>SXGS01585599.1_pt1 | contig 29194 bp, 30 predicted proteins | sample 3174681 | NCBI WGS metagenome assembly SXGS01 (sample SAMN11356861, study PRJNA531348) | freshwater metagenome | isolation source: freshwater sample F1-80 | place: China: Fuxian Lake, Yuxi | collected 2017-12-25 | reverse complement strand
TCGATGTTTCAATCCCCTTCACACCGGGGCACCAAGACCGACCCGACGAATTTTGTTCGTCATCGCATCGATTGCCCTGATGGTTTCAATCCCCTTCACACCGGGGCACCAAGACCGACGGACGGCGGAGACCGCCGGCGGTTGGAGTTGGCGAAGGCCGTTTCAATCCCCTTCACACCGGGGCACCAAGACCGACTGATGCGAAAGTTATACTTCTGCACCGAGCTGCGAGCGAGTTTCAATCCCCTTCACACCGGGGCACCAAGACCGACCCTTCCGTTCTTTTCCCGCCTCAAATCAATCAGTTGCGGCTGAATTTCCCTAACCCGTCACTCGACCGTACCAGAATACTCCAGCACACCCATCTCTGTCAAGCAGGATCTCGCCATTATCTCTCTGTTCTTCAGACACTTCCATACGCTCCGGGCGCCCCCCCTCCTGCCGGATCGCCCGCCGCCCGGCCGTCGCCGCGGTGCAAACAAACGACCGCAGGCAGAGATCGACAAAAGCGGAACCTGTCAACCCCCACCTTTCCCCACGATTTCGATAGACTAAATTACGATGAAGGGCGGGTCCGATGGCACTTCCCCATCGCCGAGCACCTCCGTCCGTCTCTCGCACGCCGCGCACACGACAAACACGTGCACCCGGTCCGCCTCCTTCGACAATACCTTGCCGATCCGCTTCCGCATCCGCTCCGCCTGTTCGTCTTCGAGATTCGCCACGAAAACGCTCTCCTGCACGCGCGTCCCGAAGTCGAGCAGCGTCCTGGCCATCCGGTCGCGGCGCCTGTCGTCGCTTATATCGTAACAGACGACATACTGCATGTCGGGCCCTCCTCCGCCTCCCGATCCAGGCGGAACGGAGTCCAATCGCCGCCCCGCTCCACCCACTCGCGCATGCCGGATGCATCCTCCCGCATGCGATCCCGGTAACTCGGCCGCCCCTTTTCCCTCGGCGCCATCATCCACTTCTCGTACTCCTGCAGGAACCGCTTCATCGGGCGCTCGCTGAACCGGCAGCCCGCCGAGTTCGTCACGAAGTCCCCGGCGTCGAAGATGCCCTGGTTGATCGTCGCGAGCACGAACCGGTCGGCCGCCGGGTGGCGGAACGCCTCGAGTAGATCCAGCGCCAGCGACGGCCGTCCCTGATCCACTTGATGCAAAAAGCCGATCCCCGGCTCCAGACCCAGAGCCTCGGCCAAGCCCTCGAACTCGGCCATCATGAGCACATACGTGAACGACATCATCGCGTTGAGGGGATCCATCGCCGGGTGCTTCACACGCCCCGGCCACGGCATCGCGGATTTGTTGAAACGCGACATCAGCGAGTCGAAATACATGCGCGCCGCCGCGCCCTCGAGCCCCATCAACGCATTGTGCGCCGGCGCTTCCAGGGCGCGGTCCGCCATCTCCCGCAGGTCCCGCAGCCGCGCGTCCAACTCTTCGTGGAGCGCCGTGCCGTCCCTCTCCCGGTACTTCTCCAAAACGGCCGCGCCATTGGCGATCTTGGCCGAGACGATTCGCCGCGCCATGCCCAGGCAACGTTCCGCGTCGCGCCAGGCATCTACTTGCGCGATCCGCAACAGGACGCCCTTGTTCCGGCGGCCGGCCATCGAACCCCGGTAATCGCCGTGGCTCGAGAACATGCTCACCGGGACGCCCTTCTGCATCATCTCGCCGAACGCCTGTGACGTCACCTGGATGTTGCCGAACAGCAACACCGCCTCGAGCTTGTGGTAGGGAATGTCGAGCAAGGTTTCGCCTTTCCCTTCCAGCACGAACCGGTCGCCGGTCTTGCGCAGGATCGCCCCCTGCTCGGTCAGGTAAAGAAAGGCCACGGGTCTGTCTCCTTTCACGGCGCGCTTCCGCGGATACGGCGGCAGATTCGCGCGTTGCAGTTCGAGTTCCATCTCGCTCATCGGAGCCGCGTACTCGAAGCGGCGCAGGTCGGCGGCCGGCATCGGCGGCGCGACGAACACCACCTGCCCTTTGGGTTTCTCGTTCTTCCAGGGAGCCCAAATGTCGTCCTTGTGAAAGTAGACCCCGAGGAACCGGAAGCCTGTGTCGAAATCGGTGATCGACGTCTTGTCGGGATGCAGGCGCAAACCGGCCCCGTTCAATAGCTGCCCCGTTTGATGCAACCCCTGCTCGGCCTCGGCCCGCGTCCTCGCCAACAAAACGAAATCGTCCGAGTAGCGGATCAATTTGCAGCCGCTCTTTCCCAATTCACGATCGAACTCCTCCAGGTAGAGATTCGCGAGAACGGGCGAAACCGGGGAGCCTTGGGGAATGCCGCGCTCGATCGCATGCACCTTTCGTCCGTCCCAGAAACTGCCCCGGATCCACTGCGCCACCAGATGGACCAGCCACGCCTCGGACTCCCTCTCCCGGACGAGCGAGAGCATCCGCGACGAGTCGATTTCGTCGAAATACGACTGGATATCCGCGTCCACCACGAAGCGGTAGCCCGCCTCCCGGTACTGCCGAATGCGGACCACCGCCAAATCGACGCCACGGCCCGGGCGGTAGGCGAACGAGCAGTCTAGAAACTCTTCCTCATACGACAGCGACATTCGCTGAGCCACCGCGGTTTGCAGTACCCGGTCGCGCACGGCTGGAACGAGAAGGGTGCGAAGTTTCGGAGAGTCCGGCTTCTTGCGGACCACGATCTTCAACAGCGGCAGCGCCCGGTACGTGCCGTTGGAGACCCGCTCCCGCAACCCGGCCACCAGCCGCGCGGCTCGCTGTCCGAACCGGTGCAGCGACACGCCATCCACGCCGGCGCACCCGTCATTGGCGCGCACGCGCTCCCACGATTCGAGCAGTTCGTCTTCGCTGAACATCGGTGACATCCGGGCGGGACGACCTGAGCCCTCCCCAGCGCCCCCCCAGTACTCGAAGTTACATCAACTCCGGCATCTTCGCAAGACACACCGCGCGGCAATCGCGCCGGCCCGCGCTCTTTGGTTACAATGGAAGCCATGGGACAATACTTCACCGCCGAAATGTCGGACCCCGGCGAAGGCCGCCACTTGCTGACCATCGGCTTCGGCGAGCAGGCCCGCAACTCCACCATCGTCGTGGACGCCGTCGAGACCTTGCGCGGCCTCGCGCTGGACGGCGGCAAGGCGATCCTCATCAACGGACCAACCACCAACGCCGCCGCCATGGCCATCGCTCATTCGGTGGCGCACAAGTATGGATACGTCGCCTGCTATGACCCGAAACTCGGCGCCTATGTCGTCGTCATCTCGCACGACCCGGAGGTCAAGGTGGGCCGGGAACTCGTGCTATAGCGCTACGCCAGTGTGGTTCGCGCTGCGGGCGACCCCACACGAACCGCGCGGCGGGCGGACCCGCGAAGAGTGACTCGCGCAAACCATACGGATCGCTGGGCGATATACCCTCGCTTCGCACCGCAGCAATATCAAATCGCCGCTAGTGATACTACCCACCCAAGAGGGCCATTCTTGGCTGACCGGAACCGTACCAGATTCCGGCCACCAACGGTCTCGAAGCCGGAGTGCTGCTTCGATGGACCAAGACTGTTGAGCTGCAATCCCCTTCACATCGGGGTACCGACCATACCAGTGTACAATGCCCCGAACCGGATCGCAAACGGAGCGATTGCGGTCCAGAAATTCAGCGACTAAAAAAATCGCTGACCGCCTTTACGCCCATCAGGAACGTGGTAATATGAGCCTGGAGGTACACCGACGAGTAGAATAAATTTTTGGGAGCGCTACTTCGATAGACCACGACGCGTGAATCACAGGCGATTCTCACAATCACAGACGATTCTCAAATTGAACATAAAGGATAATCATGATCATTCAGGAGTTCGCAAGCTTCGGCTTGGCTTCGTTCCTTTGGCAACATTGTTTTTTGGCGGCGACTCGACTCGTGCGTGCAGTCCGGGAACAGTGTCGCAGAATACGTTTGGAGGTCGACGGGGACTTTAGCCGCCACCCTGGCGGCCACACCAAGGCCCGTCTACACTTCGTCTTCCTTAGGGAGTCCTGGGCGTAGGATCAACCCCTCGACGGGAGGAGGCGCGCAGAGTGCCTCCTCCGCAAGGAAGTCCGACCCATCATTCAGCTTGTTGACGACGGCAAACCGGGAATCGGCTTCCATGTCCTTGGAGAGAGTCGACGAATGGGGGAAGATCAGTTCACCGTGCATTCGGACATAACCTGCCACGGCCTTGCTGATTTCAGAGAGTAAGCGGCTGCCGAACCACAAGTCGCGGGTGCGCCAGGCGGCGGAAATGAAATCCTGAACCGGTCCGATGGAGAAGGAGACGAGGTATTGGGGCACGGAGGTTCCCTTAGATCTGGTACCAAGTCCAGACTGGGCCGGCGGGTGATCATGTTGAAGAACTCGGTGACGGCGTTGCGGCGGCCCTGCGAGACCGGCAGGTCCGGTTTGCCTTCGCTCGCAGTTCCAGGCCGCCGGCTCCCGGCGTGTTCAAGACCGGGCAGACGGGCACCGAATGGGTGGGACTTACCGCGAGCGGTTTTAGAATGACAGGCGACGCCATGCGGTCCGCGCGCCCTCCGTCGTGAATGGGCTCGAGGCCTTGGTCGTCGGAGTCGCCGCGCCGGTGCTGGTCCTGGCGGAAGTGGAAGATGATGGGCAAGCCGAACGCGGCGCGGGGAAACTCGTCGTTATGGGTCATCGTCGTGGTCGTGAGCCGGCGCAGTCTGGTCCCGTAGCCGGCGGATGGCATCGGGTTCCGGCCACGCACTTCGTCCGAAACGACCCACGCCTGTTGGTGTGTCATCGGAGTCTTGGGGTCTCCGAAGGCGATTCGACCGCCGTGCAGGGTGAGCCAGGGGCGGCTTCCAGCCGGACCCTCCACGTCGTTCGGCTGATACCAAGTGGTGAGGTTGGAATACTCGGAACAGTACAGCGACCCGAGGCCGCGGCGGGTCCACGAGCCGATCCCGCCGAACAGCACCCAATAACGCATCGCGGCATCGAAGTCGTCGACGCAATCGGATGGCATTCGAAAGCGGATCTCGAAGGCGCCGCCCTTGTGGATGTTCTTGACAGGGCTACTCTGCGCGGGGAAGAGCGCGTAGCGAGGTTCCTCTGTGTCTGACGTCAACTATTCCTCGTAGTGGGGCGGTTAACCGGGCCGCATGGCGGGTACGCCCGGACCCAGTCTGGCGTTTGCCACATCAATCACGACTGGCGAGGCGAGATCGGTGGCCCCCCCAGATTCTGTCCTCGCGCGCTTTGAGATCGGCGGCGTAAAGCGCGCGCCGCGGCTGGCGCGCCACCAGAAGCGGAGCGAACCTCGTAGCGTGAACTTCACTTCAAAAAAAGTCGCCGAAAGCGCTTGCATTCGAGGGTGCCATAGGCGTACGATTCCATGTAGGAGGATCCGACCAAGCTAGAAAGTCATCCACCGCGAGCGCTTCTTCGATAGACAAAGACACAAGAGTCATGCTTGGCTCTCGAATAACCGAACCGAAAGGACCATCATGCTAATGCTTGGCTTAGCCAGCTACGGCATCGCTTTGTTGCAATTGCAACGCATCTTCATCGCGATCACCCGACTCGTAGGTGCATTCCGAGAAAAGTGTCGCCGAATACGACTTGAGTTAGACACGTCATGGATCCGCCATCCGGGCGGCTACACAAGGACTAGCATTCACTTCATCTTCGTGAGGGAGTCCCATGCTTAGGTCCATTCCGGCTGGACTCGAGGAAGCTCCAACGGCGCCTCCCCCTCCGCCGAAGATACACACGCTGCGGATCGCGATCACCACCGCCGTCCTCGGCGGCGGCGTCGAGGCAGGCAAATCCGACCCACTCATGCCCGTTCGCGCCAGCGAGATTCGCGGTTCGCTCCGCTTCTGGTGGCGCGCCAGCCGCGGCGCTCGCTTTACTTCCGCCGCGGATTTGAAGGCGCGCGAGGATAGAATCTGGGGAACTACCGATCTCGCCTCGCCGGTCGTGATCGAGGTGGCGAACGCCCGATTGGGTGCGGGCGTGCCCGCCATGCGGCCCGGTCAACCGCCCCACTACGAGGAACCTCGCTACGCGCTCTTCCCCGCGCAGAGTAACCCTGTCAAGAACATCCACAAGGGCGGCGCCTTCGAGATCCGTTTTCGCATGCCGTCCGATTGCGTGGACGACTTCGATGCCGCCATGCGTTACTGGGTGCTGTTCGGCGGGATCGGCTCGCGCACCCGCCGCGGTCTCGGATCGCTCTACTGCCCCGAGTATTCCAACCTCACCACTTGGTACGCGCCGAACGATTTGGAGGGTCCGGCTGGAAGCCGCCCCTGGCCCACGCTCCACGGCGGACGAATCGCCATGGGCGACCCCAAGACTCCGATGACGCACCAACAGGCGTGGGAGACCGCGATCGGCCTGCTTAGGGACTTTCGCCAAGCCAAAGTCGGAAGCAACCGCTTCGGACGAAGCGCGTGGCCGGAACCCGATGCCATCCGCCGGTTACGAGACCAGACTGCGCCGGCTCACGCCACGCCAGTGACTCATAACGACGAGTTTCCCCGCGCCGCGTTCGGCCTACCCATCATCTTCCACTTCCGCCAGGACCAGCACCGGCGCGGCGACCCCGACGACCAAAGCCTCGAGCCCATTCACGACGGCCAGCGCGCGGACCGCATGGCGTCGCCCGTAATTCTGAAACCGCTCGCCGTGAGCCCCACCCATTCGGTGCCGGTTTGCCTAGTCTTGAACACGCCGGGAGCCGCCGGCCTGGAGTTGCGAGCGAAAGGCAAACCAGACCTGCCGGTCTCCCACGGCCGTCGCGACGCGGTCGGCGATTTCCTCCGCAAAGTCGCCGGTCAACGCGGTTGGACTTGGTACCAGATCTAAGGGAAACGCCGTGCCCCAATACCTCGTCTCCCTCTCCATCGGACCGGTTCAGGATTTCATCTCCGCCTCCAGGCGCACGCGCGACTTGTGGTTCGGCAGCAAACTACTCTCCGAAATCAGCAAGGCCGTCGCGCGCTATGTCCGAATGCACGGCGAACTGATCTTCCCCCACTCGGCCACTCTTGGCAAGGACCTCGAAGCCGGTTCCGGGTTTGCCGTCGTCAACAAGCTCCTCGCGGTCGTCGAGGCGGCGGACTACAAAGAGCTGAGGGGGGTCGTCGCGGCGGCCCAGTCCCAAGCCCGCGACTCTCTCATGACCCACGCGGAAAAGGCGTTCGGGATCGCGTCGGACCTTGCCTTCGAGGAAATGGGCATCCGCCCTCTTTGGAGCGACCAACTCGGTCATGCCGCCTCGCTCGAATTCTACGCCGCTTGGGCTCCCTACGATGAAGCGGACTACGCCGCCACTCTGGCGAAAGTCGAGCAGCTCGCCGCCGCCCGAAAAACCGTTCGTGACTTCCCGGCCTATCCAGGCATCGCCGGCATCCCCAAGTCGTCGCTCGACGGTGTGCGAGAGTCGGTCATCGAGAAGAACGGCCTGAAGCGGATCCAGTTCTTCGTCAACGAAGCCGAACAACTGGACGCGCTCGGCGTCGTCAAGCGATTCGGTGGCAGGAATCCACGACGCTTCGAGTCGACCACCGATGTCGCCGCCATCCCTTACGAAAAGCGCCTCCGGAACAAGCGGCCGGCCGACTTCGCGAAGTATCAGGATGCCGTCGGCAAACTCAAAGGTGCACCCTACTCCTCCTATCTGTATCCCCACTACTCGCGGAGCGGCGCCGATTCGGACCCGAAGCTCGTGGAGATGGTCCGGCGGTTCAACTTCCCGCCACCACGCCCCCCTTACTATGCGTTCTTTATCGGCGACGGCGACAGCATGGGCAAAGCGATCGACAATGCCGCGGATTCCGGTAAACAGGGGCACCAAGGTCTCTCCGGCAAGCTCTCGGAATTCGCCGCCTCGGCGGCGGAGATATTCAAGCAAGAGGACAGGGGCGAACTCATCTTCGCTGGCGGGGACGACGTGATGGCGCTCCTGCCGCTCGACACCGCGCTGGAAACGGCATGGGAGATCCGCTCCGCCTTCAAGGCCGCCATGGGCGACGTCACCTTCAGCGCGGGAATGGCCGTGGTCCACTCGCTCGACCCACTCACCGAAGCGCGCCGCCTCGCAGACAAAGCCGAAAAACACGCAAAAGCGATCGACGGCAAAGACGCCCTCGCGATTACCGTTTCTCCCCGCTCCGGAGCCGACGTCACCCTCCGGGGCAAGTGGGATGACCTCCAAGACCCGCTCCACCAAGCCGTGCGCCACTACCGCGACCGCACAATCTCCCAGGGCTACGCGCACGAGCTCCGCACCATGCTCGACAACACCGATCGTCGCGACATGAAGCACCTCGACGAGGCCCTCTTCCCGATGGCTCGCGCGCTGGCGATCAAGAAGGAAGCGAAACCAACCTTCCTCGAATGGCTCGCCGGATTCCAAGCCGCCGGCAAACCACGTGAGAAATTGAACCAACTCGCCAGCCTGCTATTAGTCGCCCGCCCCTTCGCGCGCGCAAAACGGGAGGCGGAATCGTGAGCGTCCGCACCCTCCTGATCGAACCGCACGACCCGGTGATCTTCCGCGACGGCAAGCCCTTCACCCAAGGCGCGATCCACGCCAAGAGCCTGCCCTTTCCCCTACCCGGAACCATCGCCGGGGCCATCCGCACCCGCTCCCGCTCCGATTGGGACTTCACCTCCAAGGACCACTTGAGCCGCCTTCTGAAGATCGAACACACCGGGCCGTTCCTGGCCGTCCGGGAATCGGCGTCGGCCAAATGGGAGATCGCGTTCCCGGCTCCGGCCGATGTCGTCATCACCGGCGACGATAAGGCGCTAGTCCTACACCCTCTTCGACCCGGATCGTACGGCAACGGCGGTTGCGACTTACCGGAAGGTATGCAACCCCTGCTCGGCGCGCCGAAAAGCAAGTCGGCTGGGAAATCGCCCCCGTTCTGGCGCCACGATCGGATGGCCGATTGGCTTGGCCGCTCACCGGCCCAGCAACCGCTCGGGTTGCCCCAACTCGGCTATCAGAACCTCGAAATCCAGAAGCGGATGCATGTCGCCATCGACGCCGATACCCAGACCGCCAGCGAGGGCATGCTGTTCGGCACGGTCGGCCTCGAGTTCGCCTACGGCCGCGAGCATGCCGCCGCGATCGTCTCCCGCGTCGACGAGTCCGAGAATGCCGCTTGGCCCGCCGTCGCCCCTCTCGGCGGCGAGCGCCGTCTCGCCTACTGGAGTGAGCCCGAGCCGGCCGCCTTCGTCTGGCCGAGCCTTCCCGGTAACATCCCCACGAAACAGGGCTCGAACATCCGCCTCATCCTGGCCACGCCCGGAGCATTCGCGAGCGGCTGGAGGCCCGCCTGGTCGGACGGCGAAAGCGATGTCCCCGGCCACCCCGGCCTCCGCCTGAAGCTCTATGCCGCCGCGGTTCCGCGCTTCCAACCCGTCTCCGGATGGGACTTACAAACCGGAAAGCCCAAGGCGACCCGCTTCCTCGCCCCCGCCGGTTCCGTCTATTTCTTGAAAGTAATCCAGGGCGACGCCGCCGGCCTCTGGCTGCGGCCCGTCAGCGACGGAGAACAGGACCGCCGCGACGGTTACGGCATCGCATTGATAGGAGCAGCCTGATGGCACAACGTCTCGTCTTCATTCACGCACTGACGCCCCTCCACGCGGGCACGGGACAAGCGGTCGGCGCGATCGACCTACCGATCCACCGCGAGCGCGCCACCAACATCCCACTCCTTCCCGGCAGCAGCATCCGCGGCTGCCTACGAGACTCGATGAACGGCCACGAGCGCGAAGAAGTCCTCTTCGGCTCGCGCCGCGGCAAGGACGATCCAACCGCCGGATCGCTCCGCATCGGCGACGCCCACCTCCTTCTGCTGCCGGTCCGTTGCCTCGGCGCCACCTTCGTCTGGGCCGTCTGCCCGTTCCTCTTGCACCGCTTGAAACGATCGGCCGCCGCCGTCGGCTGGAAAAACCTCCCCGCGATCCCGGACCTGAAGGACGGCCATGCCAACGTCGCTTCCATGGACGCCACCGTCAAAATGGATGCCACCGCCCGCCTCGTCCTCGAGGATCTCGACTTCTCCGCTGAGTCCACCGCCGACGCCGAAAAGTGGTGCGACTGGCTCTCCGATCGCCTCTTTCCCGTCAATGATCCCTGGCGCGGCGAATTGAAGAAGCGCTTCGCCATCATCGACGACAAGAGCTTCGACTTCCTCTCCGAGTTCGCCACCGAAATCTCCGCCCACATCGCGATCGACGACAAGACGGGGACCGTCGCGGACGGAGCCCTCTGGTATCAGGAAGCCCTTCCCGCCGAAAGCATCCTTTGCGGCGTGATGCAGGCCGACAAACCCCGCAACGGAGCCAAGGATCTTACCGCCGAAGCGCTGCTCGACACCATCGCCGAAACCGGCGCCGTTCAGTTCGGAGGTAAGGCGGGGACCGGACTCGGCGTGGCGCGCTTCGTTCCCGCCAAACAATAGGAGGCGGCCATGAATCTCGAACGAAAGATCTCCGAGAAAGCGTTGCACCTGGTGAAAGGGCAATCCGCCGAATACCGCTCCCACATGGAGGGCCTTCCGGCCCTGTTACGATCGGCCGGGCTCGCGCAAACGGTCGCATTCCTCAAGGCGAAGGGCGGCGTACAAGGGGAAATCCACGATCACATCCAGGCGCACTTCCGCGACCTGAACTTCCTCGGTAAGGAGGCCCCGACCCTGATCGAGCTGGTAACCAACGCCCGCACCTCCACCACGGCTCAATACAGGCTCCACTCCCAGATCGCGCTTCGGGTCGCGTTCTGGCACAAGCGGCTCGCCCAGGCGCTCATCGAGAAGAAGAAATGAACCGCCGCCTGCCCCGGCTGAATCCGGCCGGCGCGCCCCACGCGCACAAGGGATTGATACTCGACAAGTTCGTCCCCGTGAAGGAGGGGACCAAGGACGAGAGCAACTTCGAAGCCCTCGCCGCAATCGCCCGCCGCGACTCGGCCTATCCCGCCTACAAACTCGCCTACCAGCGCTGGACTGGCTGGATGGATGCCCGCGAAAACGCTGTCCGCCTGCAAGGCGCCGTCAAGGGCCGGATGGCGATCGGACTCGGGATGAAAGGCACCACCGAGATCGGCTGCCGCCTGCACCACACCTACGGAGTTCCGGTAATCCCCGGCTCTTCCCTCCGCGGCGCGTTGCGAGCCGCCCTGGAAGCCTCCAGCAAGAAAGAAGCCGAAATTTGGAAGCAGCGGGCCGACTTCCTGTTCGGCACGCAGGACAGCGCCGGTTTCGCCCGCGTCTACGATGCCTGGTGGATCCCCGAGGATGGCCGCAGCGGGTTGTCGGTGGACGTCATCACCACTCACCATCAGCAATACTACACCGGCAACCAGGGCGCCGCCCCCACCGACTTCGATTCGCCCATCCCGGTCCACTATCTCACCGTGACCGGCAAGTTCTACTTCGCCATCGACGCACCCAACGATTCCTGGTCGAAATTCCTCGAAAAGCTCCTTCGCCAAGCCCTCGAAACCAACGGCATCGGCGCCAAGCGCGCCGCCGGCTATGGCCGCTTCGATGGCTGGCGGACTCCGTAGACCGGACCCTCGGCGAGCATCGGTTCAATCCACAATGAGTTGAAAAGCCACACGCCTTGGCGTCTGGATTCTCGCCAGCAACCGCGCGGTTCGAATGTCTTCCTCGGACCGGGCCTGCCAATCTCCGTTGCCATCCTTGTTCGCCAGCCGCCGGTTTCCCTCCTGGCGCAGATATTCGAGTTTCTGCCCCGCGACCATGGCTGCCATGACCATGCCGGCGCTCATGGCCGCCGTGCCACCCGTGAAGTCGGCGATAAAGTCGCCAGGAGTCATGTTCCAATTGGGGATCTCCCCCCGGTAGACCTCCGAGACTTCCGCGAAAGCGTCCTTGACGCTGTTCGCGTTTGACAAAACCGCCTCCTTGACGCCAGCTTTCGGGCAGATCGTCTGGATCAGCATTTCGGCGAGTTCGAAGTCTTTCCTCGCTTCGGCGCTGCAAACCACCACGCACTTTTCCAGCGCGGTCGCGTGGTGCTCGGCGGCGGCCCACATCGAACCCCAGTTCGAGGCAAGGACCATCGTCCTCAGTTCACGGCACTGCGCCGAGCGCAGCGCCGTGTCCGGCGCCGTCGCGATAACATTGATTCGTTCGAGAATCTTGTCCCGGCTCCAAGGGGAGGTGTCATTGTATATACTCAGTTGGACGATCAACCCGCGATGGGGCTCCGGGACATCCTCGGCGAGATCGGAGGTCCGGGGCCGAGGGCGATTCGTCACTGCCAACACGAGGATCGCCGCCACGAGCAACGCGGCCGGCAACGTATATTTCCCAAAGGGGCTGACTGCATCGAGCCATGCCGTGGTCGAGTTGACGAACCAATTGAGACTCACTGCGAAAAACGCGTACGCCAGCAGCGACCACTTCGTCTTCGCGGCATCGGGACTGAATGCTGCCTGCAAATATCGGTACAGGTTCATGCCCGGATGATATCGCGTCCAGCCCCATCTCTTCTTGGACGGCGCTCTTCGAGACGGCCCCCTGGTTGACCGCGCTTTCTGGGAGGAAGTTGCGGAACGCGCATCTATCGCTGGCGCCGCGCCCAAGGGCTTCGAATGATAATACAGGACTTAATCGGAGCGAAGATTCCCGGCTGTTGATTCCGTGTGAGTTATCGGTTCGAATCCATGAGGGCGTCTCAGCGCGGCGGCAGCGAACCGACGCGGACTACTTGATGGGGTTGGATATTCTCCAGCGCCGCAAGACATTCTGGAATGACCGGGAGCAGGTCCTGAATTCGGTTTGACCGCGCCCGAACGATCAGCACGGCAATTCCTTTGGTATCCAGATTCTGCTGGTAGGGCAGGTTTTTGTCGAGCGTCAACATTACATCGAACTGCGGATCGGCCAGGCCCAACAACTCGCCATTTGCCTTGCCTGACCATCCACACTCGGCGACGGTGCGGCACGTGTGGCCAATCAAGTGTCCCGCCAGCTTGCGAGGTAAGTTTTCGTCCAGCAGGATCCTCATCGCGGACTGGTCAATAACGCTTTGGCATCTTCCAGTGCGGCGATGGCTGCTTCTCGGCTAACAGAAGGAAAGTTGTCGAGGAACTCATCCAAACTGTCGCCTGCTTCCAAGTAGTCGATCAAGGAATCGACTGGCACGCGAGTTCCATGAAAACACGGCGTCCCGCCAAGGATTTCAGGATCGCTTACAACGACAGATTGGTGCGGCATCGGAACCTCTCGACCTTTAGTCTACCAGTGATGGACGGTCCCGGCTAGCAGCCCGTGGTGCAAGTAGCGTGAGTCGCGTTGCGAGCGCCGCCGGGGCCGAATCCGAGGCGCGGCGACGTAGTCGATGCGGGACATCTCCCAGGAGCCGCAACGAAGGAAGCGGCCCGGCGCCGCCGCAACCCGCAGGGCGCATTGGACTTGCAATGCAGCCTCCGAACTCTGGCGAATACCGCCCATGGCCGCCGCGCCGGCGGCGCCATGGCTGCGCGCGGCCGCGCTACTTGCACCACGGGCTGCTAGATTGCATTGAGGCGTCGAGTTGCTCGTTCAAGAGTTTCATACTTCTGACAACTTGCTCGAACATAGGATATTGCCCTCCCTTGGCACTCGCCCAATCGATTCCGCGGGAATCGCCCTGAAAATATTAGGCGTTGACAGGTTCGATCACAGTGCCAGTTGGCCCGCAAATGTTCGAAACGTCTCCAGAGTGGGACCGGGCGTGCCAGTCTCCCTTCTCACCTCGGTTCGCCATAGCCGCCGGCCTCGGTCACCGCCCGGCTTCAAGGCCGTATTGACGGCCGTGTTGACTACCGCTATGCTGTGGATGGAGTTGAACAGTTGAACTGTACATCCATCCCATGTCCATCGTTACGGTAAAGAACAAATATCAAGTGGTGATTCCACGAGCGCTCCGTGAACGGGCAGGCGTAAACATTGGCGATCTGCTGGAGGCTAAAGTGGAGCGGGGTAAAATCACCTTCACTCCCAAGTCGCTGGTGGATCGAGGAGTCGCCCAAAGCCTGGAAGACTTCAAGCGTGGTCGAGCCCATGGCCCGTTCAGCACGCACGAAGAGTTGTTGCAAGCTCTGCATGCGGGCGTCAAGAAGGCAAAGGCCGCCAAAACCAAGTCCAAGTGACCGCGCTCCATGAGGCTTCGCTTTTCGCGCCACTTCATGAGGCAGTACGCCGCTGCCCCGCTGGCAGTGAGAGGGGCATTCGATAAGCAGAGCCGGTTTTTGCTCGCCAGTCTCCAGCACCCGTCTTTGCGAGCGAAGAAGTACGACGAAGGGCGAGATGTCTGGCAAGGCCGGGTAAACAAGGACTGGCGGTTCTACTTCACCATCGAAGGCGACGTCTTCCACCTTCACGAAATAAGAGCCCACCCAAAATGATCGCTGGCGAAGCGTCCGATAAGAGCCGGGCAACGCCGCGTAGCACGCCTTCCGGCGATGGCGATCGCCGGCTCTGATGGCGATCACCGGCGGAACTAGCCGGAACTAGTCGTCGGCATGAAGCTCATCGACGGCGCGGCAACCGCCGGTGTGGCCAAGCTCAACGAACGTCCCGCCGGACGCGCTCCTCCACGGCCGCGCGTCCCACGAAGATTTTCTCATTCTGTAACTACCCACAAATTTTACAAACTAAATCTCCCGCCGAATCAACAACCTACAGCCAACACCCTCCCGAGAGGCGCCGTCGACAAGCCAACTCGCCCGCCACCCCGCTCTATCCTCGAACCGGGTCGAGACCTCGCGTCCGGCCACATCCACTCGAGGTAAGCAACCATGTCTCCCGCGAAGATCGAAGCCAATCGCGCCAACGCCGCGCACTCCACTGGGCCCCGCACCGAACAGGGTAAGGCCCACTCCGCCCAAAACGCCACCTCCCACGGACTCACCGCCGCCTTCCCCCTCATCCTCGCCGGCGAGCAAGCCGAGTTCGATGCCCTACACGAAGGCCTCGCCCTCTCCATCCAGCCCGAAGGGACCCTCGAGCACGTGTACTTCTCCCGCTTGGTCCACGCCGCTTGGAACCTCCGCCGCTGCGACGTCCTCGAAGCCGTGGCCTCGGACACGGGTGATCCTCTCGAGGCCGGACCGGCCATCTTCCACCGCGCCATCGCCATCGACCTCTATCGCACGCGCGCCGAGCGGACTCTGTTTCGCTGCACCAAGGAACTCCGCATCCTCCAGCAGGAGCGCACTGTCCGGGAAGTCTCCGCCGCGCGGAACCACCCGCTCCCCTCGGAGACGGTCGAACTGCTTGCTCCGATGGCCTCGCTGCCGCAAGTGATCAAACAAACCCAACCATTGGTCGCCGAGGTGATCGGCCAGGGGCGGGCCGCAAGGGCTGCCGCCGCCACCGCCGAACTGGCGGGAAACACGGACGAACCGAACGAACCCACCGCCGCCGAGCCGGCCGGCACGCTGCGCCGCGAAGGTACCAGGACCGGACGCAACGAGCCCTGCCCCTGCGCCTCCGGACGCGAGTTCATGCACTGCAGCGGACGATAAGCGGTTCTGCTACAAGAGAAGCTTCGCCATGTATCTCCACAGGACTGCGATCTTCGTCGCGGCCGCGCTGTCCGCGGCCGCCCAGTTTCCGCCCGGCTACGTCGACCCCAAGCCCGTGCTCGACGCCGCGTCTCGCGCCATCGGAGCGGACAAGCTGCGTTGCGTCACGGTCGCCGGAACCGCGTACACCGGCATGGTCGGCCAGCAACGCGAGTCGGGTTGGAACGTCGACTGGCCCAAGGGCGAGCCGCTCACGAACTTCAAACGCACCATGAACTGGGATGCCGGATTCCTGCGCGAGGAGTTCGACCGCAAACCCGGCCTCAATCCCGCATCGTGGAAATACGGGCAAGGTTGGCTCGGCGGCGTTCCCTTGCAACGCAACTCGCGTCAGATCTTCGCCGTTAGCGGCCGCTCGGCGTGGCATATCGACGGTCCGGGATCGCCGCCAGCCGCCGCCCCTCCGGAACACGCCGAACGCTGGCAACTCGACCTCTGGATGAGTCCGCCCGGATTCCTCAAAGCCGCCGCGTTGCCTGGCGCGAATCCGAAAGCCGTCTGGCGCTGGGAACTCGGCGAATCCGGCCGCGACGGAGCCACCACCAAGCCGGAGAAGATGACCGTCGTCTCGATCTCCCTGTTCGGCAAGTACCGCGTCGACGCCACCATCAACGCTCGCAACCTGCTCCAGCGCATCCATACGTGGGTCCCCGATCCTGTTTTGGGCGACATGAACTACGAGCACGAATTCAGTGACGAAAGCTACGTCGATCTCGGCGGAGGCATGCGCTTCCCTGGTGTCTGGCACCACCACGACGGCTGGGACGACAACTACGGAGCCCAGAGCGTCACCGCCGGACACAACGGCTTCGGCGGCGTGCTGCGCGATGTCCGCGCCAACGCCTGCCCGGAGCCCGATCCCGTTCCCGCCCCGGTTCGCGCGGCTACGTTCGACGAGCGCGTCCGGGTTCGCGAACTCGCGCGCGGAGTCTGGCTCATGGGCGGCGGCACGCACAACAGCGTGGCCATCGAGTTCGACGATTATCTGGCCGTGATCGAAGCGCCTCTTGACGAGCGCCGCGCGCTCGCCGTCATCGAGGAAACTTCCAAACGCGCCCCGGACAAACCAATCCGTTTCCTGGTCAACACGCACCAGCATTTCGACCACATCGGCGGCCTCCGAACCTACATGCACATCGGCGCGACCATCGTCACGCATGCCAAAAACATCGCCTTCTACACGCGCGACGTCCTGAACTACGCACCCCGTACCCTGGCGCCGGACATGCTGTCCCTCTGGCCACCCACCGAACTGGCCGAAGGCTATCAATATGAGGCGGTGCGCGAGAACTACATCCTCGGCGCCGGCTCGCGCTACCTGCACGTCAGCTACGTCCAACCGCTCGCTCATGTCGAAGGCATGCTGGCGGCGTGGCTGCCCAACGAGCGGATCCTCGTCGAAGCGGACCTGCTCGACACCAACGAGCCGCTCCCCGCCCGGCCATCGCCTTCCCACAAGAGCCTATACGATCACGTGCGGCGGCTGAAGCTCGACCCGGCCGTGATCGTCCCCATTCACGGCGAACCAATCCCGTGGAGCCGTTTCGAACAACTCGCCCGGCCCGCTCCGGGCCGCTGAGGTCATTCTCCCGATCGGATAAACTAACCCAATGCCGCTTTCACCAGGCGACGGAATGCAATGGACCCGCTGAAGATCGCGGCGTATTGCGCCTACGTCGCGTCCTGGCTGGTGTTCGCCATCTCGGCGGTGGCGGGCGCGTTGCCGAGGCTGCGCCGGCAGCCTCGGCCTACGGGAACGGCGGGGATCGCGGCCCCGGTGTTCATCGGCGCCCTGCTGCAGGTCATGGCGGCGTTCGCGACCACCGCCGCCATGCCGAGCGGACCCCTGCGCCCCCGGCCGTCTGAATTGGCCGGAGCCCTGTTACTCGCGCCGGCCGGCGCGGCTCTATTCGTATGGGCGCTTCGGTCCGCGCCCAGCAACGCCGATGGAGGGCAGCTCGTCACCGGAGGAGCCTACGCGTGGCTGCGTCACCCGATCTACCTGGCGTTTTTCGCGATGCTGGTGGCGACGGGCCTCCTGATGTCGGGCGGAGCTAAGTTGATTCTGCCTGTTATTCTGTATCTGGGCGGGTCGGAGTTGCGGGCCGCTTCGGAGGAAGAGGAACTCGCCAGGAGGTTTCCCGAAGAGTATGCGCGCTTCCGGAGCCGGACACGGTGGCGTTATCTCCCGGGGTTAAGGTAAGCCCGAAACGGGCTCCGGAGCCACGACGCCGAGCCGCGACCCGATCTCGCGTAGCGTGTTCCACAGCGGAGCCGCCACCGGAACGCCCTCGCGCAAACGCACCGCTTCCGTCCGCCACTCCGGCTCGCCCGCCACCAGCACCTCGTCGAACCCGGCCGCCGGTGAGGAACTCTTCGCCATTCCCGTCAGCTTCCGCAACCGCTCCTCGAACTCCTCCATGGGCAGGAAGCGCGACACATCGATCGCGAGAAAGAACTGGCACACGCGGAACGGCCGGTCCTTCACCCGCAGTCCGCCCAACTCGGTGCTCAACGCACCGGCGCTCAGGACGCCGCACAGCATTTCGACCATCAGCGCCAGACCGCTCCCCTTGTATCCGCCGAGCGGCATCAGCATTCCACGCAGCGCTTCCTGTGTGCTCGTGGTCGGCAGCCCCTCGGAATCCATGGCCCAGCCGGCGGGGATCTCTTCGTTACCGAGAATGTTCGCTCGATAGATCTTCCCCATCGCCACCGTCGTCGTCGCCATGTCCAACAGCCACCCGCCGCCGTCGCGCCCGGGCGCCGAGCAGCAGATCGGATTCGTGCCCCACCGCGGGTCCTTCCCCTGCCACGGAGCCACCGTCGACGACGCCGTGCACATCACGATGCCGATCACGCCTTGGCGCGACATTCGTTGCGCCCACCACGCAGCCGCGCCGAAGTGGTTCGATTCGCGCGCCACCACGCAGCCGAGCCCGTGCTCCCGCGCCAGCCGCACCGCGTGATCCGTGCACTTCTCCGACACGATCTGCCCGAGCCCGTTACGCCCGTCGTACACCATCACCGCGCCGGACTCCGACACCGCCGCGCCCGTCTCCAACCCGTTCACACGGCCGTCTTCCAGTTGCGCGATATAGAACGGCAGCAGTTGCAACCCGTGCGAATCGACGCCGCGCACGTTGGCGGCGACCAATGACTCGGCCATCGTGTCCGCCGTCGATCGCGGAAGCTTCAGGGCCAGAATCAGCGACCGTACATAGGACCGCAGCGCCTCCGCGTGGAAAACCGGATCGGCGCTCATGCCTGGATATCCGGCTTGATCAGCTTCTGAATCTCCGGCGTGTCGATGTTCTCCTTGCTGACCACCACCGCCGCCAGATCCATTCGCTTCGCGGGCTGCTTCCCGGCCAGTTTCGCGGCGATGGTGCGCACCGCCTCATAACCGATCTTGTAGGGATCCTGCACCACCATCGCATGTAAGTTACCGGCGCGCATCTCCTCGATCATGGAGTCGTTGCAGTCGAACCCCACGGTCTTCAACTTGCCGCCCAGCCCGCGCGCCTTCACCGCCAACAGCAATCCGCTCGCGCTCGGTTCGGTGGACGCGAACATGCCGTCCAGATCGGGATGCGCGGTCAGGATGTTCTCCGCGGCGGACATCGCCTTCGACCGGTCGGACATCCCGTACAGCTTCTGCACGATCGAGATCCCGGGGAACTCCTTGGCGATCGCCGCTTCGAAGCCGCTCTCCCGGTCCATCGTCGACACGCTGCCGGGAACATGCTGGATCACGCCCACCTTGCCCTTCCCGCCGAGCAGCTTGCCCATTGCCCGCGCGCCCATCGCGCCGGCTTCGACGTTGTCGGTGGCGACCCAGCTCACATAGTTATCCGAGTCGAGGCCGGAGTCGAAGATCGTCACTGGAATGCCCGCGCTCATCGCCTTGTCGACATACTGCACCAGCGCCTTGCGATCGGTCGCCGCCAGCACGATGCCATCGACGCGGCGCGAGATCGCCGAGTCCACGATCTGGATCTGGCGCGCGAACTCGGTCTCTTGACTGGGCCCGTTCCAATCGATCTCCAGATTGAAGTCGGCCCCCGCCTTCATCGCGCCCGCGCGAACGGTGACCCAGAAGATATGCGACGTTCCCTTGGGCGCCACCAGCACCCGTTTCCGCCTCTCCCGGTTGCACGAGATCAGCATTGCGCCGGCAGCGGCCGCCAACGCCGAACGGCGAGTGGTCATTGCGCGCACCAGCCTCCATCGATGAGGATGTCCGTTCCGGTGATGAACCCCGCGTCTTCCGAGCAGAGGAACCGCGCCAGCGCTCCGATCTCCTCCACGCGGCCCCACCGTCCCACGGGGATCTTCGAGATGAACTGCGCGTTCAACTCCGGGTTGTTCATCAGCGGCGTGTTCATCTCCGTGCCGAACGGACCGGGGCTGATCCCCACTACCGTAATGTTGTCCGGCGCCAGTTCCAGCGCCAGCGCGCGAGTCAATCCGAGCAGCGCCGTCTTGGTCGACGAGTATGCGGTGCGGCCGGGCAGCGACACGTGGCTCATGATGGACGTCATGTTCACGATTCGCCCGTAACCATGGCCCTTCATCGCCGGAACGAAGGCGCGGCACATCAGGAACACGCTGGTGAGATTGGTGTTCATCACCCGCATCCATTCCTCGAGCGTGAACTCGTGAATGGGCTTCCGGATGTTGATCCCCGCGTTGTTGATCAAGATGTGCGCGGTCCCGAACCGTTCGAGCACGGCTGCCCGCGCGGATTCGACGCCCGCCTCGTCCGACACGTCGGCCAGAAACGTCTCCGCCCGCGCGCCGCCGGCCCGGCAGGCTTCGGCGGTCTCGTTCAGCTTCTCCGCGTCTCGCGCGACCAGCGCCAGCGAAGCTCCATCGGCGCCCAACGCCAGCGCCATCGCGCGTCCCAGACCGCGGCTCGCGCCCGTGATGACGGCCACGCGGCCGTCTAGTGGTTTCGACATGTTCTCGTGCTCCTCGAATCTCTCCGCGCCGCGGCTATTGCCACTGGGGAGCGGTTCCCGCTTTCCGGCTCTGCCGCGCCAACAAGAGGACCTGATCGGCCACTTGCCGCGGCGCGTCGATATTAGCCATGACCAGCCTTCCGGACTCGCCCGCCGACTCGAGCGAGACCGTGCCGATCCCCATCAGCCGCTCGCCGAAGCTTTGGTCCACACGCGCATCCTGCACCTTCGCGATGTTCATCGATCGCGACGTCTTCGACAGAAAGCCCTCCTCGAACTGGAGCTTCTCACCGTCGGACGAAAGCGACGTGAACATCAGCGACAGGTGACGGAACAACGTCGTCGCCAGCAGCAATCCCGCCGCTCCGAAGAACGCGTACTCGGCGGGCGGCGGGAACTGCGCGCCGTAGTTGCGGCGCAATGCGTAGCCCACGCCCGCAACCGCCGCCGCGATCAGATACCGCAACTTCACGAGCTTGGTGGAAGGCCGTACGAAAAGAAGGGAAGACGCATTCGCCATGGTCGAGGTCCAGAAGGACATTGTACTCGACGCCGCCGGCGCGTATGCTGGGAATATCGATCTCCACGGAGGAGTTTCCATGCGAAAAACGACTGTTCTATTTTGTGCGATGGCGTGCGCCGCCGCCGACTTTACCTATACCGAGAAGACCGAGATGACGGGCGGATCGCTGAAGAAGGCGATGGGCGCGCTCGGCCGGTTCGGACCCAAGCAACCCGAAGGTCCCACCACCACCGTGCACCGGATCTCGAACGGCAAGATGTCGACCGAAAGCGGCAAGACGAGCAGCATCATCGACGCCTCGGCCGGCACGATGACCGCGATCGATCATGAGAAGAAAGAGTACACCGTCATCACGTTCGACGAGATGCTGCAAGCCATGAACAAGATGGCCGACAGCATGGCCGGACTCCAAGGCCAGAACCCGAACGCCAACGCCGAGTTGACGTGGAAGGCATCGGTGGACAACACCGGCGCCACCCGGCAGGTTGTGGGCGTCACCGCCAAGCAGTCGATCCTCAAGCTCGAGGCCGGCGTGTCGGATAAAGCGTCCGGCCAAAGCGCCGGCTTGCAGAACATGGAGATCGACTCGTACCGCGGACATCTCCCCGGCGACGAAGCGTTCAAGGAGTTTCAGGCGAAAATGGCCGCCCGCGCCGCGTGGATGAACCCGGCCACTTCGATGGCCATGATGCGGCTGGGCCGTTCGGCGGGCAAAGGTCTCGAGGAGGCCGCGAAAAAGATGGCCGAAGTCGAAGGGACTCCGCTCTACACCACCACTCGGATGCGTGGCGCGATGGGCAGCATCTTCGGCGGCCTGACCGGCGGTGCGCGTTCGCGGAACGGCGGACCGGGAGTCGGCGAGGAAATCAAGCGCGACGTAAAGGACGAGGCAGCCTCACAGGCCGGCTCCGAAGCCGGCCGGGCGCTGGGCGGGCGGCTCGGCGGACGATTGGGCGGACTGGGTGGACGCATCGGCAGACGCACGGCGAGCGAAGCCACCAAGGACCGGCCCAAGCAGGAAGCTCCCGCGCAAGCGCCGGCGGCCGCGCCCGGACCGGGCGACGACCTGCTGATGGAGACGGTCTCGGAAGTGGTGTCGCACTCCAACGCTCCGATCGATCCGGCGATTTTCGCAATCCCGGCCGGCTACAAACAAACCGAGCATCCGATGAAGAAGATGGGACGCCAATAACCGCCGCGGCGGTTCGAACTCCAGCTAGAATGGTGCGATGTTCTCGACCCCGCTTCGCCGCGAACTGATCGCCGAGTTCGCCGGAACCTTTGTCCTGGTCCTGTTTGGGCTCGGCGTGGTCGCATCGGTCGTCCTGTTCGGCAAGGGAAGTCCCGGCGAAGTCGTCAACGGAGGCGTCACCAACATCAACTTCGGTTGGGGACTCGCGGTGGTGATGGGCATATTCGTGGCCGGCAGGATCAGTGGCGCTCACTTGAACCCGGCCGTGACTCTGGCGCTCGCCGTGTTCCGCGGATTTCCCTGGCCGAAGGTGATCCCCTACGCCGCCGTGCAAGTGGCGGGGGCATTCTGCGCGGCCGCGGCCGTCTACCGCAACTACGAGCCGGCGTTCCGCCAGTTCGATCCGGCGTTCGAGAAATCGGCGGGCGTGTTCACCACCTTCCCCGCCTTCCCCGCCGTGTGGACCGCCGGTCTGTTCGATCAGGTGGTCGGCGCCGCGCTCCTGCTGCTCATGATCTTCGCCATCACCGACGAGCGGAATCAACCGGCGGGCGCGATCGAGCCTCTGCTCGTTGGCGCGGTCGTGGTGGCGGTGGGGATGTGCTTCGGAACGATGCACGGATACGCGATCAACCCGGCGCGGGACTTCGGTCCGCGGTTGTTCGCCATGATTGCGGGATTCAAGAACAACGGTCTCGACGACGGGTCCGGAGTCTTCTGGGTTCCCATCGTGGGACCGCTGATCGGCGGAGTCCTCGGCGCCGGGATCTACGACAAGCTCGTACGCCCCTGCCTTCCAGTGACAAAATAAAGGAGTCATGCAGGCTCCCGTCTATCTCGCCGCCAACGGCGACCTCCGTCTCTCCGCCAACCAGAAGTGCTGGCCGGCTCAAAAACGCGTGGAAGACGCGGTGATCGCGGCCATCGAAGGCTGCGGCCGCGCCGTGATCCGCGGTCACGACTACGATCCCGCCAAGGGACACGGCTTCATCGATAGCCAGAAGCGCGGCATGGAGGTCTTCCGGGGGATCCCACGCGACGCTCCGCTGGTGGTGGTGGAAGCGGTGTGGCAGTACAGCCATCATCTGCTGCACGGCCTGTACACCCACCGTGGTCCGATCCTGACGGTGGCCAATTGGAGCGGCCAGTGGCCCGGACTGGTCGGCATGCTCAACCTCAACGGATCGCTGACCAAGGCCGGCGTGCGCTACGACACGCTTTGGAGCGCGGACTTCAGCGACGACTTCTTCCTCGCCAATTTGCGGCGCTGGTTGAACGGCGAACCCGTTCGGCAGGATCTTTCCCACGTGCGGCCGCTGGCGGCTTGCCAAGTCCCCGCCGAAGCCGCGGACGCCGGAACCGCGGCCGCGCGCGAACTTCGCGAGAACAAGGCGATCATGGGCATTTTCGACGAGGGATGCATGGGCATGTACAACGCCATCGTCCCCGACGAACTGCTGCATCGCACCGGCGTGTTCAAGGAACGGCTCAGCCAGTCGGCGCTGTTCGCCGGAATGCTCGCGGTGAGCGACGCGGAAGCCGCCGCCGTCCGTTCGTGGCTCGACGCGCGGGGCATGCGCTTCCTCACCGGTCCGCACCCGGAGACCGATCTCACCGACGCGCAGATTCTCGACCAGTGCAAGATGTACGTGGCGGCGCTCCGGATCGCCGACGAATTCGGCTGCGCGACCATAGGAATTCAATATCAACAAGGGCTCAAGGACCTGTGTCCCGCGTCCGACCTCGTGGAGGGCCTGCTCAACAACGTCGACCGTCCGCCGGTGACGGCCGCTGGCGGTTCGCGCGTCCTGTTCGAGGGCGAAGCGCTGCCGCACTTCAACGAGGTGGATGAGTGCGCCGGGCTCGACGGACTGATCACCTACCGGCTGTGGCGCAAGCTCGGCTACGATCCCGAGAACACGTTGCACGACGTGCGCTATGGCGAAGACTACCAGGGCCGCTTCGTATGGGTGTTCGAGATCAGTGGAGCCGCGCCGCCCCAGCACTTCATTGGCGGATACGCGGGGACTGTCAGCGAACGGCAGCCGCCGATGTACTTCCGTCTAGGTGGTGGATCGGTCAAAGGCGTCAGCAAGCCCGGTGAGATCGTCTGGAGCCGGGTGTTCGTCGACAACGGCAAGCTATGCGCCGATCTGGGCCGCGCGACCGTGGTCGAGTTGCCGATGGAAGAAACCGAGCGGCGGTGGAGCATCACCACGCCGCAGTGGCCCATCATGCACGCGGTCACGCACGGCGTGTCGCGCGATCAGATGATGGCGCGCCACAAGGCGAATCACATCCAGGTGGCATACGCGCCGGACGCGCCATCGGCGGACCGGGCCATGTGGGCGAAGGCCGCCGCCTTCGCCGAACTCGGCCTCGAGGTCTCGATCTGCGGCGCCTCGTAACGCCGCGCGTTACCGCCGCGCCGGGCTACGCCAGATGGCTGCCGAGAGCCGTGAGGAAGCCCTCGGGCGTGAACTGTTCGCCGCCGTTCATCCGTTCGAGCAGCGAGTCGATCAGCGCCTTGGCCTCTTCTTTTGTGAGGTCCCGGATGAACCCGTCGGTGAAATGTTCACCGGCCATGGCGCGGTTGATCTCGGTCGACTTGTTGTGATCTTGCAGTTCGGTGAAGTACACCACGCGATACTTGCTGCCGTAGACGGTCTCGCGATACACCTCGAACATCGTCTTTTGGAACTCGAAGGCCATAACAAATCAGCGTAGCGCTAGTTCGAGCGCACGGGCAAGGTGTACGGCGGCGAAACCCTGCCGTCGATCGCAATGGTCAACTGGCGCTCGCCCGTGAAAGCGTCGTCGGAAAGCAGGAATTGCAATTGATGGCCGCCGGGCGAAGGCGCCACCGAGACGACCGTTTCCAGAGCGCCGGGACCGGCCTGGATGGCGATCCGCGACGCCGCGATGTCGACGCCCAGATCGGCGGTGCCGCTCAGGATCGCGGTCAGAAGTTCGCCGGGCCGCGCCGGACGCGCCTGATCGATGCGGTTGGGCCCGGCCGAGACGGAGACGATCGACGGCGGCGCGGAATCGATGCCCATGACCAGCGACGACGAATCCGGACCCGCGATCACGCGAACCACCGCTGGGCCTTGCGCCAATCCAGCCGGGACGCGGAAGCTCAGGGCGCTTCCGGCGAAGTTGACCACCGTCGCGGGGCGGTCGTTCACCGTCACTTGCAAGGCCGAGGCGGGACCCTCGGCGCCGAAAACCTGCACCGTGGCGAGGCCGCCCACCGGGATGTCCTGGCGTCCGTTGGCATCGGCGACCGGTCCGCGCAGACGGAGGCGGGCGGTGGCCGGCGCGAGCGAGAATCCGGCGGGGACCGAGGAAAGACGCAGTCCGTTCGACACAGTCGCCGTCACCGTGGCGGGACCGCCCGGCAGGATCGACACGTTGGCGAGCAGCCGGTTGGGGCCGGTCACCCAGATCCGGCGCACCTGGACTGACGCGGAGCCGATCATGAGGCTCATCTGGCCCGTTACGAAGTTGCCGTTGTTGGCGAGCACTTCCACCATGGCATCGGAGCCGGCCGGCAGTTGATTCGGGCTGACGACAAAGGAAGTGTCGCCGTTGTTCTCGAACTCGTACGCCGTGGGTGAACTTTGCAGGAACAGCGAACTCTGGCCGTCGCGATTGAGCGCGACCAGCGTGGCGCGGTGCCCGGACGGAGCCGGCGGCGGCGTGACCAGCAGGATGCCCGTGGCGTCGTCGGCTTGGCGGATCGTTCCGGGAACGCCGTCGAACAGGATTTGAGTGTCGGAGCCGATGTTCGATCCGGCGACGATCAGCGATCGTCCCGAGACGTCCTGAGTCGGCGTGACGGTAACGATCGAGGGCGGCAGCCGCCGCATCAACCGGATGCCCGCCGGAAGCACGTAGGTATCGTTGTCCAGGGTGAACGCCAGATGGCGCGGACCCTCGCCGGCCGCGAGATTGAACTGCACGTCCATGGCGAGGAATCGATTGTCGGCGGCGTAAGGCCGGACGCCGGTCACCGTTGCCGGGCCGAGCGCGGCCGCGGTGGCGCGAATTCCCAGTCCGTAGCCCGAGGCGACCACCTGAGTTACGGTCTGCGACAAGTGCGCCGGCCGTACGGCGACTTGGCCGGGAAAGCTGAATGTCTGGACGCCGAATAAAGCCGGCGCGGCGCGGCTAGTTACTGAGAAATTAATCCCCGAGGCGGCGGCGCCCGGGCCCACGGCGACGGGAACGGCGCGGTCGAAGGTCCTCGCTTGCGGATGGAACAGCGTTTCGAAATTGTCGCGAAACGGCTGCGGCTGGCCGTTGAAATCGAGCGGAGGCATCACGCCGCCGGGATCGGCCTCGCCGCCCACGCGGGGCGGCGGGGGATGCGCGTAGACATAGTAAGATCCCTGCGGCAATCCGTCGATGCGATAAGTGCCATCCGGATTGGTGAACGCCCCCACGGCCGCTCCGTCGAGCGAGATCGCCACCACCGACGCCAGGTTGACGCCGTTCGCGCCCAGCGCGACTCGTCCGGAAATGGAACCGCCCTGGACCGGACGAGCCGGATAGAGCAGAGCCGTTCCGATTGTGTCGTCGAGCGCGAGGGGCCGCGCCTTGGTGGTGGCGCGGGTCACTTCGGTGGACATGACACCCGAGACGAAGCCATGTTGGAGGCCGATCGCGTGGCCGAATTCGTGCACCGCGGTGAGAAAGAAGGCCTCCGTCCAGGACGGGCGCGAGGTCAGATCCCGGTCGAGCATCACCACCGATTTCGAGATGGCGACGAAGTTCTCGCCGGAAGGCCGCGTGGCCGCCGCCGAGGCGTCGGTGTTCAACTGCGCCGTGGTCAAGGCGATCAGGCCGGGAGGCACTTCGCCGAAGACGACTTCGATCACCGGACTCGAATGCTGGGCGCCTTGCGAGAAGAAGCCGCCGAAGGCCAACCGGAGATCGGAGGACTCGACATCGTTCCAAGCCTTGGCCGCCAGCCGGATCTGGCTGATCAGACCCGCAGCGGTATCGCCGGGGGCGAGCGCGGGGCCCTGATCGGAGATCAGCACCGGCACGGTCTTGTTCTGCAGCGCGTTGAGATCGAACTTCTCTGGCACGGGTTGCCACGGCGCCGAGCGCGTGAAGTAGTGCACGAAAAAGTAGTAGGCGCGGGCGTCCTGGGCCAGCGCGAACACCGCCGCGGCCACCGCCAGACCCCTCGCCACGCGCCGCGTCTTCATTCCTTGGCCGCCCCGAGGCGCCGCTTCAGAAAATCGCGCAAATCGGCGAGGCTCATCGCGAAGCCATCGTCCCTGACGGCTCGATGGGCGCCCGGATCGAGCATGGTCTCCTGGATCGCGCCGCGGACCGCCAGAGGCCGGCCGTTGGCGTCGAGCTTCAAGTTGAACAGGCCCTGCGAAAAACCGATGATCTGCGCCGATCCGCTCTGGCCGCGCCAGAGAAAGAACATGTACTCGGTCCCGGGCGCCAACACCGGGGCGCCGGAAAAGCTCTGCCGGGCGCCATCGAGCGACCCGCCGGGAACCCAAACGTCCACGGTCCCGGCCGCGCTGCCTTTGAACCGCTCGATCACTTGCAAACGCGCCACCGTGTAGATGACGGATCCGCGCCGCGAAGCCGACACCGACTGTACCCTGCCCCGCACGATATCGGTGGATTTGGCCGCCATGTCGTCGAGCGTCAGCTTCTCGAGAGTGGTCGCCGGGATGGTGGCGGAAATCGCCACCGCGAGCGCGGCCATCCTGATCGAGATCATGCGTCTAACAGGTGAGCAGGTTCGATTCCAACGCCATCCGATTGAAACAAAAGAACGATGGCCCACCGCGGCGTGTCACCGGGACACGGAGCGGCCAACTCTGCCACACCCCCATCTTACGGGACATCGAGCACCGTCTGCATGCGTGGATCGCCGTACTCCGCGCCACCGGTGATCGCCCGGAGATTCGGAAGGATGTCCGAGACGCCGTCGCCGTGCGTGTGGCCGCACAGGACCGTACCGCGCCGGTCCGGATGCCGCTCGAACGCCGCGCGGATCGCGTCGCCCGCCGCGCCGCAGGAAAAGAACGGGAGCCAGTGATCGTCCGATGGCTGGCCCCGGTGCCAAGCCGCCTCCCGCCAGGGAGGGATGTGTGTCGCGACGAGCAGGTTGCGATATCGTGGCAGCGCGAGATCGAGCAGGCGCGCCAGATGGGTGGCCGCCTCATCGCCCAGCCGTTCCAGCTTGGCGCGAATCGCGTCGCGCCGGAGCCCTTCGAAATCGCGGATCAGTTCGAAGTCGGCGAGCCAGACCTTCGAATTCCGGAAGTCTCCCAGGCGCGCATCGGCCCAGCCGCAGTGCCCGGTGAGCGCGGTCTCCGGCGATAGCTCGACCGGAGCGGCTTCCTCACTGAGCCAGTGCAGCCACGGCGACTGCCGGCAGGCGAGCCGCGCCGTATCGCGCGCCCGCTCGATGCCGCCGTAGTAAGAGTCGTGATTGCCAAGCACGAAGTAGACCGGCTTCTCCAACTTCTCCGCGATCGCCAGCAGGAACTGCCGGAACGAAGGAGCTTCGGCGATGTCGCCGGTCAGCACCATGGCGCCGCCCTGGCACGCGGCGGCTTCGTCGAGAAAGGTCTGGAACCGCGCGCGCGACACGAAGTTCAGATGAACGTCGGTGGCCCAGGCGATTCGAGGCATCAACCGACGACTTTGCCATCGCGCATTTTCACGGTGCGGTCGGCGAAGGCCGCCGCCTCGGGATCGTGCGTGATCATGAGGATCGTCTGGCCGAGCCGCCTGTTGAGATCGCGCATCAGGCCGAGGACGATATCGGAGTTGGTGCTGTCGAGGTTGCCGGTGGGCTCGTCGGCCAGAAGGATCGCCGGACGGTTGACGATGGCGCGTGCGATGGCGACGCGCTGCTGTTCG
>SXGS01650491.1_pt1 | contig 29199 bp, 31 predicted proteins | sample 3174681 | NCBI WGS metagenome assembly SXGS01 (sample SAMN11356861, study PRJNA531348) | freshwater metagenome | isolation source: freshwater sample F1-80 | place: China: Fuxian Lake, Yuxi | collected 2017-12-25 | reverse complement strand
GAATCGCATTCATCAGTTTCTTGACCTGCTTCGAACCAACTCCGGAAACCATGTCTGCGTAGATTTCTGAGTTCTCCGAGAAGTATGTCGGGCTAAGCGCGACATCGCGGCCCCGGCTTCGATGGACACGCAAGTAAGATCCTTGTTTGCCGAGATCGAAGGCGCGGTTAAATAGCTTTGTTTCGACCCCCAAGTTCGTGATTAGAGTGTCAACTTTCTCGGGCGCTTTGGAGAGTCTGCTGAGAAGTTCGACACTCAACTGTTCGGCTTCATTGAAGCCTGCTCCGGTTGCATATGTTCCAAGTGTCTCATACAAGGTCTCGTAGTATGGGACGTTTGGAATGACGGCTTTGATCGTTTTCCCCTCTGTTTGAAGCTTAACAAACTCAACCTCGGCCAACACTTCGAGGATGCTCTTGATGCCGCCAACCGGAATGCTCAGATAATGGTTCGCGACCAATTTCAACGTCTCATAATTGACCGACGCGAGTCCGCGTATGTGGAGAGCGAGGCGAACGGCCATTCCCACCCGTTGCAGTTGCTCAAACTCCGGGACTTCCGCTAAGCCCAATCCAGTCTGAATCTCGTGGCATCGCGCTGCCACCTCCGCGTCTTTTGACGGTCCGATGGTGAGCGCTGGTGGAATTATTGGCATATTCAGTTACCTGAGTCTCCGGGTGAAGGCTTTGTTTAGTATGGTCGGGCGAAGATGCTTTGCCGATGCGGAGCAAGGTGCCGGAAGAACTGCTGCACCCAGGCGAAGTTGGCGTTGCACTTGGGCGGGACGCCGATGGATCAGCGCCTTCGCGTTTACCCTGCGGGCTGCCTTTGGCAGTCGATCTCGCTCCGCTCGATTGCCAGCGCAAGTCGTGGTCCTTGCGGAACCAGTCGGAGTCGCTGAAGGGCGGGTCGGCGCGGAGGTCGAAATGGAGGTCGCAGCAGAAGGTATCGGCGTGCTCGGGGCCGAAGTCGGGCTCAATGCCGCGCAGGGCGAGGTTCATCCCCATGACGCGACGTATGACCCAGCAATCAGCTTCGAAGGGTCGAATATGCATGGGTGCCCCGGGCTTGGACCCAGGTAAACGTCTTCGTGGTATCCCTTGGCGAGCTTTTCCCAGCTCTGCCCCGAGATCCGCCGTGATCCCCGCAACTGATGCACAGCCTTTTGGCATAATGGGGCCGTGATGAACCCACACCCCTCAATGGAGGCATGGGAGCGCAACGGACTCAGCTTCGAATCCTAGTCCATCCGTCCAGCAAAGCCAGCCAAAAGCCAGATGAAGCGGCGTGCCCATGAGGCAGCCACTTCGGTCTCCGCATCAGAGTTGCTGGGTGCTTTGTCGATCGAGCTTCGACCGTCGTGTCCCCGTGGGCCTCGCCCTCAGCCGAGGTGCTGGACGGAAAGACCACCCCAGTGCTGTTGCAGGTAATCCAGCACCAGACGGCGGTGGCAGTGGTGGGGTGTCGCCTCGCTGCAAAGCAGGCAGCCGCCCTTGATGACGGCGGGATCGAGCTGCTTCTCAATTTCCCGCTTCTTCATGAGGTCCAGGAAGGCCAGCTCGTAGTCCGGCCAGTCCTTCTTCTGCTTCCCGAAGGCAGCCAGAATGTCTGCCGACGGAGCCAGCACCGGAAGGTGGACGTAGTCGATGTGGCAGATTTCTTTGAGGAAATACCGGAGGTCGTCGCGCTTTGAGAACCCCGCGAGCTGGGAGACGTTGTTGAGGCGAACGTCGACGACGCGCTGGGTGCCGCTGCTCCGCAGCAGTTCGAAGAACTCCGCGGCTGTCTTCTTCGTGAATCCAATCGTGTGAACGGTTGCGGCAAATTCAGTATTCATGAGTTCTTGGTGTGCCTTAACGAGCTGAGGATCTACATTTCGACAGAGGACGAGCTGGCGCTATTCGGAGTCGTAAAACGAGAGCTGGGTGCCGGCTTGAAGAGCCGAACGGCCCGCGTCGGTGAGGGTGATCCGGTAATCCGGTTCATCGTCGACAAGGCGGGTCTCCAACCACTCCAGCTCGACAATGCCTTGTTGCTCCAACTGCGCAGCCGCGTTGTCGATCAATGCTTCGGCGGAATACCATTCACCGTCATCGACGGAAATTCCGATGCCCTCGCACAAGCGGGCGTTGGCCTCCTCGCTGCCGTCGTAGAACGACGAGTAGAGAATTGAGCCTTGGGTTTGGAGCACGGCCAGCAGATGACGCGCTGCCTGCTCGATGAGTTCAGAAGGTCGGAGTCCCATAGGTTGTTCGTTGGTTGTTGTTGCGGAAAATCACTTCTTCGCGTCCCGGAGAAGATCCAGGACTTGGCGCAGAAGGCCGTTGGCCTGAGTCAATTCGCGGCTCGGGGCACCCGGCGGCGTTGTGTTGATCAGGTCGGTGACGGCATCGAGAGCGTCGGCGACGCGGCGTTGCTCCGGGACACGCAGGCGGACGGAGTCCCAGCGGTCCATCTCCCCGGCATCGAGCAGAGCGGTGCGGATGGCGGTTTCGGAGACGAACCCCTGCATCCAGGCGGTGAACACTTCGGTAGCCCAGCCATTGTGCTGACTGTCGAGGACGTCCTTCATGCGCCAGAGGTTCAAGGCGTGGTGACCATTCCAAATGGACCAGACAAAACGGCGCAGGTGCTGCCCGCTGTGCGTGTCAGGATGTTCGCGAATACTGGTGGCGATGTTCTGAAGGGCTTCCTCGGCGGCGTGCTGCAGGGTGGCCCGGTGATCCAGTTCGCCTTGCGAAAGGAACGCGGGGGCGGCGAGGACCACTTTCAGAAGCTGGCGGATGGCCTCCGTCGGGGCTTCGTTAAGGTCCGAGCGCCACGGTTTTGACCCGTCGCCTGGGATCGCATAAAGAATCGAGCCCTCCACCCGGACGGTGGCGCGGCCGTTGGTGAACGTGCCGGGCGCGGAGCGCTGAAATCCGCGGTCTCCGAGGAATTCCTTGAACCAAGGTTGATCTGCGAGCGAAAGGCGGGCGATTTCCGGAGCCATTTCCACTTCTTAACACGGGTTCGCCGTATCTCGAAAGGGGGACAATGGTCAGAAGGTCCAAACCTTCGCCGAAACCCGGCGCTACCCTTCCATACCCGAGCTCAGGCGACCGTAGAACAGTTTCGATGCTTTGGAGGTCTGAGGGTCACAGATTCCCCGGTTTGTGCCATAATGCCGGAAGGGAGGATGGAGTGAGATGAGCTTGGAGTATCGCGATTGGAAGGGTGTGCGAATGACCTACGTGGCGGGGAAGCAGGAACCGGTCTGGCTGGTGGCCGACTTGGTGAAAAAGCTTGGACACGTTCCGAGAGCTGCGCGACGGCTACGCTGGAATCGGCAGCTCGTCCGCATGGCCGTTTATCATGCGGAGTGGAACGCGACGACGATGGCGAAGGAGCGCGAAGCCGCCCTCGAAGCGGGGTTTCGGGCGGAGGTGTTCATGAATTCACCGCATGGGCTCGTGTTTCCGGGTTCAGCCCTCGCGGGAAAACCCATTCGACCGAAACGCCGAGGCTGCAATTACTGCCGAAAGCGCACACATTTTTCCCGCCTGCCATAACCGTGTTCATGGCATCGTTTCGATTACCGTCCACATTCCGCTGCGCACTGGGTCCGATTTCCCGGACTTACGTTCCGAAACAAATTGGTGTCCGGGGTGAAATCCCTGTGCGCTGCCGTGAAGTGGAGCACGGTCATTGGAAGGCCAGAGATGACACGGCGCCAATATTACCCGGCCCGCCCCGAGCGGGCCTGACTTTTTTTGCCATCCTTCAATTCCCTGCCAGCCCGAATGTCCTCCGTGGCCCGAAGCAGGATTTCCCCTAATTCGATTCCCAGCACACCTGCGATGCGCACCAACGTGTCGAGGGTCGGCTTGCGCTCGCCCCGGTCCAGCAGGCTGATCGTCGACTGGTTGAGTCCGCTACGGTCGGCAAGTTGCGAACCGCTGATGCCCTGCGCCTCACGTTCCTCGCGCAGAAGGTCCATGACGCGGGAGCAGATCCGGGCGGCTTTATCGTCGAGTTCCACAATAGATGACTGTAGTCATTATTCGCTTGACCGCATAGATGACTGTTGTCATTGATCGCGCATGTTCATTCGACGACTTGGAATGGATGCCGCTGCCACCTCGCTGCGTTGCGCGAGTGGCCAATCGTGCCCGGACATCCTCGAACTCGCCAATGGTGATTTCGCGATCATCGGCAAAGACATCACGGAATTCGCCGGGCAACTTCCGGCCGGGTCGGGATGTGGGCCGGACGAACGTCTGGTTTGCATCCCACGCGCCCTGCTTGTCCGGGCGCGTGCCGACATCCCAGCGGTCGCCTGATCAGGCCGGGGGTTTCGGAACAAGGCCCATTCGTGGTAAACTGCACGGATGGGCTCCTTTATTTATTGGCTGACTGACCATTGGCATTCCCTCGTTGAAAGTGCGGGAATAATCGGGGGCCTGATCTTCACCGGTGTCACGGTTAGGCGAGACCTGGAAGCGAGGCGCGTCACGGAATATTTGACTTTGGCCACGCAGCACAGGCGACTGTGGGGACAACTTCATCGCCGAAAGAGCCTGAGCCGATTGCTGGAACCGAGCCGTGACCTCAGCGTCGAACCAATCTCCCGCGAGGAACTCAATTTTGTTTCCCTGGCGTTTGTCCATTTTCACACCTCGTGGTTGATCAGTCGCGAGGCGAGTTTGCTGCTCCCGCTGCCCGTCCTGGCAGCGGACGCCGGTCATTTTTTTCGGCTACCAGCGCCTCGTGCGGCGTGGGAATTGGAGCGAAGGACGCACCAGCCGGAGTTTGTCGCGTTTATCGAAGCGGCCATCGCAGCCAACCTGGCCGCGAGTGGCCGCCCGAATTCCGCATCCTAAACTTCCCCAAGGCCTTCCTCCATCGACCAAAGCAGGACCGGAAAGATCAAGAAGGTGGCGGTCGCGACGATGCCGGCCCAAACCGGACAAGAGCGTACCAGCAAGGCGTCATAGGCCCCGTGAAGCAACGCAATGGGAAGCAGGCGCAGGGCAGTGAGCATCCATCGATCAAGATCCCACCAGTCTTCCGGCAGGGAGAGGACAGCAATGCCGCTCATTGCTCCGTGAAACCCGACGCAGAACAGGAAGCGGAGAATGTAAGCGGTAAGGTCAGCCGAGCCCGCATACTGCCGAAGGCTGTATAGAATCGCCTCGCCGCAGCCAAAGCCAACGCCAGCCACAAAACCGAACGCGGCCCTGGCGCGAATCGAATCGAACCGGTCGGAGCGAGAGACGATGGCCTTGGCCGCCTCTTCGATTAAACCCACCCCGAGGGTGTAACCAAGAATTGAGACCCAGATGGGGAGTGATTCAACGTTTTTGACGGCACTTGCCAATCCGATGGCACCCGTGGCAAAGCCAGCTGGACCTCCCAGAATTTTGCTAATCAGCGTCGGGTTGCTGGTAGCCGTTCCAAAGAGGTAGACGAGAACGATTCCGCCGACCGAGCCCAGACCGATACGGGAAAGCGTTGCCAGGCGATCGTCGCGCTCAAGGTCAAACATCCACCAACTCAAGGGGACGAAGAGCGCGAGACTGAGCAGCGCATAAGCGAATGGCCATAAGCTGCCATGATCGAGGTGGACGGGGCCGTTTTGGTGCCCAACCCACACCCAGTAGAGAAGCGTGAGTGGAACTAGCAGGAAGAGTTTTTTCATGGAGACTCAGGATTTGCGATTGGGGTTTTCGGCCTGGTTCAGCAATGCGCCGAAGACCTGCTCGGCGGTCGGAACCGAGACGGGGTCCGGCAGTTTCAGGCGTTTCAAATCCTTGTCCGTCCAATCCAGCAGGCGTTGGTGATCAGTCGGGCGTTCCTGGAACGCTGGGACCTTGGTGGCAGGCACGGAAATTGACTTAACCAACTCGTCAAATCCGTAGGTTGAGGTAAAACAACCGCCGACGCTGGGCAGATCATTGATCAGCACGAAGTCGCCGCCGGGTTTTGGCGTCGGAAGGCTCATGACCTCGCTGGCGAAGATCAGAGGCTGAACACGGCGTGAATGGCTGGTGGAACTGCTGGAACTCCATTTGCCACCGGAGCTTCCCGAGGTATGCGAGACGTTTTCGACGAAATACTGGACTTGGCCGATGTGTTCCTGCACCCACTTCGCCGAGAACTCCGAATCGTTTCTCAAAAACACCTTCGATCTCAATTGACCCACGATCTCAAGACTCTCCTCCTTTCCGTAGACCTTCTGAAGGCCTTCGATGGACTGACTACCGATGGCGAGGCTCACGCCCTTTGAACGTCCCTCGTTGGCGAGCGCATAGAGGCAGTCGATGCGTCCGTAACTCCGGAGCTCATCGAGCACGATGAAGGTTCTCCGCTGGGTATTGTCGGGTAAGCTCAGGGTTTCGTCGGCGATTAGGGTGAGTATGATGCGGTGGAACGGCGCGAGGGTGCGGGTGTATCGCCGATGACTCGGCATGAGCAGGATGCCGCCGCCTTCCTTGGCCCACCGCCGGATGCTGATCTTCTCCTTGCACCTCTCGAAGAGCGCCGCCACGACCTCGAAGTGCTGGGTGTGGGTCGCGAACGAGGCCATCAGGTTCGCTTGGGTCTTGGCGTCGCCTCGGACGTTCTTCCAGAGAAAGGCCGACTCCGGACGGCGGCTGAGCAGAGCCTCGATTCGTTCGTCCGACCGCATGGTCAACAGCACGTCCCGCAACGTCCAACGGCCGGGCCGCAGCTCAACGAATGAGTCAATGACCGCGGCAAGGACCAGCCGCGTGGCGTTGACCCAGAAGGTGTCCTGCCCAGCGGCCGAATCGGGAACGATGATCGCGGCGAATTGGTGCGCCTCCGCCAGCGATTGGATGTCTTCCGCCGCGCTCCAACCCACCGAGCGTTCGTCATAGGGATCCAAAAGGGTCGGCTTGATTCCGATCCCTTCAAACCAGGGCAACAACTCATTCTTGGGGTCGAGGACCACGCCCCGGTGGTCGGGCTGGGTCAAGACTTTGGGGAAGACCGAAGCCATCCATTTCTTGAGCAGCGCCGACTTCCCGCTGCCGGTGGCCCCCAGGGCGAAGAAATGGTTGGTTGTCTCGCTCCACGGAAGCAGCAGCCCTGACCACTCGAAGAAGAGTCCGGCGGGCTGACGCATGGTCAGCGCTTCATCGGGCTTGAACCAGCGGAGGAATTGATACCAACGCTTCGGGTCGGCGAAGGTTGGTGCCCCGATCAACTGGGCGTGGCGGTTGAGAAGTTGCCGCCGGTTAAAGAGCCTGCGGCCGCGTTCATGATAGAGAGTTTCACTCATAGGGTCCAAAGTTTGCCGAAGCTTCTGAGGACCCGCCGGGGTTTGCCTGCCGGTATGAGCCGGTTATCGGGTGGCTAAATGGAATGCGACATTCCCGGCTCCCGGGAGAGGTCTCTTTTGGCCTCCCGCGCCTTGGTGACTGCCAGATCTTTGGCAACGGTCCGTTCCATGTCCTTCAAAGCGTCGGCAAAGTCCGTCCCCGCCTGTTCCTTGGTGAGGTAGAACCGCGTCAAGAGCCGCGCCCTGGATGCTTCCACGTAGGTCAGTTCCCGTGACTGCATCCCGTCGGACCAAAGAATGAATGACCGGTCCACGGTGGTTCCCTGGGCTCGGTGGGTGGTGATGCAGTAGCCGAGGCCGATGTCCGTGTAGCGTCGGATCGGGATGAAGACCGACTTGCCGGTGTCCAGTTTGAAGGTCGCGATTTCCTTGAAGGGATTGTAGGCGGTCAGCTCGCCGACGCTTCCGTTGAGCACGCCGAGCAAGCGGTCGTTCTTCCCGAAGACCACGCGTTCACCCAGACGGAAGTTGGTGCCGTTGAGCTTGAACATCGAAAGCCCGAGCTGGCCCGCCTCCAAGCGCAGTTCCTGGGCACGACGATTCAAATCCCTCACGTCTTCCCGCGTGCCGGCCAGCATCAGGGAATTGCGGCTGACGCCAAACTTGAACCAGTCGGCCACCAAAGCTTCCCGTGCGGATTCAACGGTGTCATGCAGACCCAGAAGCTTGTCGTGTTTGAGCAGGTTGAGGGCGCGCCGGACACTGCCGCTGGCGAGTTCCTCCACCACCATGCGAAGGAGCTCGTTCTTCTGACGATGGATTTGGGTCAGCTCACTCCGGCCGAGACGACGGCCCAGTTCCGCAAAGGGCGCCCCGGCGGAAATCGGCGGCAGTTGTTTCTCATCGCCCACCAGCACGAGCTTGGCTCCGGCCGCTTTGACGTGCGCGAGCAGTCTGGCGAGCTTGAGCGTATCGAGCATGCCGGCCTCGTCGACGACCAGAATGGTCTTCCGGTCGAGCGGACGAACGGCGCTCAGCTCCTTGGCCCATTGGTAGAGCAGGCGATCCACCGTCTGGCTCGGGATTCCGGATGACTCAGCCAACCCCTCCGCCGCCTTCCCTGAATACGCGGCTCCCACCACCCGGAATCCGGCTTTGGTCCACCCCTCGTAGGCGGCCTTGAGAAGGCTGCTCTTGCCAGTTCCCGCGAGTCCCTGGAGCAACTTGAGGTCGCCGGGTTCGACCACCAGGTGGCGCAGGGCACCCTGTTGAGCTGGTGCGAGATCTTTTCCGGCCTTCTGAGCCGCCCGTTCGCTGAGGACGTGCCGGGTGCTCTGCCTCCCCTCCATCGCCTTTTCTATTAGAAGCTGTTCCTGCCGCACGACGTCGCGGGTGGTGTAGAGCCGATGCCCGTCATGCAGGCCCAGGTCCACCAAGTTGCGCAGCGCCAGTGCGACACCTTTCAGGATGCGGTCAACGGGGTGACCCGTCGCCTGATTCCGTTCCAGAACGCGGCGGAGGAATTGGCGGTCGGAGAAGTAACTTTGCTGCGTCAGCAGCGAGTCGATGGCGGCGTGGAGACCGATGGGTTGACGGCACGGCCGGTAAGGTTGGATGAGGCGGGCAATTGATTCGTGGGAGAAGCCATGCTCCTCGCGGGCTTGGCGGGACCATTCGGCAAAGAGTTCTGCACGTGGCTTCAGTTCCTTGCCCGACCGGGTCGCCATGGTGGCCGCCGCCGCAGAAATTGCGTCGCTCTTCCCCATCCGCTCCAAGTATTCCAAAACCTCTTTCCGGCGTTTGGAAAACATGTCGATGACGGCGCTGGGGATGCCTGCGATCTCCAGCCAGGTCTTCTGCGCGCGCAGCTCAAACCCGAGGTTCTTGCGAAGCTGATGTCCCAGTTCCTGCCGGTAAACGAGTCCGGCGATCATTTTGAGCCGGAACACTGACTTGCTGACGATGCTCCCTGTGGACAAGTCATCGCGAACGGAAAGATTCAGCAGCATGCAGTGATGGTGCAATTGCGGGTCCTGCGCCCGGCTGGAGCCGTGCTGAAAAACGGCGAAAATCAGCTGCGCTTTTTCAATCCGCGTTGACCCCTTGCCGCGCCGGGTGAGGCCAGCCTCCCGTTCCAGAAAATCGAGCGCCTTCAGCACAGCGGCCAATTGGGCGGCTTCAATGGCGGCTCGGACTCGCTCATCGCCGACGGCCCAGGCGGTGCTGATTGATTTGTCCGCACTGAAGGTCAGATCCCACGCGCATTGACGCTTCCTTTTCTTGGGTGGGTCCTGCACCAGTTTCGTTCGACCATCCACAGAGACACCACGGAACAGATGGCGGAGATCGTCGGGTTTCACCTCGCCGGAGACGCCGAGGACTTCCTGACCACCACCGTGCCACCGGCCGACCGGTTCGCCCCCTTCAGTATAATAATTCAACCTTGCCGTGCGGAGCAGGTATTCGGGATCGATGAGTGGCTGGGAAATGGAGAGCATGGTATCACCTCAAAATTCGCTTCACGTATTCTTGTGCTTCCTCGGGTGGAAGTTTGGCGGCGGCGGCGATGACGGCCTGGAGGGTGAGCCGAACGTCTTTTCGCAACTGTTCCTGATTTTCGATGACGGCACGGAGCCGGTCCTCCAAGGCGGCGGTCAACAGCTGCTGATGGAGGGCGCGCAAGACCAGTTCCCGCGCATACGCTCCCGGCGACGCGGAGGCCCCAGCCTGCTCGACGAGCAGGGCATGGTGGACTGGGTCCAGCCGAAAGCTGATTATGTTGGGTGATTTGCGCATTGGTATACCGCCGTTATGGTTGGTAGACAGATACTTGTGCGGTCGTTTCTGCCTTGGTGGTCTACGCTCTAGGGAGCATCAGGTGTGCTGGCTGTTAAAGGAGGGAAGTGGAATGCAATGAACGTGACGTTTTGAACTGCGGCGGAGGGAAGCGGGAGGTCGCGTTTGGCGACGGGAGATGGCGTTGGAAAGGCTGATGATTGGCATGAAGATTGGGTGGTTGGGGTTCGGGATATAGAGAGCAGAAAAGCGATGAGATGGAGGAGTGGAGGACGGAGGCGGTGACGTCGGAGGGGCACCCGAATGGGAGCCTGTTGGAGGGCTCCCGTCCCGGCTTGTTCCGGGACAAGAAGAGTCCGAGGAGTGGCCCCAAAGAGCCAAACGACGAGGGCCGATGGAATCGCTTGTCCTTCGGCGTTGCTCGCTTTGGACCCGGTTCACGGATAGCCATGGCAGCTGTCACTTACCCTCCGCCTGGAACGAAGCGACCGCACGAGACCGGTCGCTCAAATCCGATGGACGACGCCCGTTGGCCAAGGTCGGCCCGGTGAGCGGCCTGAGCGTCGCCCCATCGAAGAAGGGACGGCCTTCGCGGGTAACTCCGACCGGTTGCAAGCGGCGGGCGACAATGAGAGTCCAAACCTCCGCTTCGGATAGTCGGAGGATTGTCGCCACGACCGGGGTCTCGCAATAGAACCGGCCACAGGGATTGAGGGGGCGTAAATTCATCAGAGCAGGAGATTTGAAATCGTTGAGCAATGGTGCGGAGGTGGTCGGAAGGTGGTGTCGGGGTGGTCCGGAAGCCTCCTTGAAGTGGGTCAATGGCCTCCCTTTTGCGGTGACTTTGTGGAATTGCCGACATGGACCAGCGGGGTGGCCCACGGACGGAAGACGACCACCGCCGAAGGAAACGGCGCGCAATGCTTTCCCCCTTCAAAGCGAAGACGACCGCGCAAGAATCGGATTTCGCCGCGTGACACATAGTCGTGCCACCACTGCGTGTCGGTTCTGGCAGGAAGGAGACAGACCACAACCGATCCGGCGGCGGAGGTCTCGAAGGCCTTCCGGACCCACCGGCCGATTTCCCGTCCGTAGGGCGGATTGAGGAAGACCACATGGCCGCGCCAATCTTGGGAAAGCCCGTCGTCAAAGCGGGTGAAGAAGGTGGCGCACTTGGCGTTTTCCGGAGTCGCGGCGGGATCTAGCGTGAACCCGAACTCTGCGTGGAGCGCCTTGAAGAGAAATTGGGGGGTCGGCCACTCGTCGGTGGTCGAGAGAAAATGAACCCCGAGGTTGGTCTGGCTGAAGGGCTTCATGATGGCGAATTTTGGAGGCAAGTTGGTTCGGAATGGCCCCGGCCGGGATCGGACCGGCCGGGGAAATGTCATGCGAATCAGAGCGAGCCCTTGGTTTCGAAGTGGGGTGCCGTCTCCTTCGCCAGTTCCTCCTTCTCTGCGCGCTTGTTCTTCTTCTCCAAGTTCTCCGCGCGGTAGATGCGGTTGATGCTGACGGTCAACTCGGTGATCTGTTCCGTCGAATCCCGGATTTCCATCGCCATAGGCAAAGGAAAATAGATGACCGTGCCTTTGCCCTCGTTGGCGGGAGTGAGGATATCCGCCTCAAGGAGCTTGCGGACTTCTTCTTCGGACATCCCCATCAGGACACTGAATTGCCACAAGTTGAGGCGAGCGGGGAGATACCGCAGGCAGAGGAACGCCACCGCTTCGGCGGACATGGACATGGGGAGTCTTGCCACTCCCCCCGCGGGGTTGAAGTTGGCTGGGATTGGTTGCACCGCAGCGGTGCCAGTTCCTGGTTTGAGCGCCAACCCCGGGATGCGAGGCGTTTGGGATGGGTTCCGCAGCTCCTGGATTTCACGCTTGGCAGCCGCGAATTTTGCTTCTTGTCTATTCATGGGACTTGAATCGATTCAATTTTTTGATTCAAATCTGGCGGCTGTAGCGTTCGCCACAGAACGACCGCCGAATTTGCGGCTATCTATTTATTCCCATGGTCTTGCGGGGTCGAAGTATGGGCCTGGTATGGAATTGGTATGCGGGTTTCGACGGTGATGGCCTTGGTATGGTGGTGCGGGATTGGTATGCTGCCCTCTCAACGACATGTATTGCCTCCGGACATCGGCGCCCGAATCCAACGGGCGAGGGAGTGGCTTGGCCTGACGCGTGAAGGTTTCGAGGGAGAGTACGGCATCAACGTCAACACGCTCAGCAAGCTGGAGCAGGACGGCATCGGCAGCGCCCATAAGATCCGTCAGGTCATCGAGGCGCTGGACGGCCATCTGAATCAGGTCGGCCAACCCGCAATCTCACTCGAACCCGATTTCCCGCCGGTGGAACGGGAACAGTGGATCTACATTCCGAGGCGGGACTGGGGCTGGCGGACGATGGGTCCCGGTGCGATGCTGGATCCCCTTTACCGATTCGTCCGTTTCCATGGGCGGAGCGAGTCGGTGGAACTGCCAGGATTGATGCGATGGTGCGACCGCAAGGATAAGTATGCGGTCAAGGCCTACTCGGCGCATGGGGGCACGGGAAAAACCCGGCTCGCCTTGGAGCTGTGCGACAAGATGGAGCAGAACGGGTGGGAAGCGGGCTTCCTCCACGCCGGGAATTTCCCCAAGCGCGCCCGGGGTTCGACGATCTTCGGTGATTCATCAAGCCCGCTCCTGATCGTCGTGGATTACGCCGCCGCGCCCGCCAATTTGGCAGTTTTGCAAAGGCTGATTCCCAACTTGCCCGCGAGCCGCAGGCTGAAAGTGCGCCTGCTGATGATGGAAAGGGAGTGCCTGTGGCTGGGGCGTCTGCGCGGCGCCAAGGAAGTCAACGACATCCTCGATGGGGCGGCCGTGGAGGAAGGCGACCTTGAGCTGGCACTCCGTTCTGTGGGCGCTTCTACCACGGAGCGGGAGGGCTCGTTCAAAATCGCCGCGACGGCATTTCAGCGGACGATGCCCGGGGTCAGTCGGAAGACTGAACCGCCCAAAGGCCCGCCGAATCCCGGGAGCAAAATTTACAACGAGGTATTCTACCTTCACGCCTTGGCCCACGAGATGGTCACCGGAAACCGCGATGGATCACCGACCAAGCTGGCGATCGTGCGCCGCATGCTCGCCCGGGAACGGACCTACTGGAGCAACCTCCTCGCGGCCCGCAAACTTCCCGACTACCTGATTCACGCCTTTGAATCCGCCGTGGAGGCGGTCGGGCAAATGGGTGGCGTCAGCACGATTCCCGATGCAATCAAGCTGGTGAAGGAACTGCCGGAATTTGCCGACCAGCCCATGGCCGTGGCGAAACAGATTGCCCTGGTGCTGCGTGAAGTCTATCCGGACGATGGAGTGGGAATCGCCCCGTTGCAACCGGACCTCCTGAAGCAATGCCTCGCCGACGAATGGCTCGCAATCCGGCCTCGGAGCCTGGCGTAAGCGCCCAACTCGTCCGCGAGGTTGAAGACCTGCTCGCGCGGGCAGCTTTGATGCGACGCAGCCGAGAGGCCTTGGTGCGGTGCATCGTGACGAACCCGGCCCCGGTGGTTTCCCTCGTGGTGCGGGCGGCTTCGGATTCACCTGGAGTCGAGGCCCGCACGGCGGCTGCGGTGCTGCGGTCAGCCATACGCCGATCAAGCGATGGGGAAGTGGCTCGACATGCGCTTGACGAACTGCTGGCCCGGCCGGTGCGCTTCCCCGAACTGGGGGTGGAGTTATGCGCCACGCTGTTGGCCACACAGCGCGGCCGGAAGCCGCTGGACCCGGTTCGGTTGTCCCTTCTCTGGCACCGCCTCGGACAGTTTCAGGCTGAGACCGACGAACCGGAATTGGCGATCAGCTCAGCACGGAGAAGTCTTCATGTCTTACGCCGCATCCGGTCCAAACTCACTGATAGCACCGAAGCCATAGCCATCCGGACTCTCGGGTTGGTCGAACACCTGGAGTCGGCTGGCCGGGTCGGCGCGGCCATCCGTGCGGCCCGACGAGCCGTCCGTTTCACTCGGCTCCTACGGCGCGAAAGCGGACGGCGAATTCATGCGCTGTTGCTGGTTTGCCTGGGGACTTCGCTGGCGGCGGGGGGCCGTTACCGCGAAGCTCATGCCGTGTTGGAGGATGGTTACCAGCGTCTTCAGCGTCTGCTCCGCAACGACAATCATCAGGGTTCCCAGTTGGCCCATGCTGCCATCGGGCTCGCGGGGGTTTGCCTGCAGCGCCGGTCAACCCAACATCTGCAACGGGCAGGTGAGCTTGCGGACGAGGCTTGGGAAATCCATTGCCGGCTCGCGGCCGAGAACCGGGGCGCGTTCCTCCGCGACTACCTTTCCACCTCGCTGCTGGCTGGAGTCGTTGCCGCACGGCAAGGCGACCTGCCCAAAGCCAAGGCCCGTCGGGAGCTGGCCGTCACCCACTTCATCCGGTTGGCGAAACACCACCCGGAGGCCTACACAGTGGAACTGGCTTGGCACCTCGTTCATGTGTCCCAAGCCTTCCTGAGCGAAAGTGACCTGCGGTCGGCTTTGCGCTGGAGTAGGACCGCCGTTCGCACGGCGCGGAAGGCAGAACGGAATCGGCAGACAGGAATTGGGGAGATTCTGGCGGTCAGTTTGCTCGTGCAAGCGATGGCCCATCAGCGGCTGAAACAACGGGCTCATGCCCGGCGGTGCGCGGAGGCCGCCGGTGCTGCCGCGATGGCTTTGCCTCGGCGGCATGCAGACCGGAAATGGCTGATCAAGGCGTCAAAGGAATTGGGCGGCACTCCACCCAAACATCCCCAGCGGAAGCCCGTTTGACGGACCAAAAAGTGGAATTTGGCGATCCCATGCAGTGACCGGCATTAACCGAAGCCTACCCGGACGGAAACCCCGGCAGGCGGAATCTTGTGTCGCTCATATAGAGGCATGGAAAACGCCATGCCGCCTTCCGGACGGAATCCGGATCCCGAAACTCAATTCGCGGTCCACGGGGCACTGCCCGATTGGATCGATCCGCTCTACGGCGCCTTGCCGGCCGTGGAGATCAACCTCGACTTGATCGGCCAGGTCATCTCCTCCGGTGTTCGCAATGCCGAGCAGATAGTCCGACGCTACCACAGCAACCACTGGAATTCGAAGCGTGGTTTCGCCCTGACCCTCTATTCCCGGGCGGTCAAGGACCAGAAGCGCCGCGTGCGGATTGTGGAGGGCAATTGCCGCAGTTCGCTCAGCAAGTTTCGTCGCACCGCACTCGCCGCATGGTTGCTGAACTGGAATCCGTGGGCGCTCTTCAGGTTCGGGTTCGCCCTGTTCTGGATGTTCGTGTTTCTCTCCGCCTCCGTCCTGGGGGCTTACCAGCTGCTAATCAACAACTCTCAGTTCGCCGACTCGACCACGGTCTGCATCGTGGTCGCCAGCTTGGTCGGTGCGGGATGTGTCGGCGGAAAACTTATCTTGGCGCAACTTCAGAACGAGCTGGGGTTGAGGCGGGCTAGCTATGTTCTCGGTGGCGCGACGGCTACCCTCTGTTTGGTTTACGCCATTCTGCTCTCGTTCGTCACAGGAGGCTTCATCCATGAGCCGATTGATTTCCTGTCCCCGGTCGCAGCCCGGGGACACGGACTCGGGCCGTATCTCCAATGGTCACAGATGTGGTTCGAGTTCTTTGGGGCGCTCGCATCCTATGCCTACGCGGAATTCATCTATGAGCGGCACAAGTCCGAGTTCACAACGCCAAATCCCGCGTCTTGGATGGCAGAGGATCACCTGCGACGGAACGAGGAGGCATTGGCCAGTGAACAGAAAGCCCTCCGCGATCTGCCTGCGAGCCGCCAACGGTTGATCGCCGAGCGTCGGGCGTTCGTTGATGAAGCCGTCGCAAATTATCTCATCCGGGCCGAAGCGGCGCGGAAGCAACGCATCGGGCTTGAGAACAAAGACGGTGCGAAGGCACCCGCTCCACGCCCCGAACCGTCCATCCCCAACCGTCTCCTCAACTGGATCAAAAACCCGTTCGAAAACTGACCCATGAAAACCTCCGTTCTCCTGAGCCTCGCGGCGATCAGCATCGGCCTGGCCGCGCAGCAACCCAACCGTCATCTCGTCATCGCCGTCGGCCCGCAAGTTCCCGAGGGCCTGCGTCTGGACATCAGCCGCCGCATCAAGGACGCATTATGCAAAGGTCCGCCGGGTAACCGGGTAACCGTGCTGGACGCAGCAGCGCTCCAGACGGTCGCGTCGGTGAAGATCAGTGAGTCTCCCGCTCACCTGCAAGAACAGCGAAACGAACCTGCCATTCGTGCCGCCGTCCAAACCGTGAGATCCGCCACCAACGAAGCGCAGAGTTTCAATGTTCCGCTGGTTTTGGATCACATCAGCCGTCAGATCCGACCGGAAAACGGCTCGATCCTGCTCATTGGGCCAAGCATCTACCGGAACGATAAGAACCCTTCCTTCAACCTGACCACGAACTGGCCCAGCGACGGGCATCTGTCAGCGGGGTGGCGCTCCGTCTTTTCGACCGTCGAACGAACGCGTAATCTGGACCACACCTCAGTCCATTGGCTGGTGACAGATCCGAATGCAGTGACGGACGAAGCCCACCGTCGTGGAATTGCCCGTTTCTGGAGCCTGTTTGTCGCCTCACAAGCGGGCGTGCTGGCGGAGTTTGCTCCCGACGTCGCCACCGCGTTCGCTGGAGCGCTCTCGGGAAGTTCGGCTCCGTTCATGACGGCCACGCTGAATCCCGGCGACACCAACGTCCTGTTCCACTGGAGCGGAGAAGACCCGCTCCGGCTGCGTCCTCAACCAGTGGTTGAAACCATCCAGGTCACCAACGTGGTTTGGAAGACCAACGTCCTCACCGTGCTGAGCAATTCGGTCCTTCCTCGGGTCGCTCCGGGAAACACAGGTATCGGTCTCGTCTGGGGCGTGGCGAACGGTGTCGCCCGCCAAATCGACCTCGACCTTCACGTCCGGGATCGCCGGGATAATGCGGAGCTATTCTTTGGGCATACCAACACCCCGAGTGGCCGCTATCTGCGCGACATCCTTCAGGCGAGCGGCACCAAGGAAGGAGATTGGCGAACCTCGTGGGAGTTCGTCGAACTCAACGGGGACCAGTTGCCCGAGGTCTGGATCAACATCTACAGCGGTTCCGGTCCTGTGAACGGCGAGGTCCGTCTTGATTACCGTGGCAGCATCCATCGGATTGCGTTCGTGATGCCGGCTGTGCAAGGCGACCGGGGAACAGATGGGGCCATCAGGGAAAAAAGCCCGCGCTGGTTGAAAATCGACCTCCGCTCGGCGCTGAAGGCGGATTGAAAAACCACGCGGCGTCCAGAATCCGCCCGGAGGGCGGCGCAAAGGGGAAGGTGCAGCACCTTCCCCTTCTTGCATTTGCGTGGCACCATCTACGGCAGACATCCATTGAAAAGCCGGCACCCAGTTGAAACCGAACTCCGCCAACTTCTGGCGCAGGCCCGCACATTTCCGCGCAGTCGGCGAGAACTGGTTCGAGCGGTCCTTCGGGACCCTGACCAGACCATCGCGGCGTTGGTGCGTTTCGCAGGCGAAGCGCTGGACGACGAGGGGCGGCTCATCGTGTATATTTTGGAGAAGAGCCTCGATACGGGGGCGAATGCCGCGCTGATCGAGCTGATGTATCGGCTGATTCCCAAGAAATCAGTCCATTTTGTCGATCTGGCCGCCAAGCTCTGCGAAGGGATGGTGATCCTTTTGCGCTGTGTCCGTCCGATTGACCGGCTGACGGAATCCGTTCTCCTGCACAACTTGGCGGCCCATTTCCGGGACCTCGGGAACCTCGAACGAGCCGCCGAGGTCTCCGGGGAATCGGTCCGGCTTCTCCGCAGGTTGGCCCGCAGCGACCATCTGCAGCAGCGTCGATTGGTGAATGCCTTGGGGATGTGGTCGAAACACCTGTCCGAAGCTGGTCACCGCAGGCAGGCGCTCCGCGCGGCACGGCTGGCCGTCATTGAGGCGGGCCGCCTCGCGGGAAACGACGCGGCGGTGATCCGAGCCCAGGCCAAAGTTGTCCTCGGTTCGTGCCTGATCGTTGAATCGAAAAACGGCGAGGCAATCCCAATCCTGCGCGCTGCGAACCGAACGTTTCAGCGACTTGGGACGGTCAACCGCGACCACGAGGCTGACCAGGCCCATGTCTCGATGTTTCTGGCGTGCGCCGAATTCAACGCGGGGGCGAACCTTCAGGCGCGGAAGGCTGCCGAAGCAGCTTGGAGCATCCTCACCCGAATCGTGGCGGGAGATCGCGGCACCTTCATCGAGGACTTTTTCGCCACCGCCGACATTCTTTCCTTGGTTGCAGCATGTCAGGGGGACCACACCCGGGTCCGGCAGGTCCGTGGGGAAGCCGGTCGCATCCTCCGGGACCTGGCCCGGAGGTACCCCGCACAGTTTGGGTTTCGATGCATCTGGACATGGGTGAACTGGGCCAGCCAAGCCATCCAAGCCGGTGACTATCCGGAAGCCCTGAAACTGTCCAAGGCGGCGGTGCAGGAATGCACCGCCATTCAACGAAAGCTCCGCCGGACCGATGATGAGGTCCTGGGCGTGGCTCAATTCAATCTGGCCGTCTCCTATTACGGGCTAAAACGGCGGCGGGCCGCCTTTCGGGCAGGTCTCGCTGCCGAAGGTGCGTTCCTGCGACTTCCGGAGGACAATGAACGCCGCAGCGACCTGCTTCCTCAAGTGAGAGAACTCTTGGAAGCGTCGTCGAGAGTCCCTGTGATCCGGGTCCGGACCAAAGTAGTCGAATCAAGCGGTGGCCAAAAAAGTGGCCGGGGCTGAACTGCCCCGGCCGACACGGGTCAGTAGTCCTCCGGCAACAGGATGGTCGTGGAAGAACGGTCTGCCTCAGTGATGATCCACAACTTGGTGTCGTAACGGTCACGATAGACGGAAAACAAGCGAAACTGCCGGTCGAGGGCGAACTCGTTTTCGGCGGCATCTTCAGGGCAACAATCTCCCCAGTCGCACGAGGCATGTCGCGCGAGCGAGGTAAGCACGTCCTTCGGGTCCAATCGGCTGAGCGCATTCGGGGTGGCTACCGTCCGTCCCAGGCAAAAGGTTCTAGTTTTCGATTCCATGGCATTCTCCTTTGAAGTGCCTCCTTTTCCCCGAAACGGCTTTCCGGAGGAGCGGGAGGAGTTTTGCCTTTTCCGGAACTCCTCCTGCTCTCTCCGGGAGACGATTCCCTATTGCCGGCCCGCGAACGGGCCGACCGCTTCACGGGCCCGGCGGGTCCGTGACCGGGACTCGAAGCGGAGGTGTCAAGGTGGACAGAGAGCGCCGGACTCGGCGCGTCCCGAAGGGCGAGGATTACCTTTACACCGGGAGCGAAGGTGGACCGGCCCCACGAGCCGCAAGGCTCGGTCCCGCCTGGTGCGGGACACAATCCGGCCCGAATCGATTCATCGACGAGGGGCTCCTGAGGCTTGGATCGTTCCGAATTCGCACCGGTTCAAAAGGGGCCGGAGTTTTTTCCGGCCCCGCAGCGGGCTAATTGGCGGCCACCATCAAAACGGCTTTGTTGGCCAACTTGACCTCGTGGACCGTCCAGAGCGGCGAGTCGACGAATGAATACCAGTCGAAGTCCAAAACTCCGGCGCTGTCCTCGTTCCACGCCTTGAACAGGTCAGGCCAAAGGGTCTCGAACAACTCGAAGGCGGCTTCCTTCCGGGCATCGATCATCGTGTCGCCGTAAAAGAACATCGGCGGCCGGTCGTCCAGTTCCTGAACGGTCAGCCGGGTGAAGTCATATCCCTGTACTCGAATGGCGAACTGAATTCGCAACAGGTCTTCGGTGCGGTCGCCGTCGAGACTGGTCAGCAGCTCGGCCAGGGCGTTCAGGTCGGACGCCGTCACGTTCCCGCTGAAAATGCCCTTCACCAAGGGGTCCTCCCCGGATGGCCAGAATTCGGCTTCGCCGTCCTCGTCATGGTCCCAGTTGATGACGTCCTCGGCCGTGAGGGCGCGCTCGATGGCCGACTGGTCGCGGAAATTGAAACCTTCGAAGGTTCCGAGATCGGGAAGCGTTATGGTGGTGGTTTTAGTCATGGGTTTCTCCGTTTGAAATGCCTCCCTCTCCTCGAAACGAATTTTCCGGAGGAGCGGGAGGAGTTTTGCCTTTGCTTCAACTCCTCCCGTCTCCTTCGGAGAAACGTCTTCCCAGCCGGCCCGCCAGCGGGCCGACGCCTTCACGGGCCCGGAGGGTGCGTGACCGGGATCGCGGAACGAAGGAGTCAACGGTGGAGCGCAGAGCGCAGCGTCGCCGCAGGCGCGAGCAATACCTTGACCCGAAAGTGAAGCGGACCCGGATGTGGATCGAAGTGGCGAGGGGGTCATCATCACCACCGGGCATGAGATGCAGTGCTGTCCACGTTACGTAGCCCACCCGGGAACGGTCATCGATGGGGCTAGAGCCGGTGAGGGTCGAAGCAAAGCGCGCCTCTCGGCCGCGACCCGAGCCGTGCGACTGGGGCCCCGTCGATGGGCTTTCCCGGGCAGTCTTGCTCTCATCGGTGTACACGGCAGGAGGCTGTTCTTGGGTTGCAGGAACGCATAAGCTACATGACACAGTTAAAGCATGGCTTTATTCGCAACGCACAGCCCATTCCGTCGGTTGCAGTCGACCCCGTCACGGGGTGCTGTTTTGAATGTCGTCACTTGCAGATAACTACCGACGTATGGTAAATTCTCCATAGTCAAACCGAACCATGAAACAAAGCGGGATGTGATGACAGGGGGAGCACTCTTCCGGGTGCGTTCCTCGCCGCTGCACCGGGTCGGCATCCGCAAGCTCGCCCGCGAAGGTCGGCTGATTGAAATGGGGCGCGGCATCTACCGCGTCGCCGATGCGCCCTTGGAGTCCCATGAGGACCTCGCGCTTCTCTCGCTGCGGAAGCCCGACGCCGTGGTCTGCCTGCTGTCGGCACTCCGATTCCATGAACTCACCACGGAAAGTCCGGGGGCGGTCTGGATCGCTGTGGAAAGCCATTCGCGACCTCCCCGCATCGAGTCGCTCCGGCTGAAGGTCCATTACCTCTCCGGGCTTTCGTTTCGCGAGGGCATCGAGACGCACACCATTGCCGGAGTGCCAGTCCGAATCTACTCGGCCGCCAAGACGGTGGCCGACTGCTTCAAGTTCCGAAACCAGATTGGCACCAAGACCGCCATCGAGGCGCTGAAGGACACTTGGAAAAAGAAAAAGGTGACCACCGAGGAACTCTACCGTTTCGCGCGCGTCTGCCGGGTGCTCAATGTGATGCGTCCCTATCTGGAAGGAGTGCTCGAATGAAGCAGAAGGGGTGAAACGTCGCCGCGTCGGTTCGTCCCAGTTGCAGATCTTCGAAAAGATCTTCGGAAAATCGCTTTTCAAGACGTTCTTTCGTTGCGAACTACGCCGAGAACAGGCATTTTCTGCGCTGAACTCAATCTTCGGAAAGATTTTCGGGTTCCTCTATGACGGATGTGTATGCGAGCCCGACCTCGATGGAGCCCCTGCTGCCGGTGGCAGGGCGGGAAACGCTTGCCAAACTGACCTGCGACATCTTGGCGGCATCCGGCCGCCTCACCGGGCAGGTTCACGCGCCCGAGGTCCTGCGCCGGGTCGCCGGTCTGGTTCGGGAGATGAACTGCTACTATTCGAACCTGATTGAAGGGCACAAGACCACTCCCCGGGACATCGAGCGGGCATTGAAGCAGGACTTCTCGACGGACGAAACCCAGCGCAACCACCAGCAGCTTGGACTCGCCCACATCGCGGTGGAGAAGCTCATGGTGGACCGGTTGGCGGGGGAGACCGTGGATGTCTACGGGTCCGAGTTTATCTGCTGGTTGCACCAGGAATTCTACCAACGGCTCCCCGAGCCGCTCCACTGGGCCAAGACCTTGAGCGGGCAGTCCTACCGGATCGAGCCGGGCCGGTTGCGCGACTTCATGGTCGACGTGGGCCGGCACACGCCGCCGCAGTTCGATGCGCTTCCCCGATTCCTCAGCCGGTTTAATCAGTTCTACGGTTCCCGGGAAATCATCGAGACGGATCGCCTCACCGCGATTGCGGCGGCGCATCACCGGCTGGCTTGGATTCATCCTTTCGGAGATGGCAACGGGCGGGTTATCCGACTCCATTCCCAGGCCCTGATGATCCACCACGGCCTGGATGGCGGCGGATTGTGGACCCTCTCCCGTGGGTTGGCCCGGCAACGGCAGCGTTACTACGATCAACTGCAAGCCGCAGACCTCGGGCGACGCAACGACCTTGACGGACGGGGAAACCTCTCGGATGCCGGGTTGGCGGCCTTCTGTCAGTTCTTCCTCGAAACCGTTCTCGACCAGATCCAGTTCATGAGCGGCCTGCTCGGCCTGCCGGCCTTGCGGACCCGGGTGGAACGTTACTTCCAGTTCGAAACCGTCCACCTGAAGCTCTACCGTGAGGAACTCATGCGGGTCGTGCGGACCCTGATCGACGAGGGCGAGATTCCACGGACGCGCGTGCAGGAGATCACCGGCAAGGGGGCCACGGTCTCCGCCGAAATCATCAAGCTCGGCCTGCAGGAAGGACTCGTCGATTCGCCCAGCCCCAAGGGACCCTTGCAGCCGGGCTTCCCGCCCAAAATCCTCGAATTCTATTTTCCCCAACTGTTTGTCGATCTGCCTGCCGACGAGCCGGCCCGAGATGGTCGATGAGGGCGTTTCCCCAGACTCAATTTCGGCTGCGAAACAGGGGTGCCGCCGCCACTTGGGGCGGTTCCGAAATCACCGCAAAATGACGGCGAAAAAGCGGACACCAAAACGGACACCAAAAGGTATGTTTTGGTTACCTTGGGTGAGGTGGCGATTGGGTTGATTTCCTCAGGAAAACGGGCATATTGGGTCCGTCAACCGCGCGATTGACGGACGATTCCGACCCTCGCCTCCAATAACTTTTAATGCCTGGGCTTGAAGGATTTAGGAGAGCAAATTAGTCGTGACTGTCAGCAGAAACGTCGGGTAAAGCCTTGCAAACACGCTGGGGGCATCGGGTCAATTCCGACCCTCGCCTCCAATCCGTTTTCCTCGGAAATCGGGGGATTCGGCTGATGAAAGGGGCCTAAAAGCCCCAACTGTCAGCAAAAGTGTCAGCAAAATGGCCTGCTCCAGCAGGCCCCGGCTTAACCGGACTTAACTCCTCGACACCTGGCTAACGCGAGGGAAACCGCTCGCCTTACGCTTCGTAATCGACACGATTATGAAGCAAAAATTTCGATTGTTCCGACGCGGCCGCGTCTTCTGGTGCCATGACTCCCAATCCGGGCGGCAGGAGTCCCTCGGCACCAAGGACCGCACCAGCGCCAAGCGTCTGCTCCACGCCCGCAACGAGGCCCACGCCGTCCCCTTCGTGAACCTCCAGATGGCCCGCGCCTACATGATGGCTGCCGATCCCAAGGCGGCCTCGCGCACCTGGCGGGATGTGCTCTCCGAAATCCTGAAACTCAAGCAAGGCGAGACTCACCGGCGTTGGGTCATCGCTTCAAAGGACAAGGCATACGTTGGCATCATCGACCGGCCGCTCATCGAAACGCGTGCCGAACATCTATTGAGGACTATGGAACTCGGCAAGGTCTCCACCAACGTCTATCTCCGCCGCATCCACAACTTCGCCTTGGACATGAGCTGGCTGCCCGCGCCAATTATCCCGAAGCGCCAATGGCCGACGATTCGGCATCGGGAGCGGCGCGCCATCACCTTCGAGGAGCACCAGAAAATCCTCACCGCCGAGACCAACCCAGAGCGGAAGGAATTCTACGAACTGGCCTGGCACATCGGCGCCTCCCAGTCCGACATCGCGTATCTCAGGACCGAGGACATCGACTGGGTCCAACGTGTGATCAGCTACCAACGCAAGAAAACCGGAGAATACGCATTGATCCGCTTCGACGAGACGATTGAGGCCATTCTGCGCCGTTTGCCCAAAGACGGGCCACTGTTCCCCTATCTGCGGACCGTTCGGCCCGGGGACCGGGCCACGGAATTCATGCAGCGAACCCGTGGATTGGATATCAACGGGATCTCGCTCCATTCCTACCGTTACGCGTGGGCGGAAAGGGCTCGCAAATGCGGGTATCCCGAGCGCTTTGCCCAGGAAGCCCTCGGCCACAACAGCAAGGCGGTGCATCGTGCCTATGCTCGCAAAGCACAGGTGGTGGTCCCACCGCTCTCGGCGTACGAGTCGCACCAGGTCGCCGACCTCAGCCGGGAAATCCGCTTTCCTGCTCCCGTGGTGTTGACGAGCCCCGCGTCTGCCGAACTACCGATCCCGGCAGCGGTTGCAAACTTATGAACTCACACTTGAATTGCGACGAGAGATCCGCCCATCTCGGTGCCCCCATCCGGTGCTCTCCCTGGTTTGGTGACAATCCCCGTTCATTTCTGCTCGGATTAACATACGATAGGCACTTGCAAACAAGTGCCGACATGTTGTATGGTTACGGCATGGCGACGATCATCGACTCGAAACTCCGTCCGCTGCTGCGCAAGAAATCGGTCATCCGGACCCGCGAGCTCGCGCGCTTGGGCCTGCCGCGCACGGCACTCGAAGTTCCGCTCGCGGACGGCGTGGTCTCCCGTCTCAGTCACGGGGTCTACGCCGTTACCGGCTATGACGTTTCGGAGCACCATAGCCTCGCCCAAGCCGCTGTCCGAGTGCCGCATGGAGTTGTCTGCCTGCTTTCGGCGCTCGTGTTCCATGACCTGACCACGCAGACCCCGCACGAGGTCTGGCTGGCCATTGACCGCAAGGCCCGCCAACCGGCAGAAAGATTTCCGCCGCTGCATGTCGTTCGTTTCGGGGGCGCGGCGCTCAACGACGGAAGCACGATCCACCAGATCGACGGAGTCCCCGTTCGAATCACTACTCCCGCCAAGACGGTCGCCGACTGTTTCAAATACCGGAACAAACTCGGCATCAGCATCGCGGTCGAGGCGCTGCGCGACGGTTGGACCAAGCGTCGTTTCACCATGGACGAACTCTGGGCCATGGCCCGCGTGTGCCGTGTGCATAACGTCATCCGCCCCTACGTGGAATCGCTCGCATGAAGACGCCAAATGTAGCCGCATCGGTGCGTCAACGACTGCTGACCCTGGCACGTGCGAAGAATTGGGAATTCAACCGCGTCCTCACTCGTTATGGGGTGGAGCGTCTGCTCTGCCGGCTGGCCGCTTCACCGCACGGCGAAAGGTTCCTGCTCAAAGGGGCCATGCTCTTCACGGTGTGGGCAGGAGTGCCTCACCGGGCCACGAAGGATCTCGATCTTCTCGGGCTCCGTCGGCGTTCCCTGGATGAACTGCTCGCGTTGTTCCGCGAAGTGATCGCGACGCCCGTCGAACCCGATGGGCTTGTCTTTGGCGAGGTGAGCGCCGAACCGATCCGGGCCGCGATGGAAGCGGGCGGCATCCGGGTCATCCTGCGGGCCGAGTTGGCGGCGGCACGGGTGACGGTGCAGGTCGATGTCGGCTTCGGTGACGCCACGGTTCCCCCGCCCGTGATGGTGGAATTCCCGACGCTGCTGGATACGCCCAAACCGAAGCTCCGGGCATATCCCCCGGAAACCGTCATCGCGGAGAAGCTGGAGGCGATGGTGCGCCTCGGCTTGGGGAACAGCCGGATGAAGGACTTCTTCGACCTGTGGCACTTGTCGCGGAGCTACCCGTTCGAAGGAGTTGTTCTCGCCGATGCCATCCGGGCAACCTTTGCCGCCCGGAACACCGCGTTGCCCATGGGTCGAATCACGGCATTGACGGCAGACTTCGTCGAGGACCGGAGCAAGCAGATGCAGTGGAATGCTTTCGTACGGCAGGCCGCTGTGGCAGAGCACACACCGGAACTGTCGGAAGTTGTCCGATGCCTGCGGGAGTTCCTCGAACCCGTGCTGGGAGCTCTGCAAATCAACTTCAACTTGCCTGGTCGATGGGAGCCCACGAAAGGATGGCAATGAACGCAACGTCACAGAAGTCGATGGAATGGAAGAACAGCCTGACTGCCCTAAAAGAATCGGGAGTCACGGCAGAGCTAACTCACTTGGATTCCCGCACCAGTTCCGTCACCACGTCATGGGGCGTGAATTGGGACGAGAACTACATCGCCCGGGACCTCATGCAGAATTTCTTCGACGCCAACCGCGAGTGTCTTGGAGATGTTCGGGTGCTCGTCCATGGAAATACAGTCGAGATCACCGCGCCCGCCGAATTCGAATTGGCCCGGCTGTTCTACCTCGGCAGTGAAAAAGGCGGTGACGACGTGGGGCAGTACGGTGAGGGATTCAAAGCGGCCGCCGTGTGCCTGCTTCGAGACCACAACATCGAGCCCATCGTGATATCCGGGGACGAAGTGGTGTATCTGCGGATCGAAAGCCAGAAAGTCGCAGGAACGCAATTGCAGCCAGTGGTCTACGATTTCTTTCGCACCTCTGAAGCTTTTGGTGGGGCACGCATGATCCTGCGAGGATGCTCCAAGAGCCTAATTGTGGCACTGAAGAACGGGCTCGCCCACTTCTTCTATGAACACAATCCCATTTTGGGCTCCAAGCTTTGGTCATCATGGGACGGGGCGTTCGCCGCGTACGCTTCAACGACGGCCGCTGGGCATGTGTTCTATCAGCGCCTAAAGCGCGGAGAGATTCCGGATATTCCCGTGGTGTTGGTGATCAACAAGAGTTTTGAACGCATTGAAAAGAAGATCCGGTCCGACCGAGACCGCAACGCCTTTGGTGGAGCGCTTATGGACGTGTTCTACCAAATCTTCGCCCGCAGCGGAGTTCGGAGCAATCAAGCAGGCGAAATGGCTATAGTGACGGCCGCCCGCAATTCCTGGATTCGTGGTCATCCGTTAATAAGTCAAATCGCCGATTCAGGACCTCATCGCACCGGCTCCTGGCAGCCTGAGGCAGTTAAAAAGGTTTTTGGCGATGGGTACTATGCCGTCTGCACCAGCCAGCAGCCGGCCAAGGCGCTTGAATTTGACCACTTGGAACGTAAGTGGAAGGAACAGGGCAGAAAGGCGCTGCCGGGTTACTTCAAACGCTTTGGAGTTCTCAATGCAGACGCGCACTGCGCCGAACTGAGACGGAAGGCCATGGAGGAGGAGAAAACGCGCCATCATCGGCCTCTTTTGCGGACGGAACAGTTGGCCCTTTCGATCCTTGGCGAAACCGTTCGGAACCTAGCCCCGGCCATCATGCAGCATTTTGACAAAAGTCGGACGACTTACAGCGTCGCCGAAACTGAAACCATTCTTGGCCAACTAAAGCAGTCGAGAGGATATCGCGAGCGGGAGGTTTTCCTGTCGGGCCGAGTATTCGTCAGTGATTTTGCGGAGGCGTTGGCCATTTTTCTCCACGAGCACGCGCACATTTTTGGCTATGACGGTAGTCGCGGCTTCACCGACTGTCTCACTGAAATGCTGGAGACGGTTGTTCGGGAGCGTTCCCAAATTGACCAATATGAAGTCAAATGGGAGCACGCCCGAAGAGAAGTCATCTTGGAGCGGAAGACCTCCTTGGAGCCGAACCAGGAACCAACGCACGACTTGACGTTAGAAACCATGAGCGCGGAGCAGCTTCTCGACCTCATCCGACGGCTGCCGTCGTCGGCCGTAAAACGCGCGATGAAACCCATCAGCGAGGATTGACGACTCGGCTGAAACATACGCCGTGTCACATCGGAAGCCGGTTCAATCGCGGAAGGGATCGGCACCGAATCGGCTTCCTTTGCTTTCGGCGGCGTGATTCAGATCACGCAACTAAAGCCCCGCTTGAACTATAGTGCGCCACTTATGCGTTTTGCGGCTACCCCACCGACCATCCTGCGGAGGCTCAAGGCGATTCTCAATCGGCGACGCCCACCGACGGGGCCCCAGTCGCAAGGTTCGGGCCGCGACCGAGGGTGCGCTTCGCTTCGGCCCTCACCGGCTCTACGCCCGTCGGAGACCGTCGTCTGCATCGAAATTAAAAGTCGCTACTTGAGCGTATATACCGCCGTTTTGTAACGCTCCGGAGTCAGAGTCGGAACCAAACCGGACGGCGAATTCCCTAAAGAAACGGCGGCAAACCCCACTTGGAGGATGCTATTGAGTCACATCGAGATAGTAGATGACATCCGAGCCTTGAATCTATGGCAGAGTTCCATGCGCAGAGGTCGATTTGCCGCCGACAAGGTAGCCGTCGACAAGGTTCCGCAAATGCTTGAGGGATTCTATCTGAGGTAGCCGACACCAATGAACAATCACCCACCAAGACTCGTCGCTTTTGCCAAGTGACCAATTAGGCCCCACGCCAGTCTGTGACGTCAAAGCAGGAAGGCAACTTTTGTTTGGAAACGGCCCTCGTCGTCGGGCTCCTTTTGGGCCCCTCCTCGGACTGGGTCTTGTCCCCGTTTCGCCGGGACGGCATGAATGCGCACCGGTGGTGCGATCCGGTCCGCCTCCGCTCTCGGTTTCAAGGTAATCCTCGCCCTACGGGACGCGCCCAGAGCGGCGCTCTCTGTCCACCTTGACACCTTCGCTGCGGGTCCCGGTCACGAACCCTCCGGGATCGTGAAGTGGTCGGCCCGTTCGCGGGCCGGCAGAAAGAAGACGTATTCCGAAAAAGCGGGAGGAGTTCGTGAAAGGCAAAACTCCTCCCGCTCTTCCGGGAAATTCTTTTCGGGGAGCAGGAGGCAAAACCAAAGGAGAATACCATGGAATCGAAAACGAGAACTTTTTGCCTGGGCCAGACGGTGGCGACACCCAACGCATTGGACCGGCTTGATCCGGTAGGCGTGCGCGAAGCGCTTACGCGGCACGCCTCCTGCGACTGGGGCGATTGCACCAAGGAGGATGCTGCCGAGAACGAATTCGCCCTCGACCGCCGCTTGCGACTCTTCTCGGTCTATCGGGACCGAAACGGCATCAAGTTTTGGATCATCACTGAGGCGGACCGCTCCCTGACCACTTCCTGATCGGTGCATCGACCGTGTTCGCCCGTGAGGTTACGTTTCACATGAACCGTGGTATGCACCCCTCCGGCCCAATGCAGGCTTAGCTTGACCCGAGGGGGATCCTCGACTCGCTCGACCCCAACACTGGT
>SXGS01774791.1_pt1 | contig 29200 bp, 20 predicted proteins | sample 3174681 | NCBI WGS metagenome assembly SXGS01 (sample SAMN11356861, study PRJNA531348) | freshwater metagenome | isolation source: freshwater sample F1-80 | place: China: Fuxian Lake, Yuxi | collected 2017-12-25 | reverse complement strand
CAGCCTCGACCTCCAACTCCTGCAGGGTGCTTTCGTCCGCTTCTTCGCTGGCCAGTTGCCACAGTTCTCGCAACTCGCCCAGGTGGGTGTCGAGGGTCTCCCAGGAGGATAGGGTCTCCTTGAGACTGCGCGCCTGGCGGGCCACCTGTCCCGCACTCTTGGGGTCGCCCCAGAAATCAGGCCTGTTCATGCGCTCCTCCAGGTCCCCCAACTCAGCCTTCTTGCCGGCTAAGTCAAAGATAGCCTCCCAACCGCTGGAGGCGTTCCTGGCAATCCTGCAACTGCTCGGCGAGCGAAGGCATCCGTTTGAGCTCCTGATTTGGGGTAGGCGGAATTGCTGTCTAAATCTAGGCTCCGGCGGGACTGGCGGCAACAGCCAGCCCTCACCTGCGGTCCTGCACCAGAGCGATCTTGCCCGTGTGTACGAAGGTGGTGCCCCGCACCTGGTAGAGGTAGATGCCGCTGGCCAGCTTCAGGCTTTCGGGAATCTGCCAGCGCAGCGCCTCTCCGGGAAGGAGGTGGTCGCCGGCCCGCCAGCGCTGCGGCGCCACCTCGTCGACCAGGGCGCCGGCCAGGTCGAAAATCTGCAACTGCACCTGGTCGGCCATCGCCAGGTGCAGGGGGAAGTTGACCTCGTTCTGCAGCGCCGGCTGGGGGAAGGGCTGTCCGGCGCGGCTCAAGGGCGGCGGCGCCCCCTGCATGCCACTGGCCCTGAAGGCGTCGACGAGTCCCCAGCCGTACAGGCTGTCGGGGCCGGCCTCGCCCAGGTCCTCGGCCGATCGGCGCAGTGCCTCCTGCAGTTGCCCGGGGCTCCAGGCCGGCTGGACCTGGAGCAGGAGGGCACACACCCCACTCACCAGCGGGGAGGCAAAAGAGGTGCCGTTGAGGCGCACATAGTCCACACCCCGCACCGCCACCGTCACCACGCCTTCGCCAGGGGCCACCACGTCGGGCTTGATCCGCCCGTCGGCGGTGGGCCCGTGTGAACTGAAACCCGCCAGGACCCCTTCCAGATCCACCGCCCCCACGGCGATCACCCCAGCTGCATCCGCCGGCGTGGTGAGATAACCCCAGCTGTTGTTGCCCTCGTTGCCAACTGCCGCCACCACCGCGATGCCCCGCTCCACCGCCAACTGAGCAGCGCGGGTGGTCATGCCGGTGGCGCCGTCCAGATCCTCATAGGAATAACCGGTGCCATCATCCCAGAGATTGTACCCCAGGGAACTGTTGACCACCTGGGCCCCCAGGCTGTCGGCCCACTCCAGGCCGGCGATCCAGCGGTCCTCGTCGGCGGGGGTCTCGGTGGCATTGTCCTCGGTCTTGGCCAGCAGGTACTCGGCCTCCGGAGCCACCCCGGTGTACCGCCCTGGGTCGCGGCCGGCCAGCATGGCCAGGACCTGGGTGCCGTGGTGATTCTGCGCCGAGCGGGTCTCGTCCCCGGTCAACGGCTGGCCCGTCTGGTCGCCCACCACTTCGTCGTTGTTGATGAAATCGCGCTGGGCCACCACGCGTATTCCGGCAAAGGCCGGATGACCGGTGAAGTTGAAGCCGTTGTCGAGCAGGGCGATGCGCACCCCCTGGCCGTACAATCCCCGGCTGTGCAGACCCGTCACCCCAATCATGTTCAGTTGGGCGGCGGAGGGTTCTTCCTGCGCGGCCTTGGCACCTGTGGTGGGAGCCACCGCGGGCAGCGCCGGCCGCCGCTGTCTCACCTGCTCCAGACGCCGCACAAAGGGCTGGGATGCCAGCCAGGCCTGTTGTTCAGGTGTGGCCCGCACACTGGCGGCGTTGAACCAGCGCGAAACACTGCGCACCTTGAGGTTCTGCGCGCGTATTCGGCCGAGGTGGACCTCATCTACCGGCAGGTCCAGTTCCCGGCGCGGCATCAGCTCCGGCTCGCGCCAGACCACCTGCTCCCCCAATCCATCCTGCTTGTCGCGGAAGAACACCCACACCAGCGAGCCTTCCTGCGCGCCGGCCGCACCGGCCAGCAGGCAGGTCAAGAGCAGGAGCAGCTGTATCGGGCTAGTGCTGCCCATCGCCCCTCCGGTCGATCACCTCCACCCCTTGGGGTGCAGCAAAACGAAACAAGCTCAGTTTGAGGGCCGGGCTCAATTTATGGTCTGTGAGGGTGTAGGTGACCAGGTTGTCGCTCTCGTCGCGTTCCTCGACCTTGAGCAGCAGCCAGCGCCGGCGCTCCAGCCATACCTTCGTCTGCCGCCCGCCACCACCGGGTGGCTGCAGGGTGAGCAGATAACAAGCCCGACCATCCAGCCTGGTCTCCTCCACCCCGGTCGGGACCCATTGCGCGGTGTAGTCGAGCAGGACCTGCCAGGGGGTCCGCACCTCGCCGTTGTACTCGCTGACCACCACCTGCTGGTTCTTCTTCGAGTAGACCCAGATGGCCTGGCCATCGGCCACCATCAGATCTCCCCCATCCACTTCCACACGGAAGCGATCTGGCTTGCGGGTGTAGATCCGCCCCTGGAGCTTCTGGGTCTTGTCGAGGGCGGTCCAGTAGAACTGCTTCTCGAAGCGCGCCGAAAAAGTGGCGCTGGCCGCGAACTGCTCGCGGGCTTTGGCCACCACTTCGGCGCCAGTGAGGGCCGCAGCCGCCAGGGGCAGCCCTAAGAGCAGGACTCCGTATACCAGGGGCCTCATCGCAGCCCGGCACCCGCATCGCCGCCCAAATGCTCACCCGTGCCTTCGACGTATATCTGGCGCGGCTTGGCCCCGTCGGCAGGCCCGACGATGCCGGCTTGCTCCAACTCGTCCATCAGCCGGGCGGCCCGCGAATACCCAACCTTCATGCGCCGCTGCAAAAAGGAGGTCGAGGCCTGTTGGTACTCGGCGACCAGGCGCACCGCTTCGTCGAACAACTCGTCGCGATCTTGTAAGCCCACGCCGATCTCGCCCGGATCGGTGAAAACCGCCACCTCCTCGGCCTGGTACCCGTTGGCCTTGATCGCCTCCACCAGCGCTTCGGTCTCCTCCCCGGAGATAAAGGCCCCGTGTACGCGCACTGGCTCGCCCTGACCGCCGGGCAGAAAGAGCATATCGCCCCTGCCCAGCAGGCGCTCGGCGCCGTTGCTGTCGAGGATGGTGCGCGAGTCGATCTTCGAGGCCACCTGAAAGGCGATGCGCGAGGGAAAGTTGGCCTTGATCACCCCGGTGATCACGTTCACCGAGGGGCGCTGGGTGGCCAACACGATGTGGATGCCCACAGCCCGCGATTTCTGGGCCAGGCTCATCAGCGAGGTCTCCACGTCGGCCGGGGCCGTCAGCATCAGGTCGGCGAACTCGTCGATGACGATGACGATATAGGGCATGGCCTTTTCTGGCTCCACCCCCTCGACCTCCGGCTCGGCCGGCTTGGCGGCCAGCTTGCGGTTGTAGTCGCTCAGGTTGCGCACCCCCAGCTTGGCCAGTTTCTGGTAACGCGCCTCCATCTCGGCCACCGCCCACTTGAGGGCTTCGGCGGCCTTCTTGGGTTCGGTGATCACCGGCACCATCAGATGGGGGATGTCGTTGTACATGGTCAACTCGACCACCTTGGGGTCAATCATGATCAGGCGCACTTCCTCGGGAGTGGCCTTGAAGAGGATACTCGAGATCAGGCTGTTGATACACACACTTTTGCCCGCCCCGGTGGCCCCGGCCACCAGCAGATGCGGCATCTTGGTCAGATCGGCGACAAAGGGCTCGCCGACGATATTCTTGCCAAGGGCGATGGTCAATTTTGATTCGGCCTTGCGGAAGGCCGCCGATTCGAGGATCTCGCGCATGTACACCGTCTGCCGGGTCTGGTTGGCGAGCTCCACTCCCACCACCGACTTGCCGGGCACCGGAGCCTGGATACGAATGCCCTTGGCGCTCATCACCCGCGCCAGGTCGTCGGCCAGCACCACGATGCGGTTCACCTTGACGCCGGCAGCCGGCTCCACCTCGTAGCGGGTGACCACCGGGCCGGGACTGACCTCCACCACCCGCCCGGCCACGTCGAAATCGCGCAGCGCCGCTTCGAGGATCCGGGCGTTTTCCAGCAGTTGTTCCCGGTCTATCCCCCCTTGTTCCTTGGGTACCTCGGCCAGCAGGTCGATGACCGGCATCTTGTATTTGCCCGCCGCTTTTTTGCGCAAGCCCGGAGCCGCAACAGCGGCCGGCGACGCCTTCAGCGGGGCGGGCTCCACCACTTTGGGGATAGCCCGGGGCCGCTCGGCGGCAACCGGCCGCGGAATGGGCGCCGGCTCCACCGGGACTGGCTCGTCGAGCACCTCAGGCAGACGGTGCAGTTCGGCGACCGGTTCCGGCTCCTCTGGCAGCGGCGCAAACAAGGGGGCCGGGTGTCCCTCCTGTACTGGAGGACCGGCAATCTTGATGCGCTGCTCCGGCACCGAGGGCTCAGGCGGGTCGGCGAACTGGGGCTCAGGTGCGGGGAGCGGAGCCGGCTCTTCCTCGAACGCGGGTTCGGGTTGAGCCTCCTCCTCCTCGCGTTTCTTCTCTGCCCGCCGGCCCATCCAATCGCGGCCCTCGCCCCACCGGCGCATCCCCCACTCCAGGCCAGCCGCCCCGACGCGGACAAAGTCGGTGGTGAGGATCATTGCAGCCAGGAAGAGTGCCCCCAGGAGGATACCCGAGCCGATCCGGCCCCCATAGGGAATGAGGACGGCGTTGCTGGCCTGGATGCCCAGCCACCCGCCCACCTGGAAAGCGGTATGTGTCCCATAGGTGGGCAGTCCGGAGCCCAGGCTGAAGATCAAGGCCATACCCAGCAGGCCGGCACTGCGCAGGGCCCCGTCGGCCAGCGGTTGGCGCCGCAGCCGGTTCCAGGCCCACGAGAGGGCCACCAGTGGCAGGACATAGGCGCCGTAACCAATGGCCAGAAAGGCCCAATAGCTGAGTTGTGCGCCGATCCGCCCCCCCCAATTGAGGCCGGCGTCCCGGCTCGAATTGGGAAAATCGTGCGGCGAATAGGTAATCAGGCTGAGGGTGAGAAAAATACCCAGTGCCCCCAGGACCACACCCAGCGCCTGGGCGATTCTCCCGGAGGTCTGCTCTTTGTCTACTAAGGATATCATGGCCCTTCCTCGATTGTGCCATGCGATCGGGGAGATCGAAAGACGCCGGCGCGCCAGGGGGGACTGGCTCGCCTGATGCTGCTACAACATGCCGGAACGTTTGCGGAGCACCCATTCGGCCGCCAACAGGACCACGGCCAGGATCAGGGGCCAGGGGGGACCCCACCAAGCCAGGGTGCGGTGTTGCTGGACCAGACGCGGACGGGCGTTCAGTTGTTCCACGGCCTGGCGCCACTGGTCCAGTGGGTGATACTGGCCGCCGCTGAGGCGGGCGATCTCCTCCAGAAGCGCGGGGTTGGCCTGGAGATCCGCCGACTCCACCGTGTGCTGCTCCACGACAAAGTGCCCTTCATCGCTGCCTATAGGGGTCTGCCCCATCTGCACCTGGGCGCGCCAGTTGTACTCTCCCGGGCCCAACCCCCGCCATACCCCGCGGTATTCACCGCGGCCTTGATCCTGGAGTTGGAGGGACTGCGCCTCCCCCAGGGAGACTTCTGCGGTCGCCCCGCTCTGCGGACGCAGCAGTTCGTCGAAAACCTGGGCGGCGAAGACCACTCCTTCGCCGCTGCGGTGGATGGGCCGTTCGGTCCAGACCCGCACCCGCCCAGCAGGGGTTTTCGTGGCCAGCCACTTGACCGCATTCTGCCAGAAGCGGCGGATAATCTGCGGACGGCCACCCACGCCGCTGCTGACCAGGTCGAGCCGCCAGAAGGCACCAGAAAGCCCCACAATCACCTTGCCGCGGTCGGCAGTACCTGCCACCAGCAAGGGCGGCTTTTCCTGGATATTGCCTTCGACCAGCACCGCCGCACCTTCTTTGCGGCGCGCTCCCTCTACATAACCTGGCAAGGGCGGCAACTGGGCCCAGGGATCGGCAGTGGTGCCCTCCTTTTCCTGGACCAGGCGCACCACCGGGTGCTCGCGCCCTTCCAAGCCCATGTTCAGCGAGACCTCCTGGGCCACGAACCCTTTGCTGGCCGCCAGTTCCACCGGCAGCAGCTGGGCCAGGGCCGGCGGCACAGCACCCCCCTGCCAGGTACGCAGCCCACCCAGCAGCAGCAATCCACCTCCCCCTTGCACGTACTGGACCAGCAACTGCCCCGAGGCACCGGCCATCAGGCTAGGCCCCGGCTCCACCAGCACAAGGGCGTCAGCGGCGGCCAGGACCTCGGGGCCGAGCTGTTTTCCCTGGTAGAAACGCCCGGCCTGCTCCTCAACCCAGCAATCGACCACTATGGTGGAATCGGCCTCCAGGCTGCGCCGCACGAAGGCCAGATCCACGCTAGGTCCGCTGCCCACCAACAGGATCTTCAGGCGCTCCTGCATGACCTGAACGAAGACCAGGGCGGTGTTGTTGTCGCGCGCTACCTCTCCTTCCAGAGGCGCCACCTCCAGCCGGTAGGTATGGGGGCCTGCTGCGGTGGGCCTCAACTCGAAGCTCAGGCTCTGGGGGCCGTCGGCCAGCACCACCAACTGCTCGCCCAGGACCTGGTCTCCTTCAGCTACCAGGACCTTTACCTGACGCCCGGCATAACCCCAGCTGCTGAGCTCGGTCTGCACCTGTAACGGACGCCCCAGATATCCCACCTCGGCTGCCTGGGCATGCGCGATACGCACATCGGCCGGCGGCCGCACACTGCCCACACCAAGGGTATAAACGGGTACGCCGCCCTCGGCGGCAGCCCGCCCCGGATCCTCCCCCAGATTGTGGATCCCGTCCGAGATCAGCAACACGCCGGCCACCTGTTCCCGGTCGGCCACTTGCTCCAGGCTCTTGGTCAACACCCGAGCCAGGTCTGTGGCCTGCCCGCCCACCGACACCTGGGACAGGGTGTCGAGGTCCAGCCCATAGGGTGCCTCGGCGAATCCCCAACCTTCCAGGCGCGCCGAAGACAGGGCCCGGGTGAAGTCGGGGCTGGCGAGCACCGCAGCCGCGCCGGAGAAACGACTCTGCCCCTCCTCCACTACCCCCATACTCGCACTGGTGTCGACCAGCACCAACACCCAGGGATGGATCACCTGCTTGTTCCACCAATCTACCACTATCTCGGCCAAAACCGCCAGCAGCAGCGCCATGGCCAGGCCCCGCAAGGCGATGAGGACTCCGCGCAGCAGGGGCGTCACCGCCGGCAGGGTGTGGTGGTAGCAGTAGTAGGCGCCGGCCAGCGCCAGAGGGATCAGCACCAGCCATATCCAGTGTCCCTCCAGGCGGACCTGGAAGTCCAACCACTCAGCCATGCTGCAGGGAGAGATTCAGGCGGGGCACCGCATCCAGATCCAAACCCGAGCTCCGGCCCTGGGAAAGATGGAAGAGGCCGGCCGCTGCAATCATGGCCGCGTTGTCGGTACACAGGACGGGGGAGGGGTAGTGCAACTGCCCTCCGCTGGCCTGCACCGCCTGCTCCAGGCGGGCGCGCAGGCGGCGATTGGCTGCCACCCCGCCGGCCAGGGCCACGGTCTTGATCCCGGTGAGCTCGACCGCCCTCAGGGTCTTGCCTACCAGGGCCTCAACCACCGCCTCCTGGAAACTGGCGGTGATATCGGGCAGCTCTTGCTGCAATTGCTCGCTGCTCAGGCGGCGCACGTAGTTGAGTACCGCGGTTTTCAGACCGCTGAAACTGAAGTCCAGGCTTTCGTCCCGCTCCAAGGCCCGCGGAAACGCGATGGCCTGTGCATTGCCCTTGGCCGCCAGTTCGGCCACGACCCGCCCGCCCATCACCGAGCCGCTGGAGGGCAGAAGGTCGAGCAACTTGGCTACCTTGTCAAAGGCTTCTCCCGCAGCATCGTCGCGGGTGCGCCCCAAGAGTTCGTACCTGCCCAACTCGCTCACCCGCAAGAGCTCTGTGTGTCCACCCGAAACCAGGAGGGTGAGAAAGGGCGGGGCGATTGAGTGTTCGATCAGGTTGGAGAAGATATGCCCCTCCAGATGGTGCACCCCGATCAAGGGCTTCCCGGATGCCAATGCCAGAGCCTTGGCCAGCGAGAGGCCGACGATGAGCGAGCCCACCAGGCCGGGCCCGCGCGTGACGGCAATGCCGTCCACCTCAGCCAGCTCCAGGCCCGCGCCAGCCAGGGCTGCCCGCACCACCGGCACGGCGGTGCGCAAATGGGCGCGCGAGGCGAGTTCGGGGACTACCCCCCCGAAAACCGCGTGTTCGTTCTGTGAGGAGATGATGCTGGCGTGCAGCGCATAGGTCTCGTCGACCACGGCCGCCGCAGTTTCGTCGCAGGAAGTCTCTATGCCCAGTACCAACATCGCCGCCCTCCGCGCCTCGCCCTCAGTGGCCGGCCAATGCCACCCGCGAGGGCTCCAGGGCGATCACCTCGAAGAGGCTGTCCGGGCGGGCCTGAACTGCCAGACCACCCGCAGCGTTTACGTCGCGGTAGTCCACGAAGAGATATACCTGCTCGGGCTTCAGCCGGCCGATAATGGCGGCCCCGCCCCGCACCCGGACCCGCACCCGAGGCGGGTCCAGATGGAGACTTCTGCCGCCGGCATTGTGTACCTGTACCGGCACGTCGGCGATGTGGTTTTCTGCCAACTCCTGTACATCGATCTGGACCCGTACCTGCGCCGGATTCAGCTCCACCCGCATTCCCTCCGGAGGCCGGAGACGCAGCTGTACGTCCACCCGGTCGCGAACCTCGCGCAGGTTCAGCGAATCGGTGCGGACGGTGCGGATCTTCTGGAGGCGCTTGCTGGGGCCGATGACCTTGACCTGTGGCGGCTCGATCTGGATACGGCCGACCTGGCGATAGGCCTCGGCGATCTCAGCTGATACCGCAGCCTCGACGTCGACCATCCACTCACTGCGTTTGTCGATTTCGACCTCGATTTCGCGCGGCTCGACTATCTTGCGAACCTCCACGTCTGCACCTGGTGCCGCGTTTTCGACCTGGTCCGGGCTCAAGCGGAAAGAATAGACACTGCCCGGGGTGGTGCCGCGCGGCTGAACCCGCAGAAAGAAGTCCTCGTCCTTGAGCGATAGCAGGTTTTTGCCACGCCCAGACACCAAAACCCGTACCGTGCCGGGCAAGACGTTGGCCACCATCAAATCGTCAGGGGATAGGTCGGCCGGCACACTGTCGACCTGCAGGCGGATATCGATCTCCTTCTGGTAGGTATGCTCGGTCACCGCGTGGAACCACAGCAGCACCGCCAGGGTGCATGCCCCGCCTTTAACCAGCCAGTCGCTGAAATTTCTCTTCAAGGATAGGTGCTACCTGCCGGGTCGGCCACACCGGCAATCTATAGCAGTAGAAAAGGCTCCTGCGATGGGAGCCTTCGGATACATCGTGCTGCGTTCTGGAGACTCTTCGCTGCGGCGGGCCGGGCCGGAGTCTCTCGCGACCTCGGGACCGGCGCAGACGGCGGGGATCACTTATACGATTCTTTGATCTCCTTGCCGATGCTCAGTTCGCCATTGTCGATCCGGATATTGAAGCCGCATTCCGGATTGGTGCAGGCCCATGCCTTGTAATGGATCGAAGCGCCATCCCGGCCATAGTCTGAGAGCGGGACAAGTACGCCTGTATTACATTTCAGGCATGGTGGAAATGTCTTATCCATCCTTAGACCTCCCCTCCCTGATCGACACTCAGGAATTGGTGTTTAGCTATATGTAAATTATATCTTTGCCCCAATTTAGAGACGAACTCGACAATTGTCAATTCAATTCATACCCACCTGATCGCCCCATGTAGTCGTGGCCCGGCGGTGGGCGGCGAACTCGTGTACGGCCTGCTCCTGAGCCCAGGTCTCGATCGATCCCGGCCGGTGGTGCCGGACCTGGGCCAGGGCCGTCTGCGCGTCACTGTGCCTATGCACCAGATAACAAGCCAGCATGGTGCCGGTTCGCCCCATCCCGGCGCGGCAGTGTACAACGACGGGAAACCCCTCCTCGAGCGCCTGATCGACAAAGGCTACAAAGGCACAGATGGCCGGCAACGAGGGGGCCTGCATGTCCTCGACAGGCAAATGCAGGTAGCGCATACCCTGCTGCCGTACCAGTTCCGTATTCAGGGGCTCCTCGGTAAGACTGACCAGGGCACCCACCCCCTGCCCACCGAGCCAGTTCAAGTCCTCGGCGAGTTGCTGGTCATTCCCGGGGAAACCATATCCGCTACTTCCGGGTTGGCCCGCGCCGCCCAACTCGCCCGGGAGGAGCCAACTGAAATTGTAGATCAATACCTATCCCTAATGTGCGGCAACCTGTGGTCCCTCCACCCATTCCTCGCCATTCTCGCCGACCTCCTTCTTCCAGATTGGCACGACCTCCTTGAGGCGGTCGATGGCGAATCGGCACGCTTCGAAGGCCTGGGCCCGATGAGGACTCGACACGGCGATGAGGACACTGATCTCGCCTATCTCCAGGCGACCGATCCGATGGACGATGCCCACATCATCGAGGGCCCATCGCGCGGCGACCTGCGCCCCGATTTCGGCCATCTTTTTTTCGGCCATCTCGGGGTACGCCTCGTAGACGAGGTAGCGGGTCGACTTGTTGTTGGCGTGATTGCGCACCACCCCGCAAAAAGTTACCACCGCGCCGTTGTGGTTCTGGAGCACCTGCTGGTACAGTTCGTCCGGCGAAATGGGCTTCTCAGTTATCTTGAAGATCATCCTGGTCAACCGCCACTGACTGGGGGAATCAAGGCTATTTCGTCGCCGTCCCGTAGCACGGTGCCCCCCTCGATATATTCGGTATTCGCCGCCACCAGTAACTTCTCCTTTAGTGGCAGCAGCTTGGGATACCTCGAAACCAACTCATCCTTCAATCCGGCGGCGGTGGTCCCCTCCGCCAGCTCCACGATGAGTTCTTTGGCACCGATGGCGTCGCGGCATGAGGCAAAAAGCAGCAGTTGAATTTTCATCTGGCCGTTGGTTTGGTGTTTTTCGAAATATACCCGCCGCCCCGGCCATACGCAAGCACTGAAGGCTCTGGTAAAAATAACAGGGGGGCTGTCGCGATCTGACAGCCCCCCTTTGTTCAACCGCGTTTGGGCGATCTCACTGTATAGGCTCGAACCTCACTTCAGCAAGGCCATTTTCTTGACTGAGGTGAATTCACCAGACTTCAGGTGGTAGAGGTAGATACCACTGCCGACCTTTGCCCCGCTCTTATCAAGCCCGTCCCAAAGATAGCTGTAGCTCCCGGCAGACAGGGCCTGGCCAGTGGCCAGGGTCCGGATATGCTGACCCGCCATGTCGTAGATGCTCAGCTCGACTACCGTCGCCGACTTGAGGTCGAAGGAGATGGTCGTCTCGGGATTGAAGGGATTGGGGAAGTTCTGGTGCAGCGTATTCGCCGTCGGCAGAACCTGCACCGGAGAGAGCATCACCTCGATCATGCTGGAACGGGAGGTGTGGCCGCTCAGATCGATCTGCTTCAGGTAATAATACAGGGTGCCCACTGCGGGATACTCGCTGTCGGTGAAGGTGTAGCTCATGAGCTCGTCAGTGGTGCCAGCACCAAGGACCAACTCACTCACCTTCTCGAAACGAACCCTGTCGGTGCTGCGGTAGACTTCCCAACCCAAGTTGTTGGACTGGGAGACCACGCTCCACTGCAGCAATACGTCTTTGTCGCTGGTGATCTGGCCGGCGAAGCTGGCCAGTTCAGCCGGGACCGGAACATCCCAAGTGGCGCTAAAGGCGACACTCAGACTGCGGCTCGTGCCTTCGGAATTAGCCGCCGAAGTTGAGGCCGTAACCGAGAGGCTGGTGCTGCCAGCCGACTTGTCACCTTCGGCATCGAAGACCGCCGTGGCCGTGCCGTCAGCACCAGTGACCGAGCTAACCGAACGGCTGGCGCTGGCGTTGATCTGCACCACGGTGGCTCCCAGCAGGTAGACCGCCTCGGCGCCGTTGTTGGTGATGTTCCAGGTAATCGCCTGACCAGCGGCAGCTGCCCCGGTAGCGTCGTTGAAGAGCACCGAGAAGGTCGCCTCACCATCGCTGCCGTCAGCTGCGTTGCCCGAGCCTACTGCGGAGAAATCCAAGCTCAGATCGGTAGCCGAATTGGCCGTCAAGCTTGGCTCCGTAACCGGCGGCGCGGGCGGATTGACCGTGACACTCAGGTTGAGCGCTGCAGAGTCAAACGGGTCGCGGAGGCTGGAGCTGGGACCCAGAGACACCCGCACCACAGTTATAGTCGCCGTGGTGGCGGTGGTGATGGTAGAGGAACCAGTCAGGGTAAAAGTACCCAGCGCTGCGGCGCCATTCACCGAGCTAGCGCCGAGGATAGCTGCACCACTTTTCACCTGCCCGGCTGCCGGGAATTCGACACCTGGAGAGATGGTGAATGTGGAGTTATTCGCAAAAGATGTGGCTGTGAGATCGAAAGCATCTGCTGGAGATACCTCCAGCGTGACATCGAACTGCTTTACACCTACCATGCCTACTGCTGCAATTGCCACGTCAACTGTCGCACCCGGTCCCACCCCGGAGATCTCAATCGGAGTAGTGATAGAGAATGTCGCTCCTGCATTGTCGCCCGCAAAAGCACTACCTGACAGGGTGAGCAAAACAGCGAGGGCAAGCAGCGAGGCTTTGCGCGCGCAGTTCTGCATCTTCAAAATCTCCTCGGTTTAGAGTCGCCTGCCGATGGGGGAAATAGTGAGATGGGACCCTGTGTTAGGGCCCCATCTCACTCACTCATCCTGCTGAGAAGAAGCCGGCTTTACTTCAGCAACAGCATCTTCTTGGTCTTCTGGAACTCCCCTGCCTGGATATGGTAGAAGTAGATACCAGAGGACAGGGGCTGACCGTTGTCATTAGTAGCGTCCCACTGGACCACGTAGCGGCCGGCATTCTGATGATCCGCAACCAAGGTGCGAACCACCTGACCAACCACGTTGTAGACTTCCAGTTTGACATCGGCGGCCTCAGGCAGCTGGTACTTGAGGGTCGTTTCCGGATTGAAGGGGTTCGGGTAGTTGTCCGCCAGGCCGAAGATCTCCGGGCGGGTCTGCACCTGAACCGTTCCAAGGGAAGCAACCTGATTCAAGCTGTAGCTGCCATCCTGCAACTGACCCTCAGTAACATCGATGTAACTGTTCTCGATCTCCGCCTTGGTGCGGAAGACCAAGCTGACACCGAGGTTACCCTGGGTAGCAGTCTGGCCGTAGGCGGCGATAGCCACCGTGCCGTCAGCCTTGTTGGCGACCTGGGGCGTGGCCAGCTGACCCTCACCGAGGAGGTTGGCGTCGTGCGCTGCGCGGACGAACTCCAACACTGTCGGATCGTAGTTCACGCTGAAGCCGTAGCCCTTGACCTCGACGAAGTCGGCCAGATCAACAGCCACCGTCAGCTCTTCGCCGATGCGCGGCAAGGTGCTGCCTGCATTCAGGTCGAGACGGGCGTCGGTGTTGAGACCAGCCAGAACCGGCAGAACCTTGGCGGAACCTTCAATACCCCTGCCGAAGTTATCGGCAAAGAGGAAGAAGTCGTCGAAGTCGATGCGGTTGTCGGTCCTGAGATCGAAGGCGGAATCAAAGCCCTCATCGCCCGCGGTCAGACCAAAGCGGTCAGCCAGGACAAAGAAGTCGTCGAATCCGACTTTGTTATCGGCACCGAAGAGACCCAGCACCACGGCCCCGGTCCGGTCGAAGACCCGGTTGCGGATGGCCATGGCAGTGCGCTCAACGGAGGCCGGAGCAAGGTTGTCCTCGTCGTAAGCGCTGGCCTTATAGGTATAGCGCTCGCCGTTGAAGACGGTGCCGTCGACAAAGGAGGTCTCACCGGGGCCCGTCTTGCCGACCATGGTGTAATCGCCTCTGCCGCTCTTGCGGTAGACGTTGTAACCCTTCACACCAGCAACCATGTCGGTAGTTGTCGGACCGACCGCACTGGCGATCATACGCGGAACCAACCCATCGGAAGCCGACTTCACCCAGCTGACGGTGATGCTGCCGCCGGCATCGCTCGGGGTGTCGATGGCGCGCAGGGCAGTGATAGCCTCAGGCGCCTTGTTGTCGATGGCGCGGACCGCCTCCTTGGTGTAAACCTTGGCGGACTGTACCACGACCGGCAGGGTGCTCTTCATACGAGGAGCAATGCCGTTCTTGACGAATGCCAGTGCCTCAGGAGAGAGGGCGGCAAAGACAGGGGTCTTCACCGTCTTCTTTGTGGCCTGCTGGCGGCTCTGCATCAAGGTCTGAGCAGAGGTGATAAAGGCCTGCTTGGCAGTGGTCTCACGACCGCGTTCGGCGGACACGCCCCAGTTGGTAGCGATACCATCCAGGGTGGCTACCACCACATCCACAGCGCCGTCGATACCAGGAACGGCGTCGACCTTGGCCCAGGGGATGAACTTGCTGGTGGGCTCGGCCAGTTCGACCAGAGCGCCGGTGTCGTCGAGATCGTAATCAACCACGATCTCGCGCCAGATGCGGTATGCAGTCAGGGTTTCGTGGTCGGCGGAAGGAGCAAAGCTCAGGAGGATGAAACCACCCTGATCACCCTGACCATCGGCGCCCATGTAATCCATTGCGACTGGGTCACCCGGAGCAACCAGTTCGTCGCCGGAATCACCAGAAGCGAGGACATGGATGCTCTTGGTAGCGCCGCGGATGTAATTGTCGCCGACATCAGTAGTGCCACCTGTCCCAGGGGCAACGCTGCCACTCTTGGTGATAACGTCGCGAACCCCGAGGACCAGACCACTGCCGACGAAGGACTCGCTGGTGGCCCAGAAGCCGCCAACGCCCTTTTCGACATAGATCCCAGCCGCCTCGAAGGGTGCATCAACACCCAGCTTATTGGCCTGAGCCTGCACATACCGGTTGTCTTTCACCCGGGTGTTGCCGTACTTGTCGATCAGTTTGATGCTGACCCAGAAGGAGGTGCCCTCAGTAACCGTATCGGGGGCACTTACCCAGATGCTGTTGTAGGTATTCGGATTGACCACGACCACCGTATCGAGACTGCCAGAGTAGATGCTCGCGGTGTTGGTGCTGTCGACAATGCTGATGCGCAGGGTGTCAACACTTGAGGTATCACTGATGATCACAGAGCGGTTACCGGTGACCCAATCATCGGCATTGAGGGTGATGCGACCATTACCCGCATCAGTAGCCCCGGTGCCACTGACCAACTTGACGCCATGGCCAGTGCTGTTGCTGCCAGTGACCTTCAGGATGGCCGTCCCTTTGTACGTGACCGCCGCAGTGCTCTTGGAGGTCAACGCATTCAGGTTGAGCGTCAGGGTATCGCCGGCCAGGATCGGCGCGCCGTACCCCTTCTTGGCGGTGTTCACCGAGATGGAGAATTTGGCGATCACCGGCACCACGAAGGCCGTGTCGTAGATGAAGGTATCCGCCGTCGAGCGGGTAAAGTTGCCCGCTAGGTCGCGCGCCAGGATCGAGAGCACATACCTGGTGCCGGTCTTGAGCGAATCGACAGACAGGGTCTGCTCGGCGGAGGTGCTGATGAGGGAGCTGCCGCTCAGGCGACGGGTGCGCGCCTTGGTATCGTCCGGACCAGCGATGCCCAGGTAGGCAATCACCACGCTATCGGCCGGCTCGCTCAACTTGAAGACGACCTGAGAGGTCGTCTCCTCGATGGTATCCAGACCAGAAGCATCGGTCGGGAAGAGGCGGCTCAGCGTGATATCATCGACATCGATATACACGTTGGTGCGGGACAGAGCGGTACCGACATTGCCCGCCAGGTCAACGGCCTGGAAGGAAATGGTGTGCAACCCCGTGCGCAACGAGTCGTTGCTGCGGGTGACACGGGCCCTCTTGGCGGTACCGCTACCAGCAACAGTGTAGGTGGTGTCCAAAGTGCCATCGGCGGCCTTGGCAACCTTCAGCGTGTCACTGGAGCCGAAATTCCCCAATTTGGTGAAGTCCAGCATCTTGGTGTTGCCGGAACCGACAGCACCTTTGCCGATACCGCCGCCGTTGTAGACCCTATTGCCGGCGTTACCGTTTGACAATGCAATCGTGGCATCTGCCGTGGTGCCGTCGAAGCTGATGATCAACGAGTCCAGCGCTTCGGGCAGATTCCAGCTGAGCAGTTTGTCAGTACGAGGACCGGCACCATCGTCCGGATAACTCACCGTAATCGAACCGCGGACGAAATCATCGTGCAGCGTGCCGTCGGAAATCGTATCACCGGAAACCGGGAGGATGGTATCCCCAGCGACCCCCTGGGCATCCAGCGCCGGCGTTTTGGTATCGACAAAGAAAGTAGCCGCAGCCGTCACACCCGTAGCCGCAGCGTCGACAGTAGCGCCGCTGCGGTTACCCGCCTTATCCACCACGAAGACTTCCAGGGTATCAATCTCGGTGGCATCGGCCATGTGACCAGCTTCGAGCAGATCGCCGAACAACCCTTCGGTGAGCACCAGCCGCTGCTGCAAGGTATCAGCCGCACGCGCAGACTTGCTGATCGTGAACAACTTGCCGAAATAATTCGCGATCACCGAGAGCGTATCGCCGAGCAACACCGCATTGGCCTGACCACCAAGCTTAACATCAACCTTGAGGGTATCGCCGATGCCTAGGACACTCGTGTTGCCGCGGGCAAAGCCGGTGACAGTCACCGCACCTGACTGGCCCCTGTCGAGATATGCAGAGGGGTTGCCCGGACGATCGCCGTCGACCTGGAACAGCTTGTTGGCAGCCGACAGAGAGACACGCGTGGTGTCACCCGAATCGACGAAATCGCCGTCTGCAGGATTGCTGTTGTCGTCGACAACCATGGCCGCAGCGCGCACCAAACTAATGGTGCCAGAGTTGACTGAAACCTTTCCGTACCACTTGTAGATGGTGGTATCGCCACTGGTGCTCACCACTACGGAGTCGCCATCGCCGCGGATATTGGCTTTGTTGGCAAGACCGCGACTGCGCTTCTGTTGCACGGCGACCAAGCCCCCAGTGGAAATGACACTGGCCGTCTGTCCATCGCGCAGATAGCGCGCAGTAGTGGAAGTAGCCGTAACGAGCTTTGCATTTTTGCTCTGGCCAATCAGGATCACTGATGCCTGATCCAGAGAGCCAAAATCCGTCGTGCTAGCACCATCTGCAACGACGGTTGAATCATTGACTGCCAAATACATCACTACTTCCAAACTATCAACCGGGGTAAAATCGATCACCTTCGTGGTTACCACGAAGGAGGAATCGATACCCCGGATAGCCCCACTGTCTGCCGGCGCAGTCATGGTAACAGAGTGGATCGTAGCTGCATCCACCCGGCTCCCAAGGACGCCAACCAGAAGGGCGGCCAGAAGCACGAAGCACTTCTTCATTGTTGTTTTCCTCCTCAGGGAGTTCCCCCCCCGTCTTGAAAACGCGTTGATTATCAACTCGTCAGTTTCTAAGGCCAATCTCGTCTGCGTTGCACTTTTTCCTTGGGCTCGGCTACGACGAGAGGAACTTCGGTTCGTCTCGACGCCTCATCCCTCCTTTCTACATGAAAAAAGTCTGTATGTGAATGCGAGTGATCAAAAAGACTCTTGGATTGCTACAAATGACGAGAATATCCAAACGCAATACACCCCACCCCAAGTAGGGTGTAATAATATCAAAAGCCCTATGCAGTGTCAAGCATTTTTTGCCTGCACCACGCTCACTATAACCAAATCCATCCCGCTGTTTTGGGTATTTTATTGTTGTATGTGGAAGCCCGCCGAGATACTACCAAATTAGCTGTTTTTCCGCAAGCCTGCTGTGATCACTGTCACAGGCGTCAATAACTTGAAAATAGATGATTTTGAATACCTTAGCAAATAAATCTCCACCCGCTGAGCCGGTGCTCTATTATTATAGGTAAGGATTTGACCAGAGAAAAGCTCTTTTTTTATGAGGCCGCCATGTTCAACTGGGTCCTGCGCTATACCCACTGGCTACACACTGCCTGGCCGGCTGGCACGGTGGAGCACCTGCCCGAAGTGGACGCCGAGGGTAAGACCACTGTTCCCGGCTTGGTGATCGCCGGGGACCTGAGGGGAATTCCCCTGCTCAAGTTCGCTGCGGATTCGGGTGCCCGGGCCATTGCGCATTTCAGTGCCGATCCGCAGTTCCAACGCCTGCGCCAGTCCCCTCCGGATCCAGCTGTAGTCGAGGTGGCCATCGTCGGCGCCGGGGTGGCAGGTATGGCCGCAGCCCTAGCCGCTCGCAAGGCCGGACTGTCTTTTGTCCTGATAGAAGCAACAGTGCCCTTCTCGACCCTCGTGGACTTCCCCAAAGCCAAACCGATCTATGCCTACCCCACTGCCATGGAACCGGCAGGGGAGTTGAAGATCACCGCCACCGTCAAGGAGGATCTGCTCGCGGAACTGCGGGCACAGACCGCCGCGCTTGGTATAGAGCCGCTTATCGCCAAGGTGGATCATATCGAGAAACGAGGCGAAACCTTCAGCATAGTGATCCCCAATCAGGCGCCCTTGCGCGCCTGGAGAGTGGTCGTAGCCATTGGCCGCTCGGGCAGTTTCCGCCGGCTCGGGGTGGAGGGAGAAGACCTGGACAAGATCTATAACCGGCTACATGACCCCGGGGATTTTGCCGACAGAGACGTGTTGGTAGTCGGTGGAGGCGACAGCGCCCTGGAAGCGGCGCTTGCCCTCGCCGAATCCGGCAGCAGAGTCACACTCTCGTACCGCGGCGCCGAGTTGGCCCGCCCGAAACCGGAAAATACCGAGCGCCTGTATCAACTGATCGGAGCACCAACCGCCGGCGGGGGCAGCCTGACCCTGATGCTGGGCAGTTCGGTGAAATACATCGACACCACCCATGTGGTGCTCAAAGAGCGCGAGGGCCAGGAATGCCGCCTGCCCAACGACGTGGTGTTTGCCATGATCGGCCGCGAAGCACCGCTGGACTTTCTGCGCCGATCGGGCGTAAAGATCCGCGGGGAATGGCCCCTGAAACGATGCGTCTCCCTGGGGCTGATCCTGCTGGCAGCCCTTTTTATCTACCACTGGAAAACCGATGCCGGCATTCCCGTCAAACACTGGTTTCAGGAGGCCGGGCTCTTCCCTTTTAATATTGCCAAACCAGCCGACCCTGCTTCCTTGTGGGGCACCTTGGTGCTTTCCATGGGCCAGCCCAGTTTCTACTATTCCCTGCTCTACTGCGGCTGTGTTGTCTTCTTTGGGTATCGCCGCTACCAGCGCCGGCCCACCCCCTACGTCAAAAGGCAAACCCTGACGCTGGCGCTCATCCAGTGCCTTCCCCTTTTCCTTTTGCCCTATGTGCTGCTGCCCTGGGTTGGTCACCTGGGCTGGTTCTCAGAGGGCAGCGCGCTCAAACCCCTGGCCGATGCGCTCTTCCCCGAGTCTGTCTGGGCCGAACACGGTCGCGAGTACTGGCGTTCCCTGGGGCTGGTCCTCGCCTGGCCGCTCTTCTTCTGGAATGTGTTCACCGCTCAGCCTCTGGGCGCCTGGCTGGTCATCAGCCTGGTGCAGACTTTCGTGATCATCCCGCTCATCGTGTACCGCTGGGGCAAGGGTGCATACTGCGGCTGGATCTGTTCGTGTGGGGCCCTGGCCGAAACCCTGGGTGACACCCAGCGCCAACAGATGCCGCACGGGCCGCGCTGGAACCAGCTGAACATGGTCGGCCAGATAATCCTGGCGTTGGCCTTTCTCCTGCTCGCCCTGCGGCTGGTCAGCTGGCTGTTGCCCCACGACCACTGGGTCAACACCCTGTACATGGGGCTGCTGATGGGCAAGGACACCGGGTGGGGCTCATTGGGTTTTCCTTTTACTTTCTTGAACTACGTGTGGCTGGTCGACCTGCTCTTAGCCGGCGTCCTCGGGGTGGGGCTCTACTGGCACTTCAGCGGTCGGACGTGGTGTCGTTTCGCTTGTCCACTGGCCGCACTGATGCACATCTATGCCCGTTTCAGCCGTTTCCGTATTCTGGCCGACAAAAAGAAATGTATCTCCTGCAACGTCTGCACCTCGGTCTGCCATCAGGGCATAGATGTTATGAACTTCGCCAACAAGGGGCTGCCCATGGCCGATCCACAATGTGTGCGCTGCAGCGCCTGTGTGGCCGCCTGCCCCACCGGAGTCCTCCAATTCGGCCAAGTGGACCATAGGACGGGCACCCTGCTCCAGCAGGACCAACTGGCCGCCTCGCCAGTACAGCTGGCAGAAAAACCCTAACGCCGCAGCCAGTTCTCGGCATCTCTCGTCCCTCTTCCCCGCCTTGGTTGACACCTGGCAGGAGAGGGGCATAATATAATATGCCTAAAGAGTAACTTGTCGCTTTTGGCGGGTACCTGCCGACCCTTTCACTGGAAAGTGACACCTATGAAAGTACTCTCGTGGGCCAAGTGCTGATGCAAATCGGTGGTAGCGATATCTCGGAAGCTGACAAGGGCCAAGATACTCTGGAACGCCTACATGCGGAGCGGAGGGTAACAACGACCGCGTGCTGATCAAGAAGTGACAGAGGTGGAGAGCAACAAGGGAAAAAGCGCGCTTGACCAGCTGAAGTCCCGCATCTTGACGCAAAATGGCACGGTACTCGAATGCGTCGAGGGCGAGGTCGAGCTGAACGACGTGGACCAGACGGGCAAGCCGCGCCTGGGCCCCGTGCTGGTGCTGCGCAGCATCGAGGAAGGTTCACTGCTGCGCCTGGCTCACCCGCGTCCGGTCACTGTGCTGGGCTCCCTGAGTGGTCAGGTCTTCGGCGCCTACCGGGTTAAGGCCGGGAATCTGTTAAGTGGCCGCCTGGAAGGAGCGCGCCACGTGGAGATCGTCCATAATCTCGGCAGCAAGGGCGAATCCAATGTCGATTCGTGGATCATTTTCGAGGCCACCAGCGACCCGGGGTTTTTTGCCCAGGCTCAACAGGGGTTGGAGAAGCTGCGGGAACTGGAGAACCGTCAGCAGTCGCCGCGCGAGGATACCGCCCGCCCGTTGCTGCTACGCGCGCTGAAGGAAGTGCCCTATAATATCCGGGTCTTCGCCACTCTGGGGCGTCAATCAAAAACCGTTTTTACCCTCCATCCCACCCGCCGGGGGCGTGAGGTCGAGTTGGACCTCAAGGCCCTGCTCCGCCACCTGATCCTCAAGCTGGGCCAGGAAACGGACCTTCCCAAAAACGAGCAGATCACCCGCTTCAAGGAGCTTCTGCGCGAAAGCCTGCAACAGGCCAACAGCGGCGGCATCGGCGCGGCTCTGCGAAAACAGCGGGGCGAGGAGGCGTACCAGGTAGCGGTGGACGCGCTGTACGACTATCTGTTCCCCAAGTTGATTCAGGCTTGGTTCCGGATCACCGAAGAATTTACCCAAGCGATGGTCGATCGCCTGTGCGAGGCGCCGATGATCCTCAGCGTCGAGGGACAACTGGCCCCTTTTTTCCAGATCGAGTACCCGCGCTGGCGGTTTCACGTCACCGGCAGCAAGATCGTCCCCGAGAAGGTTGCCGACTGCAACCTCGCCTGCCAGCTGGGCAGCGACAAGGACCACATGAATCTGACCTATACCTACGTAGGCAGCGAGGACTGGCTCACCCAGACCCGTGAATTCGAGTTGAGCCAGACCAAGAAATGCAAGCTCCTGCTCAAGGACGGCCGTGTGTACCTCAACGATACCACCAACTGCATCTTTGGCCCTTCCCTGGAACAAGAAACCACCGAATAGCCTGTCACCTACACAAAAACAAGGCCCTGATCTCTCGCGGAGACCAGGGCCTTAGCTGTTGCCGGATGAGGGACCAACCCGCTTCGCGGCAGCGCTCCCGCAGGTCCATCGACCTGCCCACGTCCCGGATAAGTCGCACTCGGCCATCACCTTGAATTGTGGCTACGGCGATGCCATGGACCGGACCGACAAAATCAAATCGCCCAATGCCTTTTAGAGTTTAGAGGGCCGCACGGGTTTGACAGGCCCGCCCTGGTCGATTATCTTCAAAAATTCAAATTATTATGGTCGTCATCCTCCATTCCCCCTGATGCCCATGAAGAGCGAGGGCCTACTCACCACCGGAGAAGTAGCCGCTCATTGCCGCGTCTCGTACGAGACCGTCAACAATTGGATCAAGAGCGGAAAACTCGTGGCCTATGTAACCCCAGGTAAGCACCACCGCATCCCCCTGGACGGATTCAGAGAGTTCCTCCAGCAGCACAACTGGCCCCCCTTCGACGAGGTGCCAGCGCCCAAACCCAGGGTGCTGGTCGTCGTCGACGATCAGCGGGTGCTCAAGGGTATTCTGCGCAACCTGAGCCGCACGGGTGACTACGAACTGGCTTCGGCGGCTGATGGTTTCGATGCTGGCCTGCAGATCGCCAAATTCAAGCCCGATCTCATCATCCTCGACCTGATGATGCCCCGGGTAGACGGTTTTGAGTTGTGCCAGAAGATCAAATCCTCTCCCGAAACCCGCCGTACCGGAGTGCTGGTAATTACCGGGCACAGTTCCGAGGAGAACATGCAGCAGGCCCTGGCCGCCGGCGCCGATGCCTTTCTGACCAAGCCTTTTGCCATGAAAACCCTGCAAAAAACCCTCCAGGAGTTGTGGACCGAAGTCGGGAGAGGCGCCAAAGCCAGCCGCACTTAAACGCTAAGCCCAAAATTCTGCCCGGCGTGGTCTAGGGCATCCAAGGCCCTCGCCGAAGAGGATCAGGGTCCTTGCCCGCGGGTGGTATCAGGCGGGGCCTGACTCGTCCTGGGCACTGCTGCAGAACTTGCCTCCCGGGCGGAGCGCCGCAAAGGAAGTGTTGGTTTTTCCCAGGCGCAGCGTGACCCCCGGGTAGATCCGGCCCTTCACCTCCACCTCCAGTTCCCCTGCCCCTTTGATCTGGCTGTCCAAGGTCTGATATTCGCCCTGGAACCGCTGGTAAAGCCGGACCAACTGATTCAGTTGCTTGGTGTAATTGAGGAGCACCTTGCGGCGCGGCTCGGCGGCGGCATCGATGATAGTTTTGATCTGGCGGGCATCGATGCGCGCCACCCCCAGCCTGGCCAGCAGTTGTACGATGCGTTTGCGACTCTCCTCCATGCAGCGCCTGAGGTGGTCGAGCCGCACCGCCTCCTTGCGGTTTACCCCCACTACCAGTACGGTCGCCAAGGCGCTGGGAGCCCCCAACTGCCAGGCCTCGATGCGCCGGAGCGCCCACGTCTGCCCGCCGGCAAGAATGCCGCCCTCCCCGTTTGCCCGCTTGGTGCATACTACCTGGCCACCGGCCCTCAGTATTGCGCTGTTGGCCTCGCCGATCAGGATATCCTGGCCGGCCGAAAGAGTGGCCTCCTGGACAAAGTGCACCCGGATATCCTGTTGGGCCGCCAGCTTAGCGCGGCGCCCCATCACCGGCCCTCCGATCAGGACACTCCCCTGGTCGGCACTCACCTCACCGCCTTCCTCGACCCCTCCCTCGATCAGGATGTCGCCATCGGCTCTTACCGAAAACCCGCGTTTCACCGAGCCTTTGACGTAGACATTGCCCTCAAAGCTCAGGCTGCCGGTCGAGAAGCTGACATCCCTCTCGACGATGAGGGTGGGTTCCACGCTCAGTTTGGTCTCGGAAATCTTGAGGGTGCCGTCCTCGGTGGCGAAGAACAGTTCGGTATCCCCTGCCAACTCGGACATAACGCCTCTCCCTTCGCTCAGAGGGCGATACGGATCGGCGGGGGCCGGCAGCGGGCGGCCTCTCAGATCCACACCAGGCACCCCGGGGCTGGGCACGTAGCGGCGGGCCACGGGATCACCGGCCTTCACCCTGGGAGCAAAGCGGACCGGCTGCCCATCGACGATGGGCGCTATAACCTCGACGGAAAGCTGTAGGCGGCTGTCCTTGCCTCGCACCGGTGGCTGGCCCTGAGCCAGTAGGTGGCGGTCAGGGGTCTGGCCCTGGGCCATCTTGAGCAACATCGCCTTCAGGTTGTCGAGCACCACCTCCTGCTTGAACCCCAGATCCTCCAGCCAGGGGAGGAACAACTCGCCATTCAGGGGCTGCGGATGGGGCCCCAGCACTATCCAGTACAGATAGAGACAGTCCGGCGAGAGCTGGATGGGAGAGAGCACCGAAAGCACCCCGTCGCGCAGGCACAGATAGCCGAACCTTTCTGCTTTGAGCTGGCCCTCTTCGTCGTGGCAGATAAAAGGCCCTGCCAGTAGCGGGCCATCGGGGGTGGACAGCGGCGCCGGCAGCAGCCGGCCGAAGACGTCCTTTCCCGGAGTCCCCCGGTCCTCCGGGTCGCCGCGGCCGACCAGCTGGCCGGGATACACTACCCAAGCCGCTCCCTGCCTACTGCCCTCCCCCCGAAAAACACGCTGGAAAACCTCCAACATCAGGGCGGTGCGCCTGCCGAGTGCCATCGCCGATACCCGCTCGTGGAGGCGGTCGGCGTAGAGCCATTCGATGCGGCCCGGCCGGCCGGGAACGGGCGCCGTGCCGGCGGCGATCTTGAGCCAGCCGCGCTGGCTGGCGACTACGTCCTGATCGAGCTCGGTCGCCACCTGCAATCCGTGGGCCCCCAGCGCGGCAAGCGCCTCGTCCAGCGCCTCCCCTGTCGGCGGCGCCAGCAGGTACGCACCCAGGCCCTCGCGGCCAAGAGCCACCCGCACCCCTGCCAGTGCCGCCACATAGAAAAGGGATGGCTCCTCATCCAGTGGCTCCAGATCCTCGGCCCACAGCCCCAGGCCGCGGGCCAGCCAGTGGCGCAACTGGTACTCGCCTGGCAGCACCTCGGCGGATCTCGCCCCCGCCGGGGCATCGCTGCCGACGGCTGCGGAAACTGCCTCCACCTATTCGTTCCCCTCGAGGTCGATCAGCGATTTGAGGCCGTCGGTTCCCGACAACTCTTCGGCGATCTGGACGGCGTGCAGCACCAGGGCCGCCTCGCGGCTCAGACGCCAGAAGGCATTCAGTTCCTCTTCCTCCTCGCCGCCGGCAGCCCCGCCCTCCAGATAGATCACCCCCAGGATTTCGTCTCGGTAGAGCAGCGGCGCCGCCGCCTGGCCCAGGGTATTACACGCCGGCTGGCCGGTGCTGAACACCTGGGCGGCCAGGGCTTCTTTGCCCCCCAGAGGCAGGGCAGGCAAGGCCTCCACCTGCTCCTGGCTTTCGAGGCAACCCTGGGCCGAGACACCGAGGGCGGCCACTGCCCTCAGCTCGGCGTCGACCGGACGATAGAGCACCACCTGGCCAGCAGCCAGCACCCCGGCAAAGACCCGGAGGATTTCGGCGTAGGTACCCGCCAGGTCGGCGCCCGAACTCTGGAGGTAAACCAGCCGGTCCCGCCCCTCCAACTCCCTGACCTGCTGTTCGAGGCGGTTATAGGCCAGGCGCAGTTCCTGGGTCTGAGCGGCGACCTTGGCTTCTAGATCGCGTTGGTAGGAGAGGTTCTCATCGAAGAGGTGCTTGGCGTATACCGCGTTCTGCACCCGCAGCAGCACCTCCTGCCGGTCGATGGGTTTGGTGAGGAAATCGTTGGCCCCAGCGCCGATGCCCTCCAGCCGCGCCTCCCGGTCATTGAGCGCCGTGACGATCAGGATGGGAAGGTGGGCGGTGGCTTGGTCCTCTTTGATGCGGCGACACACCGTATAGCCATCCAGCCCCGGCATCATCACGTCGAGCAGGATCACGTCGGGGGGGGCAGCGCCCACCTGCTGCAACGCCTGCTCGCCGTCCTCGGCTTCGGCCACCTGATAGCCGGCTGCCTGCAGCAGGGAGCGCAGCAGGGTGCGATTGAGCCGCTCGTCATCAACCACCAGAACACGCCCTTTGCTGGGTGAGGACAGGGCAGGCATCGCTGTGGACATTGCATCTTTCTCCAAAATGTGGGTCGACCAGATCGGTGAATGCAGGGGTGGGATATTAATCTTGGTTCAAAACTGCACTAAGGCGTTCGCACAAAACCCGCAACACCTTCAGCCGGGCAAAGTACTTGTTGTTGCCCTCGACCAGGGTCCAGGGCGCGAAATTGGTGCTGGTATAGGCGACCATATCGTTGACCGCCTGTTCGTAGAGATCCCACTTTTCCCGGTTCCGCCAGTCTTCCGGCGTGAGTTTGTAGCTCTTGTAGGGCGTCTGCTGGCGCGACTCGAAACGCCGCAGCTGTTCTTCCTTAGTGATATGGGCCCAGTACTTTACCAGCACCGCGCCGTGCTCGATCAACTGCTCTTCGAAATCGTTGATCTCGGCGTAGGCGCGCCGCCATGCAGCATCGTCGGCAAACCCCTCTACCCGCTCCACCAGCACCCGGCCGTACCAACTCCGATCGAAGATAGTGACCCGGCCAGCGCGCGGCAGGTGCCGCCAGAAGCGCCACAAATAGTGCTGGGCCCGTTCCTCGTCGGTGGGCGCGGCGATGGGGATGACCTGGTAGAGACGGGCATCCATGGCGCCGGTGAGCCGGTGGATGGCGCCCCCCTTGCCAGCTGCGTCCACCCCCTCGAAAACCAGGATGGTCGACAGCTGCCGGGCCTTGGCCTCACGGGTGAGCAGGTGGAGCTTGCCCTGGTACTTCTCGAGCAGGAGGTCGTATTCGGCCCGGGCCACTTTCTGGGACATGTCGAGCCGACTGAGCACCGTGTGGGACGGCCTGACTTCGATCCGGACGCCCTGCTTGGCGGGTGGTTTCTCGCCGCCCGCCGCCGCCCGCCGTTCCAGGTGCCGGCGGATGGCGTCGCGCAGCAGAGTGGCCAGGGCCAGGGTGCGGTAATTGTGGTCGGCGCCCTCGACGATGTACCAGGGGGTCTCGCCGGTGTTGGTCTTGTGGAGCAGGCGGTCAGCAACCGCCTCAAAGGCTTCGTACATCTTCTGGTGCCGCTTTTCCCTCTTGGTCACCCGCCAGCGGGTCAGGGGATCCTTTTCGAGAGCGTCGAGCCGCTGCTTCTGGGCCTTCCTTCCCAGATGCATCCAAAACTTGAGAACCAGGGTCCCGTCATCGGCCAGCTCTTTCTCGAAGGTGGTGATGCGGTTGAGGCTCTGGTCGAAGGTCGCCTGGTCGATCTCGCCGTACACCAGGTCCACCAGGGGCTGCGAATACCAGGAACTCAAATACAGGCCGATTCTCCCTTTGGGGGGCAGTGCGAGCCAATAGCGCCAGAAAGGGGGGCGTTCCTGCTCTTCGGGGGTAGGAGGATCGAAGGCGCGGGTCAAAAGGCCACGGGGGTCCATCCATTCGTTGAGAATGTTGACCGTCTCGCTCTTGCCGGCCCCGTCCACCCCAGCAAAAAGAACAATCACCGAAAACCCGGCGGAGCGCAACTCTTGCTGCAACTCGAGCAGTTCGGTGCGCAGTTGTGGCACCTGCGCCTTGAATTCCCGGCGCGAAACCTTGCGTCCCAGCTCAGCGGTCTCAAACACAGGGCTACCTCCTTCCGCTCACAACCAGCGGACCAGTACATCGCCCACTAGGTACCCCAGGGCAGCCACCCCCATGCCCACCGCCAGCATCTCCATGCCGCTGCGCAGCAGCGACAGCCCGGTGAAGACGCTGCGTGCTGCACCCACCGCAAAATGGGACAGCATGGAGGCGGAGAAGGACAGCCAGATGGCCGACTCGCCCTGGAGCATGAGAAAAGGCGCCACCGGAATCAGGGCCCCCACGGCCGTGGCGGCACCGGTGATCCAGCCCTCTTTTATGGGGGAGGAACGGGGCGGGCTGATCTGCAATTCGCTGGTGATCAATTCCTGTAGGGCCCGCTGTGGGTCGGCCATGACCCGCAGCGCCAGGCCCTTCGCCTCCTCCTCCTCCATGCCCTTGGCCATATAGATGAGGGCGAGTTCCTCCTCCTCCAGCTCGGGCATCAGTCGCAGTTCCTCCCGCTCGATGGCAATCTCGTGGGAGTAGACCTCCTGCTCGCTCTTGGCCGCCAGGTACCCGGAAGAACCCATGGAGAGGGCGTCGGCCAGCATGCCGGCCAGGCCGGTGACCATTATGAGGTGGGTATCCACTGCCGCGCCGATGACCCCGGCGACCAGGCCGAAGTTGGCGGTCAGTCCATCGTTGAAGCCGTACACCACGTTGCGCAGAATGCCGCCGGATTCGAGGTGGTGCCAGGGCTCACCCGGCGCCGACACCAACTCCCCTAGGGTCCGGGCGTGCTGTGCCGACTCCTTGGCGAGGGTATATGCGGTCTCGCGGGTGCTGTCGGCACCGCTGCGGCGATAGAGGGCCAGGTAATTGCGGGTCTCATGCCCTTCTTCGCGGAAGAGCATGGGCAACAGGAAGGAAGGGCCAAAGCGCCGGGCCAGCCAGAGCATCAGCCTGGCCCGCGTCGAAGGCGCGGGTTGGGCGCGGTCCAGACCGCGTTCGACCAGAATCCGCTTCCATAAACCGGCGTGGCGTTCCTCGACCCCGGCCAGCCGCTGGTAGAGTTGCTGCCGGCGCGGATCGGCCTCGATCTCAGCTAGATGCCGGTAGAGGAACGCCGCGTCGGCCTCGTCCTGCCAGTGGTGCAGCCAGCGGGAAATCTCATCTGCGGATTGGGAGGGATCCATATTCCCAGAATCTGCGCTTTTTGCCGTACTCTGTCCAGAAAACAGAGGAAAAACAAAGGACCGGCCACACGAGGTGGCCGGTCCTCACTGCTGGCAGGCGCTGTCCTGCGCGATACCCTTCTTATTCGGCGTGATCGACGAAGCGCACCGTGATCCTGGCGCCCGCATCGGAAGCCGCCTCATCTAGGTCGATGCGGTAGACGCCGGTATCACCCAGATGTACAGCGCCGAGGTTGTGCAGCCCGTCGCGGGTAGAATCGAAGATCAGGTTACCTGGGTCGCTCTCGGGATAGATGGTGAAGACCACAACCCCGGAGGTCTGCGACTCGATGCCAAAACAGTCGGCATCGCGGCCGTCGGGCAGGCTGATGGCCTGGCTGTCGAAGCCGGGCATGTTGCACACTGTGCGGAAAAGCAGGTTGCCAGTGGTGGTACCGCAGGGCACGTTTTCGGCCTGGGGCAACAACTCGCTGTTGACCAACTCGGCCGAACACTCGGGCGGCACCTTGTCACCCATCATGCCTTCCATCGGCGGGGGACCCGGAGGAGGCATCATCCCTGGAGGAGGAGGCATCATCCCTGGAGGCGGAGGAGGAGGCATCGTCCCTGGAGGAGGCAACTCACCCGGAGGGGGAGGAGGAGCCATCATCCCAGGAGGGGGCATCTCACCCGGAGGCGGAGGCCTCGTCCCCGGAGGCGGAGGCATCCT
>SXGS01134615.1_pt1 | contig 29200 bp, 25 predicted proteins | sample 3174681 | NCBI WGS metagenome assembly SXGS01 (sample SAMN11356861, study PRJNA531348) | freshwater metagenome | isolation source: freshwater sample F1-80 | place: China: Fuxian Lake, Yuxi | collected 2017-12-25 | reverse complement strand
GCTTGGTGATGGCGTTCAAAAACCTCAAGCCTTGCCCTTCCTGAAGTCGCTGAACCACCGAAATTCACCAGAAATCAGATGCTCGCCATGGCCATTCAACTCTCAACTGTTTTCTCCAATGACTTTGTCACAGCCGTGTTCTATTGCGGGGCCGGAAAACGCAATGCGCCCGAAGTTTGCCACTATTTCGGCTTTGTGAAGGGCTGGTGTAATTTCGGCGGCACTTGCGCTTTTTGGTGCTGCGGAAGCGAGGGTGGGCGCTGCTCATTTCCTCGCTTCGCAGGCGGTGGCTTGGTTTCCGGCTCAGTTGTCCTCAATTGCAGATGTTGGGATTCGTCGGTTACCGCTACGACTTGCGAAATCGACCTCAGTGTTTCAAGCACGTCGCCGCCGATTTTGCCTTCGGGGAACTTCAATTCCCTAAATTGGAATTCGGGAAGTTTCATCCCGGGCACGGGACCGGCGTTCTGCATTGGCAATGGCAACGTGCTCGTGGCGTTTTCGAGTGCCTGGTAACCATTGACGATCCACTCCAGCCTGCCAGTCGTGATCTCCACAAGCAATCCATGCACTGGCACATGCCGACCGATGAGCGGGCTGGTGCGTACATGTTCGACAGCCTTCATGACATTCTGGCGTTCGCTTGCGAAAAGGCCGAAGTATTCGTTGAGATTCGCTGGCAGGTTTGTGCGCTCGATGCCCAAGGCGCGAAAACGGTCGGTGAGTTGCACCATGGTCGTCTTGCACACGAGGCAATCCGTATGGCCAATGATCACGATCTCCTTGCCGCCTTTGACCGCGCAGGCCAGCGCCAGTGATCGCATCGTGCTGCTCATCGGCCCGGTGATGATGTTGCCTGCGTTGCGCAGCCAGATGAACGACTCCTCCGGCACGCCAAGCACTTCGGGAAGGAGCGGATTGAGCCGCGGATCAATGCACGTCAACGCCACCACCGGCAGGGCGTCCGCGAAGTCGTCGGAATTCACCCCGGCTGTTGCGTCACCGGCTGCGGCGCGATGATTGGCGGCGATGATCGCTTCAAGGAGACGCATGTTGAGGTTAAGATGGCCTCTTGCGGCCTGCGAAGAGGTAGATCAACGCCCCAAGTGCGTGGGTGAACACGATGACCAATGTCCACGCGATCTTCTCACCGTCCGAAAGTGCAGGACTCCGAATGCAATCCACAAGCATCCAGACCCAGAACGCAAAGAAGGCAAGGCAGATTGGCAAGACAACCATAAATATCAGGATTTCCGGAATTCCCAACATTGCTAAATGCATAATTTTAATCCTTGTATCCGAACTTGTTATTCGTGGCCCAGTGGGATCGATTCTCTTGATTTCATTTGATGGATGGTGGTCGCTGGGATTGCACCTCCCGTAATCCCTCCGCCACGCCTTGGGCGACCGCTCTGGAAACCGTCTTGACGCCTTCCTGGGTGTGGTCCGCAAGGTAGTTGAGAGTACCAGCAGCCACCGGTGCCTGCTCGGCAGCAGCGTAGCGCGAGAAGGCTCCCATGAATCCAAACATGCACAGCATTGCGCCCACGGACATAAGTGGTAGCCCGATGAAGGCACACCAAAACAACCTCGGCCACTCGCCGGAGTTCATCGCGGTTAGGAAGCTGATGAACGCTGTCGCCGTGAAAAGAATTCCAATCACGAGGACAACTGGGCCGGCAGTCCTCAGTGCGCGCCGAATCTTCAGATGTTTCGGGGAGATGAACTGTCGGTTCCTCGTATTGCCTGCCGGGGTGGGATTCATCTTTTGTGTGCGTGGATGGCGTTAGGTTTTCGTCTCATTTTTCCCCATCGCATTCTTCAGGGTCGGCACCTGCTCCAACAACTTCTCGAATTTCACTCCCGTCAGACTTTCCAGGACAGGCGGGAGCTGGGCGATGATCTGTGTGATGTCGCCGGTCAGTTTGCTCGCGCCGCCGCCGGGGCCGTTGCCGGAGTTGATGATGATCATTTTCTCCATCTTCGCCATCGGTTCGCTGATTTTGCCGGCAATCTCCGGCAACACTTTGACGAGCAATTCGATGACGGCGGCCTCATTGTACTGCTGAAAGGCCTCGGCCTTGAGGCGCGTGGCTTCGGCGGTTGCCTTGCCTTGCGCCTCGATGATGTCGGCCTCAGCCAGACCCTTGGCCTTGTTCGCTTCAGCCTCGGCGATGCCGGTGGCTTTGTTGACATCGGCCTGGGCGAAACCGGTTTGTTTGGTCGCGGCGGCTGCGCCGGCGGCTTCAGTTTCCAGCTGGAACTTCCGCGCGTTGGCCAGAGTCTCGACTTTGTAACGCTCGGCATCGGCGGGCTTTTGCACCATCGCTTCGAGTTCGCGTTGTTTGCGTAAAATTTCCTGTTGCTGCAACTCGATCTGTTTCTGTTTCTCGATGATCTGTACCTGCACTTCCTCGGCCTTCACGAGCTGGCCGGTCTTGAACTTTTGCAAATCATACGCGAGGTCGGCTTCGGCCTTCTTCTGGTTCACCGCAGCCTGGTACTGCGCGACGTTCGATTGGTAATCGCGTTGTGCCTCGGCAATCTTCGTGTCGGCGGCGAACTTTGCTTCCTGGCCGGCCTGTGTGGCTTGCGAGGACTTGATCATTGCGTCACGGTCGGCCTCGGCCTGGGCAATGACAGCGTCGCGCTTGACCTGGGCAATGCGCGGCTTGCCGAGCGCGTCGAGGTAGCCTTGGGTGTCCCGGATGTCGCGGATGGTGAAGCTGACAATGCCAAGGCCCATGTTTGCCATGTCCCCGGCGGCGACTTCCTGCACCTTCTGGGCGAAGGCGTCGCGGTTTTGATAAATCTCCTCGACCGTCATCGTCCCCAGGATGGCGCGCAGATGGCCCTCCATCGTCTGCGTGGCGATGTTCATGATCGCGGCGGTGTCCTTGCTGAGGAATTGTTCCGCTGCGGTGGCGATCGAGATATCGTCACCCTTGACCTTGATCTGGGCCACACCATCCACTTTCACCGGCACGCCTTTGCTCGTGTAAACTTCTGGCGTCTGGACGTCGATGGTGAGCAACTCCAGCGAGAGGATGTCCACCTTTTCCAGCACAGGGACGATGAAGGAGCCACCGCCCTTGACGATTCGGAACCCACGAGTGCGCACTGTGCCGTCGGGATCTGTGACGCGGTACTGACGACCGGATACAACGAGGACTTCGTTCGGGCCCACCTTGGTGTAACGAGTGGCCCAGACACCGCCAAAAACGACGATAACAACGACGATGCCGACGATGGCCAGAGCCGCGAGGCCGAAGCCGCCTGGGAGGTTGAGTTGGGCGAAGAGGGGGATTGAGTGCATGGGAATTGTGGTGTTGATGTGAGAGTTTGCCAGTCGTCAGCGGTTGGTTATGAGTGATCCGTAGTTCGTAATCAGTGTCCGGATCGGATTATTGTTTACTGACATAGAATTGAGTTCCAACGATGCGCGTGATCCTGACTGTCGCGCCGTTGGCAATGATTGCACCGGCTTCGGATCGTGCCGGGCCTGTGTAGCGCGTGCCGCCTTGTACGTAAGCAATTTCTCCGACACCATCTGCTGCGATCGGGGTGATAACCGTAGCACTCGTTCCGACCAGAGTGGCCACACGCCCTTCACTGGAGCCTTGAGTCTTGCGGAACACCGCGCGAAACAGCCAGAGCACGCAGGCCGCGATCGCGAAGCCGCCGAGTGCCGCGATGGGTGCGCTCAACCATGGGGATTGCGTTGCCTCGATCTTGGAAAGAATCATCCCGAACCCGCCAAACGCAGTGACAAAGGATGCAATGGTCGTCGGACTGAGCGCGGCAAAGCCTGGCATGTCGTGCGAGCCGAAGCCTGCCTCGGCATGGCCGTCCGTGCCGCCACCTGTGTCGTGGCCCGTGACATCATGGCCGAAGTCGTGCGACATGAACGCGCTGGCGAGCGTGAACAACAGCCCTACGCCGAAGCAGATGAGATAAACTAGAAACAGATCCATAAGCCCTCGTTTTCTTGGATGCTGGTTTGAGTGTTCATCACAGTAGATTCCCGGTCGGCGCTTCCAGCAAGCAGGAAAGAGATCGCCTGCACAGACCGGCTCCAAACATCAGGGCACGCGTTATGGAGGTCTTTGGTTGTTGCGCGCTCATGTTCATTCAATCTCTGACCTGTGAGAAGAAAACCGACTTGGGGCCGTGTGTCTGCTACAAGTTGCCATAGGTTTTGTAGGCATGACCGTGAATCCGATTGATCAGGAGCGAGCTTGCGTGAGTGGGCTTGCGGAAGCGACCGCAAACCGAAGCTTGCCACGTGCGCCTTGCTTCCTAACCTCGCGCAATGCAATCCCACGAGCTGTTGCGCGAAGTTTTCCAGGAAACCAGCCCCAAGCAGATCGCCGCTGAACTGGGGTTGTCTCTCTCCATGATTTACAAGTGGGCTGAACCGCCGGAAGAAAATGGCAGCGGCTCCACGAATCCACTGGATCGCATCAATGCCCTCATCCGACTGACGGGCGACACCCGGCTGGCGCAGTGGGTTTCTGAGCGGGCGGGCGGATTTTTCATCAAGAATCCCAAGGCGCACTGGCTGCATCCGCATCTGGTCATTCCCGCCACCAACCAGATTGTGCAGGAATTCGCCGACCTGCTGGCCGTGATCGCAACAGCGGCGTTCGACAACTCGATTTCGAAGGAGGAAGCCAAAACCATCCGCGCGCGTTGGGAGGATCTAAAATCGGTGACTGAAGGTTTCGTGAGGCATTGTGAGGAGGGCAACTTCGTCGCGGTAAAGGACGAACTGTCTCGCAAGAAGCCGGCGTGAAGTGTTTGCATGATTTCTGGAGTTTGCTCGACTGGATGGGCGATCAACACTTTCAATGAAGGGCGCTCTTGAGAAGGTTGGTGGCTGGTTGGGCCGGACACGGGATGCAGCCGGCTCGATGCTAGTCGAGCGTGCCGCCCAGAAACTCATAAGCAATTACGGACGTATGCTAAACCTGCGCATCGATTCACGGAACAATTCCATCCATTGCGAAATCCTGCTCAAAGGCGAAGCTGCCCCCATCCAGATTTCGATCAACAAATATGAACTCACGACAGACGAGTCAGGCACTTATGTGGTCATCCGCGACGTGTCCGCTTCGCGGGAATGGATGACCACGGTGTTGTCTCAATTTGCAACGGGAAGGAAGGTTCGGGTGCCCGATGAGTATGTTCCTTTTGTGCGACTGCTGGCTTGATCGGCGCCTTGAGACTGCTCGTCCTGTTCCAACATGAAATATTTCAAAGCCATTGCCGCCATGTCGTTGAACCGTGTTATCGGTTCGGGCAACAAGATTCCGTGGCATCTGCCCGAGGACTTCAAATGGTTCAAGAAGACAACGCTGGGCAACGTCGTTGTGATGGGCCGAAAGACGTTCGAAAGTCTGGGCAAGCCTTTGCCAAACCGCACGAACCTGATCCTGACCCGGCATCCGCAGAAATTGATCAAAACGCATCCGGAAATCTTCGGTCATTACAAGGAATGGCGTGGCGGCAAAGAAATCGGGAAGCAGATCAAGAGGGAGTACCAGCTTAGATTCACGCCATTGGCCAAAGGCAGTTTTACCGACATCCTGATCTTCAGTTCTTTCGACAAGCTGGATCCCGCGGAATTCCCCAACGACATATTCATTTGCGGCGGCGCCGAGATTTACACCCAGGCGCTTTCCCGGTGCTCGGATCTGTACCTCACCGTGGTTAAACGTGCCGTGGAAGGGGACGCATTCTTTCCGCCATTCGAGGACATGTTCGAGAAGGTAGATGTGATCGACGACCGTCCGGAATTCCAGATCATCCATTATCGTCATCGATCCCTGCGCGATACTGTTTCCACTGCTCCTGGCCTGGGTTGACGAAAGATTCTTTTCACTGAACCAAACCCCGTTACCGTCCACCGACATGTCACTTCGTTACATCATGCGACTTCTCCCGATCGTGCTGGGGCTCGTCCTGTCAACTTCCCGTCCACTGAACGCCGCTGAAACAGGCCTGCTCGACATCGAACGCCGTGTCACCCACGCCTATGCGACGAACAATGGCGTGCGCATTCACTACGCGAGTCTCGGCTCCGGTCCCTTGGTGATCATGATCCATGGCTTCCCGGATTACTGGCTGACGTGGCGGCATCAGATGATGCAACTGTCGAAGGATCATCAGGTCGTGGCGCTCGACCAACGCGGCTATAACCTCAGTGACCGGCCCAAAGGTGTGGAGAATTACGACATGAGCCTGCTGGTCCAGGACGTGGCTGCGGTGGTGGCTGCGTGCGGACGCAAGACGGCAATCATCGTTGGCCACGATTGGGGTGGCGCGGTGGCCTGGAGTTTTGCGATGGCACGTCCCGAGATGACGGAGAAGTTGATCATTCTCAATCTGCCTCATCCTCGCGGACTCATGCGCGAGCTGGTGAACAATCCCGAGCAACAGAAGAACAGCTCCTACGCGCGAACCTTCCAGCAGCCCGGCGCCCACACCAACCTGACCGCGCAAGGACTGACATTCTGGGTGACAGACCTGGAAGCGCGCCCGCGATATCTCGAGGCTTTCGAGCGTTCGGACTTCGAGGCGATGCTGAACTATTACAAACGTAATTACCCGCGCGAGCCCTACAAGCAGGACACATCGCCGGTCGTAAAAGTGAAGTGCCCGGTGTTGATGATTCACGGATTGAAGGACACGGCGCTCCTGCACCCGGCATTGAACGGGAACTGGGAGTTCGTGGAGCGCGATCTGACCCTGGTGACCATCCCCGATGCAAACCACTTTGTTCAGCAGGACGCGGCCGATCTCGTCACGCGCAGCATTCGTTCGTGGCTCGGGAGATGAGATGGAACTCGGCTCAGAGGCGAGACTTGATCTTCTCAAGAACCTGGCGGGACAAGGTCTCGTTCCCGAAGACACCCACACGAATGCGAACTTCCGTCATTTTCTCGCCTGATTTCGCAAGCTCCACCTGAATGCGGCGGTCGCCCGAGCCTCGTGCGCTGAGTTTGGCGGAGAGCCCGTCTTTGGAACGATCCGTGACGGCAAATTCGAGATCCTTGACCGCCGCAAGTGTCGCGGTCCAGGTTTTGTCCAGCGAAGCCGCTTCCACCGACTTCAACTCCCCGCGCACGTAGGCCACCGCACCGGCACCCGCCGCAGCTCCTCCAACCAGCACTGCTGCGCAACCGCTGGCGGCAATGAGCGCGCCACAGAGTAACAGCATTCTGAGCTGCTTTGTGAAGAGGATTGCAGAAAGGAAGTTCAGTTCCTTCGCAAGAGTAATGATCAATAGCCGGCCTTTCATTTGAGAGAGGCTAAGTGGCGACAGGTCTGAAGTCAAAAGAGCCGTGGCTCGGCTTAATGGTCAGACTGACTTTTCATTTGTCACTCCGGCATCCATGCCTAACTTACGCCCATGCCAGACGCGCTTCCCGTCCTCAGACTAACCAACGTCAGCAAGCGCTATTCTTCGACGGATGGCGGCGGCGAGCTGGTAGTGCTCCAAGGCATCAGCCTCGACCTGCAAGGCGGGGAATCAGCGGCCATCGTCGGACCATCTGGATCCGGCAAGAGCACATTGCTCAACATCATCGGCACGCTGGATCGCCCCAGCTCCGGACAAGTGCTCCTGGACAATGAGGACCTGAGCCGGCTTGACGATAACCAGCTCGCCGCCGTCAGAAACCGGCGCATCGGCTTCATCTTCCAGGGACATCATCTGCTGCCGCAATGCACCGTGCTGGAGAACGTCCTTGTGCCCGTGCTGGCAACGAAAGACGCAAGTCTTCGCAATGGAGCCGAGGCGCGCGCGCGGCGGTTGCTCGACCGCGTCGGCCTGGGCGCACGGTTGACACATCGGCCCGGTCAGCTCTCCGGCGGCGAACGTCAGCGGGTGGCCGTCGTTCGCGCGCTGATCAACCAGCCCAAACTCCTCCTCGCGGACGAACCAACCGGCGCATTGGATCGTGCTTCGGCGGAGAAGCTCAGCGACCTGCTGGTGGAGCTGAATCGTGAGGAAGGTGTGACGTTGATCGTGGTGACTCATGCGCCTCATCTTGCGCGACGGATGAAACGAGTTTTTGAACTGCGCGACGGAAAGCTTGAATGACTACGTGGACGCTCATTCTTCGCAGCCTTCGCTTCCATGTGCGCTCGCACCTTGGCGCATTGCTCGGCGCGGCGGTGGGCAGCGCCGTGCTGGTGGGCGCGCTTGTGGTGGGTGATTCGGTACGCGGCAGTTTGCGTGAACGGGCGCTTGAACGGCTGGCGGGGGCGGATGTCTCCATCAACTCAGGAGATCGGTTTTTCGATAGTTCGCTGTTGGAGCGAACGTGGCAGTCTGTAAATCCAGCTTCAAACGCAGGGCAGAGCGGCCAGATCAGCCCCGAACTCATATGGGGAGGCCTCGATGGCAAGTTCGGCTGGGTGGGACTGATGTTGCCTGCAACAGCCGCGCGCCAGGATGGTGAAGCACGGGCGAATCGTATCAATCTGATCGGTGTCAGTACGAATTTCTTCCCCTCCCGGATTGCGATTGAACCTGGATCAGTCTGGTTGAACGCCTCATTGGCCAGCCAATTGCACGCGAAAGTCGGTGACGCGCTCGTGCTGCGCACTCACAAACCCTCCGCCCTTTCGCGCGATGCGGTCATTACACCACGCGATGATCAGAGCGTGGCACTTCGGTTGAAGGTCGCGGGCATAGCGCCTGATGCGCCAGGCAATTTCAGTATGGTGGGAGGCCAGATGCTCCCGTTGAACGCGTTCATGGGATTGGAGCAACTGGGCACAGCCGCTGGAATCGTGGGCCGAGCCAATCTCTTGACTGTGGGAGGCGCCTACACAACGAGGCCAGGCTCCTTTTTTGACAGAGTGATCCTTTGGCTGACATCGCCTCGACTGACCGGGTTACCTCGTTCTCGATTTCGCGACGCTGTCTTTCGCTCCAGCCTGGCGATTGCAGTTCCAGCCAGCAGCGCCCAGCAACTCACGAACTTGGAGCAGCATCTCAAGTTCACCTGGTCCATGAGGGATGCCGAACTCACGACACGCACTCTACGTCTCGATGCGTCTGAAAAGTCGGGCGAACCCATGCATCTGCTGGTTGAACTCAATACCAGTCGCATTTTCCTCGAGGCGCCCGTCGTCGCCGCTGCCCTTGGCAAGGAAAAGAATGGAACGGGAGACCAGACTGGCTCGCCCGGCAAGCTCACACCCTTAACAACAGCCGTGTCCACAGTTTCCAGCGAACCGCTTGTACCACTCGGACCAAGAGCAAATGTTTCGACCAATGGCATCGGCGTTCTCACCTACCTCGTGAACCTCATCCGCGCTGGCGAGCGGGCGGCACCTTACTCAATGGTCACGGCCACTGGTGCGCCGTGGGTTCCAGCGGACATGACGGATGACGAGATTCTGGTCAACGAATGGCTGGCCGAGGATTTGAAAGTGCGCGTGGGAGATCGCGTCGAGTTGAGTTATTATCTCGCGGATTCGGGCAGCCAGTTGATTGAACGGACAAATTCATTTCGCGTCCGAGGAGTGGTGCCGTTGAAAGGATTGCATGCGGACAGAACCTTGATGCCGGAGTTTCCCGGCATCGCGAAGGCAGAAAGCACTCATGATTGGGACGCCGGTTTCAAGCTCACTCACAAGATTCGAGACCAGGACGAGACTTACTGGAAACAGCATCGCGGCACACCCAAGGCATTCATCACTCTCGCGGCGGGCCAGAAGATGTGGTCAAACCGCTTCGGTAATTTGACGGCGATCCGCTGGCTGGTGCCGACGAACACGTCTCCGGAAAGTTTGCGCGCATCCATCGAGTCGAACACCCGGGCAAATCTGGACCCAGAGGATGTCGGTTTGAAGCTGGAGCCGGTGCGGGAACGGGCGCTGGCGGCGGCGAATCAAGGGCAGGACTTCGGGCAATTGTTTCTCGGGTTCAGCTTCTTCCTGATCGGAGCGGCGCTGATCCTCATGGCGATGCTCTTCCAGTTCGGCGTCGAACAACGCGCATCGGAAATTGGGACGCTCCTGGCACTCGGGTTCCAACCCAGCCAAGTGCGGCGGCTGTTGCTCGCCGAGGGCGTGGTCCTTTCGGCGCTGGGCGCGGTGCTGGGGGTGGCGGGCGGAATCGCTTACGCGAAGGGTATGTTGTGGGGCCTCTCGACGATCTGGCGGAACGCGGTGGGCGCTTCGCCGTTGCGCTACCATGCGGAGCCGATGACCCTCGTGATCGGCGCGGTGGCGGGCACGGCCGTGGCGGCGCTGGTCATCTGGTACGGGCTGCGGAAGCAGGTGCGCCAGCCTGCGCGAGTACTGCTGGCGGGTGGTGAGGTTCAGGGGGAGATGATTGAGTCATCACGAAGCCCAGCTTCAGAAGAGAGTCTGCGCGGATCATCCTTCGCAGCGATTGGGAGGGCGGGACGAGCTGGCTTGTTAAGCATCGCTGTGGCGTTGGGTTTGATCTCCTTCGCATTCGCCACCTCTCAAACCTCCAATGCCGGTTTGTTCTTCGGCGCGGGGGCGCTGCTGTTGATGGGGGGGCTGGCGTTCGCATCGAGATTCTTACGCCGGTTGCTCAGGCACGCGAGTGTGGTGCCGTCGCTGGGCGACCTTGCGCTGCGCAATGCCGCGCGACGACGGAAGCGAAGCCTGGCGGTCATCGCACTGTTGGCCTGTGGAAGTTTTCTGATCACATCGATCGGGGCATTCCGGCTCGATTCGGACAAGGATGCGTTGAAACGTTCCTCCGGGACGGGCGGATTTCGCTACATCGGCGAATCGAGCCTGCCTGTGGTGGTGAACTTGAACACTAAATCGGGCCGGGAGGAGTTCGGGCTGGATGAGAAAGATCTGACCGGGGTCAACTTTGTTCAGATGCGCGTGCGAGATGGAGATGACGCAAGCTGTTTGAATTTGAATCGGGCGCAGAGGCCGCGTCTCCTTGGAGTGGAGCCCGCGGAACTCCAACGATTGACTGCATTCAGCTTCGCCGGCTTTGCCAAGGGTTTTGAGCGGTCACAGTCCTGGGGTTTGCTGGCCGAGTCACATCTGGACGGCGCCATTCCGGCGATTGGCGACGCGGCTTCCATCCAATGGGCACTGGGCAAGAAACTCGGCGACACGCTCGATTACACCGACAAGCGGGGGCGGGAGTTCAAAGTGCGAATCGTAGGAGCGGTGGCAAATTCCATTCTCCAGGGCAACCTGATCATCTCCGAAGACGCATTCAAGGAACGCTTCCCCAGTGAAAGCGGGTATCGAATGTTCCTCATCGATGCTCCGTCGAACGACACGTTTGCGCCTGGGCTGACGCGAGCCATGCAAGATGTGGGCTTCGAACTGACGCCCGCAACGGCACGGCTCGCCGCGTTGAACGCGGTGCAGAACACATATCTGAACACGTTTCAAGTGCTGGGTGGCCTGGGTCTGCTGCTTGGCAGCGCGGGTTTGGGTGTTGTGGTCTTGCGAAATGTTTTGGAGCGCCGGAGCGAACTGGCGGTGTTGCTGGCGGTGGGTTTCCGCCGCCGAGCGGTCCAGCGGATGGTGGTGACCGAACATGGGGCGCTGCTGTTGATCGGCCTCGGAGTCGGCGTGGCAGCGGCGCTGGTGGCGGTGTTACCGGCATTGATTTCACCGCGCGGCGAATTTCCGCTGGTGTCGCTGGCGCTCACGCTGGGCGGGGTACTGGCGAGCGGAGCGGTTTGGACGTGGATCGCGGCAGCGCTGGCCATGCGCGGGAAGTTGATCGAGGCGTTGAGGAGCGAATAAGGAAGAAGCACACGAGTCAATTGACCAACGGTGGGATGGAAGAATCAGAAGCAAGAGAAGGAAGCAAATGAGGCGAACGATGAACATACGAGGTAATTGCAAAAGTCGGAGCGCCGCAATCTTTGCGGCGAGAGAACAGGCCAATATCCATCGCGCCGCAAGGATTGCGGCGCTCCGCTGCGAGGGGTTTTGCAATTGCCTCATACGATTGAGAACACTCGGAATGACAGCGGCATTGAGCGTGATGCTTGTTGCAGGATTGCAGGCGCAGCACAACAAGCCGCTTTACGAAAACAATTTTGAAAAGGCCACGCCCGGCCCCATGCCGGCGGAGTTCCTCGTGCTTGATGGTGGCTTTGAAATAAAAGCGGAAGAGGACAACAAGTTCATCGAGTTACCAGGCGCGCCGTTGGAGACATTCGGTGTGTTGTTCGGTCCGGCTGAAAAGGAGAATGTTCGTGTAAGCGCCCGAATTTTTGGAACCGGCAAGGGGCGGCGGTTTCCGACTTTCGGCATCGGTGCCGGCGGACAAGGCGGATACCGCCTCCAGGTCGCCCCGGCAAAAAAAGCGGTCGAACTTTACCGTGGAGAATCATTGAAGGCCACGATCCCGTTCGAGTGGCAACCCTCCAAATGGACGCAGCTCAAGTTGCAGGTCCGGAAGGTTAAGGACGGAGCGTGGACGGCGGAAGGAAAGGTCTGGATGGCTGGCGAAAAGGAACCCGAGAAATGGACCATCAACTTCGATGACACGCAGGAAGCATCGAATGGCAAGTCAGCCATCTGGGGAAGCCCGTTCGCCGGCACGCCGATCCGCTTCGATGATTTGCAGGTGTCGAAAATCTCGCAGCAATAGATCTGGTTGCTGTCACCGAGAATTCTTCAGCCAGCCTGCTTCAATGCCGGTAGCACAACACGACTCGCATACTCCAGATCTTCTGGAAAATCGATTTCCGTCCATGGCAGGCCGGTGACGTCCTCGGCTCCAAAGCGGCCTGCTTTGACGAGGGCTTGGAGGATTGCGTCATAAGAATCGCTGCGCCCCGGACCAACGCTCCGGGCTTTGGTTTCAGAGATGACGAGCGGAAGGTCGGCGGCGGACACTTTGAAGAAGCCGATGGATTCACCGACGTTGTCAGCCGTTCCGCTCCATTTCTTGACAAAGTCGAAGGGTTTCCCATCGCGCATCGGAACGAGTACCGGATCGTCATCCGTGGTGGCAAAACCACGATCTACGAGGAGCGCTGTGCGATGAGGTGAATGTACCAACCGTTCCAACATTCGCGCATCGTAGAGCACGTCGCCGTCCATGAGCAGAATGTCTTTCTCGACCTGCTCCAACACCGGCAGCGAGGCGTGCATGCTCAACGCGCTCCCTTCGGTGAAATCGGCATTGAACAATTCGACGATCTCCACGCCATGGCGAGATTGAAGATCTCGAAAGACCGGTTGAAATCGCTCCCTCATGTAGCCTGTGACGACGTACAGCTTTGGCACGCGACACTGGGCGAGAATCTCCACATGGCGTTCCATGAGGCTTTTGCCGCCGATTTCAATTAGGATCTTGGGGCGTTCTTCGCCCAGTTTTCCCAAGCGGTGAGCCCGTCCGGCAGCATAGAGAATGGCATTCATGAATTGTTCGATAACTGTGATCTATCAACCGGCTATTGTTTTTCAGCAGGCACGGCTCCGGTTCGGAGCGTTCGCAGGCTGTCGTGACTGCCATAGAGCAAAAGCCAGCCGACGAGCGTGAAAACGATTTCACGGCCCCGGCGAAGGAGCGCATAACTCACGCTCAAGGTGTCCGGCAAACCCGCGAGCCGTCCCAACATGACGATGCCCGATTCCTGAATACCCAAAGACCCCGGCACCCACATGCCAAGCATTTTCGCCACGCCGGTGAACGCTTCGACTGCCAGGGCCTGCGACCAGAGGATGGGTAGCCCGAGCAGATGTGAGACAAGATAAATTTCGGTCGTGTCCAGCAGCCACCCGCAAAAGTAGAAGCCTGTTGACGCGCAGAATCGAGAACGATGATTCCGGTAGAAGTTGGTGATGGTGTCGTCCACCTCGAGGATCTTTGCCCGGCGGGTTTCGAGCCAGGAAACCTTCAAATGGAGCGCATTGACAAGAGTCAGGACCGAGGCAAACAACCCGCGTCGTTGGATCCAGAAAAGTCCCGCCAGCACTGCCACACCGCCAACCAGCACCATCATCATGCCGGCGCGAAGTCCGGGCTTCTCACCGGCGAGTTTGAGGAAGGCCCCGGCAGCCAGAAGAATGAAAAGCATCTGCGCCACGGTTTGTGCGGTCTTTGAAACCACGGCGCTCGTGGCGCCCAACGAGGCGGCAATTCCGTATTTCCGCAGGAGATAGACTTTCACCGATTCACCTCCGACATAAGCGGATGGCAGGGCGTTGCTCACCGCTTCACCAGACCAACGGATACGGAACAGCGTCAGAAACGAAACTTTCAGTCCGGCTGGAAGGCAGAATCTCCAACCCAGACAATCCACGACATAAACGATGAGATATGGCACGAGGATCAACGGTGCGAGCCAGCCGAGGCGCAACAACACTTCGCCGACTGAGCGTAAATCGGCGCTCGACAGGTACCAGCCGAACAGGGCGAGCCCAGCCAGCAAAAGTACGGCCTTCCAGAATAGTTTCATTGCGCCCGATGCTCCCTTGTCCGTGAGCCGGATTGCATCATGAGCGCCGTCATCCAAAACAGATGGCTTCCGATGGCGGACATCCAGAGAAACCATTCCAGCCGGTTGAGGAAGGCGAGTGCGAGAACCAACACGGAGAAGTCGCGGTTGGTGGCGGCGTCGATCAGTTTTTGAAGGATACGGTTGCGGTCATTCGCCGGCTGGCGCATGCCGCGAACTACGACGACGAACGACAACACTGCACCGAGCACCGCGCTGATCCCCAGCCAGAGTGTCCAGGGCGACTCGCCCGTCCGTGCCAATCCGATGGCTATGGCCGCAAACACGGCCACATGCACGACCTGGTCACCCGCCAGGTCCAGCCATTTTCCAAAAGGAGATTCCTTGAACAACACACGGGCGATGTCGCCGTCCACGCAATCCACGATGGCGGAAAACTGGAAAAGAATCGCCGCGAAGAGAACGGCTTGCTGGGTGCCAAGTGCAAAGAACCATGCGGCGGCCAGGCCGATGCCAATTGACGCCAGCGATACGGCGTTGGGGCTGACCGGCGTGTGAACCAGCAGTTTTGACAAATAGCGGCCGCACGGGCGATTGAAAACTTTGTCCACGAGTCCATCGGATGAACTGGTAAGCGATGCCCAAAGCGCGGCCTCCGCCTTGCGAGCCGAAGTGTCATCCTTGACGTTGAAGGCCACACCAACGGCTGTGCGCTTCGGCAGACGATCCAGCGCGGTTTCACAGGGCAAATCCCCCGGCGGAAGTATGCCAATCGGGAGCGGCGTGCCGTCGCCGGATGCGAGGCGTCCACCTTCCTGAAGCAATGCTCGAATATCAGCGGTTTGAACGAGGACGTCGCCGTAAGCGATCAGCGTTGTGCATTGGATGTGCGGGGGTTCGGGGACGATTCGCGGCACGATTCCGAGCGCGGCTGCGCGCTTCAATTCCGGCCTGGCTCCGCTGGCAACAATCACGATTGAATCGATGCCCGCCCGATGTATGGCCACCACCAGCCGGTCGAGCAATGTCAGTGCGGCGATTTTCAGACCGCTGGTCGGCGCGTCACAGAAAATCACTGCGGGGATGCGAGGCGGTTGCTTTGAAAGATCAGTGTTCAGATTGGTTGAATGGATTACGGGTAACAATTGACCTTGATGGAAACAAGCACAGAAGCCCTTGAGAGATCATGCTCGGTGCATCCACAAGCCGTTGTCGGTGGAACGCGACTGTGCTGAAAGCCAGTCGCAGCAGTACCGATGGCTCGCCCTCACGCCAAACCTGCTGCGGCTGGTGCTTCGCACACAACCGCGCTCTAAGCTGCCAGCCAAGTTCACCAACAACTTGTGGATGCACCTGTTCCTTGCTGCCGGTGCCTCCCGAAGCCGTCGGTAACGAGAAGACCTCAAGACCGGGCGCGGCCGAGCGTGGTGCCGGCGCGCGGAATTTTATCCGTAGGGAGGTGCAAGTCCTCCGTAGCCCGGATGAGACACGGCGCGCGCTCTGTTTCCACGGTCCGGCGGAATGAATTCCGCGCTCCACTACCGCCAATTCGTGAATGCAAGGCTTCCTTGCTAAATCCAATTTTCCAAGCGGCTCCAGAATTCGCTGTCACGCGGTAACGCGCCCTGGATGGCTGTAGATGTTCATGTTGGCGTCCCGGAGAAATCCGACGAGCGTCTGGTTGCTTTCGGCTGCAAATTCAACCGCCAGGCTTGATGGAGCCGAAACTGCCGCCACCAGGGGGATTCTCGCGGAGAGCGCCTTCTGGATGATCTCGAATGAAGCACGTCCGCTGACGAGCAACACATGTTTGTCGAACGGCAGAAGGTTGTTCAAAAGCCCGTGGCCGATGACCTTATCGACCGCGTTGTGGCGGCCCACGTCTTCACGGGCGACGATGAGATTTCCCTCCTGGTCGAAAATCCCCGCCGCATGAAGTCCGCCGGTCTGGTCAAAGGTTCTTTGTGCCGCCCGCAGTCGCCAGGGCAGGTCTCGAATCACAGCAGCGGCGAAGGATGGGCCCGCTGCCACCGGAGGAAAACTCTGATGCACCGCCTCAATGGTCGCCTTGCCGCAAAGCCCGCAACTGGACGAAGCGAAGACATGGCGAGTCATCCTCTCGATTGCCGACTGCACATCCCGAGACAGGAAGACATTGACCGTGTTTCCGTGAAGAAGCGCCTCCCCAGTCTGGCAATGAGCGATTTCGATGAGATCGGCGCGGGTCTGCACGACTGCCTCGGACAAGAGAAACCCCGCCGCCAGTTCCTGGTCGTGACCAGGTGTTCGCATGGTGACTGCCACGGCCCGACCGCGAACTCGAATCTCGAGCGGTTCTTCGCATGCGACGGTATCTTCGGCAGATGAGAGCTGGCGACCGTCTCGAAATGGCGTCAGTTCCACACGGCTGGTCATTCCGTCCGGATTGGGTGCTAATGGAGTTGGAACAGATTCTTTCAATGAATGGAGCGTTGCTAGCTTGGGAATTGCGCCGGCGTCGAGGAAAATGAGGAGGGAGATGTCCAGTCCGGGGCACTTCAATCTGCTAACGTCGAGGTCGCTGAGTTGTGCCGGGAAGCGTTTGAACCTTCCTTGAATCTGAAGTTTTCAGCACAGAGATGGAGAGGACGCAGAGAAAGAATGGGTTCGTTCCGGCCTGAGCCTCTGTGTCCTCCAAAACTCTGCACTTCAGCACGAGCGAGCCCCACCGCCGAAGTCCGCTGAAAACATGCCTGCGTTGCCATGCCGGTGAATGATCCGGGCGGCTCAACGCGCCAATGTTTCCTCGATCGATTCCTGCAAGACACTCACCATACGCCTCAACTGTGTTGCTGTTGTGCAATACGGCGGCATCAGCACAACGACGTTTCCGATCGGCCGCGTCAGGACACCGCGCCGCGCCATTGCCTCGCAGACACGGATGCCCGCGCGATCACTCAAGTCAAACGGCTCCTTCGTCCGCCAATCCCGGACCAATTCGATACCGGCAATGAGGCCTACACGGCGAATGTCTCCGACTTGCGAAAGCGACCACAAATTCTGCAACGCTTCCTGAAGCGAATCCTCGAGTCTTCGCCGGGCCTGGCGGGATTCCGCGCTTTGAAGGATTTTCAAACTTGCCAGGCTGGCAGCTGCTCCGAGCTGGTTTGCGGTGTAACTATGCCCATGGAAGAATGTCTTGAACTCCTCGTACTCGCCCAAGAAAGCATCAAAGACTTCCTTTGTGGTTAGAGTGGCGGCCATCGGCAGATACCCGCCCGTCATACCCTTGGCGAGGCACAGAAAGTCCGGTTGCACAGCTTCCTGCTGGCAGGCAAAGAGCGTATCGGCATGGGAACGGCGTGCTTGGGGTTGAGCCACACCAGTCCTGCCGAAACCGGTCATCACTTCGTCCGCGATCAGCAGGGCGCCATTTGAACGGGCGATCCCGGCGACACGGCGCAGCCAGCCAGCCGGTTGAGGGATCATTCCCGCCGCGCCTTGGATGAGCGGTTCCACAACGAATGCCGCGTACGGAGCTCCACGCCGTTTCTGGTTTGCGAACTTCTCTTCGACTTTGGATACACACTCCCACTGGCACCGACGATACTCGCGAGCGTCGGTGCGTTCCGGCCGGGCCTTGTTGAACGGACAACGATAGCAATACGGTGCCATCACTTTGTCCGACTTGAAGAGCAAGCCAGAGTAGGCTTTGTGAAACAGGTCAATATGTCCGAGGCTGACCGCGCCCACTGTATCGCCATGGTAAGCGCCTTCGAGCGACAGAAATTTCGAGGCGCGCGCGCGACCTGTTCGGCGGGCGAACTCATAGGCGAGCTTTAGCGCCACTTCCAGGGCAGTGGATCCGTCATCGGAATAGAATACCTTGTCGAGCCGTGGTTGTGTTCGTCGTCCCGTGGTTCGGTTGGCTGCGGCCACGAGTTGCCCGGCGAGCAGAGACGCAGGTTCATTTGCCAGACCAAGCGCTGAAGAGTGGGCGACCTTCCCAAGCTGGCTGACGATTGCGGCGTTGAGTTTGGGATGTCCGTGTCCATGAAGGTTCGTCCAGATCGAGGAATTGGCGTCGAGATACTCCCTACCCTTGTCATCACGGAGCAACGAGCCCTGGCCGGACACGATTACGACCGGCTGGCGTTTGAGCCAGTCACGCATCTGCGTGAACGGATGCCAGACGTGGAGATGATCCAGTTGGGCGGGAGGTTTCCTCATTTCATGGTGCCGAGATTGAAATGCTCTTACCGGGCTTTGAAGCAGCATCGCCACTGGCCAATCCTAATTGTGCCAAAGCAGTGCTCAGTTGTTCGATCTGCTCCGGCGTATGCGCTGCGGTGAGCGTGATTCGCAAACGGGCGGCACCGCGCGCGACTGACGGATGGCGAATCGCAGGAATGAAGATCCCCTGCTCGCGAAGAGTGGTGGCGGCTTCCACGGTCCGGCGCTCATCTCCGATGATCAACGGAAGAATCGCGCTCAGAGCGGGTTGAACACCTGGAGTCAGTTGATTGACCCGCCGCCACAGCGTCTCGGTGCGTTCGCGCCCGGCATCGGATTGGACGAAGCGCACGCCGGCGGCGGCTGACGCGGCTGCGGCTGGAACGGGTGCGGTGGAAAAGATGAAGCTTCGCGAGCGGTTGATCAGGTAATCAATCAAAGCGCGCGAGCCGGCAATGTAGCCGCCCGCCGCGCCGAATGCTTTGCCGAGCGTTCCCATTTGAATTTCGACCCGGTCCTCCACGCCCAGTTTCTCAGCGAGGCCACGCCGATAGTCTCCAAGAATTCCCGTTGCGTGCGCCTCGTCCACCATCAGCCATGCGCCGTGACGATCCTTCAGTTCGACAAGCTCTCGCAACGGCGCTTGATCACCATCCATCGAGAAGACGCTTTCCGTGACGATCAACACTCTCGGACCTTGAGATTTGGACTTTGGAACGTGGAGCCTGCCGTCAGCCCATTTGAGAATCTGTTCCAGGTCATTGAGATCATTGTGGGCGAAGACCCGAAGTTTCGCGCCTGAAAGCCGCGCCGCATCCACGATGCTTGCATGAACCAATCTGTCGAGAATGACAATGTCCTGCCTGTCCACCAGGGCGCAAATGACGCCAAGCGCCGTCAGATAGCCGGAGGAGAACGTCAGGGCTGCCTCCGTCTTTTTGAACGCGGCAAGAGTTTCTTCGAGTTCAAAGTGAGGAGCCAGCGAACCGCTGATCAACCGGGAGGCGCCTGAACCCGCCCCGAAGCGTTCAATGGCGTGAACCGCCGCGTTCATCAATGCAGGTTCGTTTGCAAGTCCAAGGTAATCGTTCGAAGAAAAGTTCAGGCAGTGGCGGCCATCGATTTCAATCGTTGTTCCCTGGGGAGTCGCGACACGGCGCAAGGCGCGGGATAACGCCTCGCCCTCGATCTCCTCGAGACGCCTCATCAATTCAGATTCAAACAAGCGGTTTCTCATCAGTCTCAATTCGGACAAGGGCAGGGTATCAGACCTCGCGGATCAAAACAGAGTAAGTTGTCGCGATGTTGACTCCGTCAAACCGCTGACTCCAAGACCGAGCAGGCGCAGCGGTCGATGCACGAGCCGGTCGCGCGCAAGGAGAAAGCAGCCAAGACGGTAAATGTCTCTGGCTTCAGTGACCGGTTCTTCCATGCTGATCTGTCGCGTGAGTGTCGTGAAATCACTGTAACGGACCTTGACCTGAACGGTGTGGGCGCCCAGCAGTCGGCGTTTGAGCCGTTCAGCGATATCGACGGACTGCTCCCGAAGGCACGCCCGGAGTTGCGGTCGATCCGTGGTATCCTTGAGGAAGGTTTCCTCGGCGCTGACGCTTTTGATTTCGTCGCCGAGTTCAAGCGGACGATCGTCGTCACCAAAAGCAAAACGCCGGAGCCGTTCTGCAAATGAGCCAACCAGCGGACGCAGATCGCCCGGGTAATCCTGCAAATCTCCCACCGTGCGTATGCCCGCAGCGATGAGCGATTTTTCAGTGACTTCTCCAATGCCATGAATGACCCGCGCCGGGAGGGGGCGGAGGAACAACACCTTGTCCCGTTCTGGAATGAGAGTCAGGCCGTCTGGTTTCTGAAAATCGCTGGCGAGTTTGGCCAGAAGTTTGTTGCCGGCGATGCCAATGGTGGCGTTGAGGCCGCGCTCGGCACGAATGCGGCGCTTAAGTTCACGGGCCATTGGAAGGCTTTGCCGCAGGGCGTCATCGGGGTCATCAGCGGCGGGAAGGACGCCTGAAAGGTCGAGATATGCTTCATCAATCGACACCTGCTCGACGGTCGCACGGAAGGTCGCGATGATCTTCATGATCTCACGGGACTCCGCCCGGTAAGCTTCCATGCGTGGAGCAACGAAGACGCCTTTCGGGCAGAGCCTGCCCGCGGTGACGCTTGGCAGGGCCGAACGAACTCCGAATTTCCTGGCTTCGTAACTCGCGGCCGCAACAACACCCCGCTGAGTCGGCGGGCTGCCGACAATCACCGGTCTGCCGCGCAATGCCGGGTTGTCACGCTGCTCGATCGACGCGTAAAAAGCGTCCATGTCCAGATGGAAGATGACGCGGAACATCAGTTTTACACGACGGACGGCAGGAATCAGTCCTGCGGCAGTATTGGAGAGACCGTGGCATTGATCTCAATCGGAGCCATTCCATGGCGGTTCACTTCACCTCGACCGGATCGAGCAGCATATCGAAACGTCCACTCTTGATGACCGTGCCGCCCAGTTTGAGTTCTCGAAGGTCAATCGCCAGGCTGCTCTTGAAGAATGGATCCTCGTTCTGACGAAGATCACCGCGAAAGTAGATTTGTGTGCTGATGGGATGGTATCCCGGATACTGGACACGGACGCGGATGTGACTCGCGCGCCACTTGCCTTGCGATGCCTGATAGGCGCCTGGTTTCACCGTTTCGAATTCAAAGTAGCCCGATTCATCGGAGAGCATTCGGGCGCGGTAAAGGAACACGTCGCGCGGCGGCGGTTTGGCCGGATTATCATTATCAAACCGCCCGCTCGCATCCGCCTGCCAGACTTCAACCACCGCGTTGCGCAGTGGCGCACGGGTGTTCAGGCCCCACACGTGGCCACCGATCAGCAGCGGCACTCCTGCAGATCCCGGCGGACTGACTTTGGCCCGAAACGGCGCGCTTCGCCGGAAGAACCGTTCGTCCGCGCTTTCCTCGGTCGCCTTCCAGTCGCTTGGGGCCTCCAACGCCGCGATGCCTTTTAGGGCGTCGGCGTATTGCTCGATGGTGGGCGCAACAGAATCGGGCTTCGAGCTCTCGGCGGCGCAAACATTGTTGATGCCGCTCAACATGGCGACGCTCGTTGAACTCTGAATGAGGAATGTTCTTCGTGATCTGCTTTTCATGGGCGGAAGAAGTGAAAGTGCTGGAGGAAAAGGACGCAAGATCGTCATCGATTTTTGACGAACATTTTTCCAGGAAGCTGGCGCGCGAGCCGTTTCATTTCCAGGCCGAGCAACGTAACCGAAACCACCGAAGCTGAAAGACCGCATTGACGGATCAACTCATCGATTCCCCGCTCCGATTCGTCGAGCAGGTCATAGACCTTCTGTTCGTTGTCGGAAAGTGTGAGCGCGGGAAGAACGCCGGTTTCATTCGGAGCCGCGGCACGGTTGGATGCCGGGAACAGGTACTCAAACTCGCTCAGGATGTCTTCCGCGCCCTCGCAAAGTTTTGCGCCCTTCTTGATGAGTTCGTGGCAGCCCTTGCTCCGCGGTGAATCAATGCGGCCCGGCACCGCGAACACTTGTCGTCCGCAATCCACAGCCATTCCAGCCGTGATGAGCGCGCCGCTGGTGAGATTTGCCTCGACGACGACGGTCCCCAGTGTCATGCCCGCGACGATGCGGTTGCGAATGGGGAAAGTCTGCTTGTCCGCCTTGCGGTTGAACGGGAACTGGGTCACCACCGCTCCGCTCGATGCGACGCGCTCGAAAAGCTCGGCGTTCTCCGCCGGAAAGATGATGTTGATCCCCGTTCCAACGACCGCCACGGTGCGGCCCTTCGCTTGCAAGGCGCCTTGATGCGCCGCAGTGTCGATCCCTCGAGCCCCTCCGCTGACAACCGTGACACCGATGTAAGCCAGTTGATATGCGAGCTTGCGGGCGGTCTCGGTCCCGTAAGGAGTGGTCATGCGGGAGCCCACCATTGCCACCGAGTTTTTATCCTTCTGTGTCAGGTCGCCCATGACATAGAGCACGATGGGAGGATCGTAGATTTCCCGGAGCAGCGCCGGATAATTCTCGTCCGACTGCACCAGGACTTTGCACCCGTACTCCCGGACACGCTGCAATTCCCCGGACAAATCGACCGTGGTTTCCCAATTGGCGATGGATTCCGCGGTCTCCACGCCGATGCCCTGAACTCGCGTCAATTCGCGCTTCGGCGCGGAGAGAATCGCGGGCGCATCACCAAAATGTGCGAGCAATTGCCGGACGCGAACGGGTCCGACATGCTCGATCATGTTCAGCGCGATGAAAGCTTCCCGTGGATCCATGTCTGAGCCGTAACGTCTTTCGGACCGTGCGGCAAACACAAACCTGTGATCCTGAGAACAACAGTTGATTTCAACAGGAGGCAACGAAGGAAACCAAGCCGTGACCCTGCAATAGGAGCGAGGAATTCATCCGCCGGAATGGATGAACGGTCCTCGGGCCGAGAAGTTCGAGGTGGGTGGCTCTGTCGCTGGATTCTTCGCTGCTTTCAGTGGAATCGGACAAGGGTTACAGGCCGGGTTCGGGCATCCCGGAGGGATGCCAGAAGGTAGCCGGGGGTTGAGGAGCGCGCGGCGCGACGATACCCCCGGTATTCGGCGGGGAAAAGTCTGCACCCCGGCAGGGGTGCCAGAAGGCCATGAGAGGGCTTGTTCTGGCACCCCTGCCGGGGTGCGGGGCCTGGGAGCGAGCCAACCGGGGGTATCGCTGCGCTCAACCCCCGGCTACCTTCTGGCATCCTTTCAGGATGTGGGAACTGGTTCCACGACCACCCGCCATTTCACCGAAAATAGCGAAGAATCATACTCCTCCTGCATTTGCATTGAACTGCACATGCATGGATGGGTTGAGGAAATCTCCGCTTTTCAACACAAGGTGCGTGCCCTACTTTCGCCAGCCGATTGTCCGGGGATGCCTTGGGTGGGAGCATTGGATTGCGGTCTTTCATCCAACGGACACGGTCCAGCGAGCGATATGCCCAGTGTTTTTATCAAAACGTATGGTTGTCAGATGAACGAGCGCGACTCGGAGGCGGTTGCCGCCCAGCTCGTGGCGAAGGGCTACACACTGGCGGCATCCGAGGCGGCAGCAGATGTCGTACTGCTCAACACATGCAGCGTCCGCGACGCGGCTGAACAGAAGGCGATCGGCAAGATGCAAAACCTTGCGGCCGACCTTCGACGCAATCGTCCCAACCTCGTTCTTGGCTTCATGGGTTGCATGGCTCAAAGCCGAGGGCGGGAACTGATCGACAAACTTCCCGATGTCGATCTCGTGATCGGAACGCAGAAGTTCCACCGGACGGTGGAGTACCTCGACGACCTGTTCGCTGGACGGCGTGAAAAGGTGTGCGATATCGAGAGCGAGACGGGCAGCGAAGCCACCATCAAAGAGCATATCCTTGCGGGGAACGCGTCAAAAAAATCCGTCACAGCGTTTGTGAGCATCATGCAAGGCTGCAACCAGCATTGCACCTTTTGCATTGTTCCATTTACGCGCGGGGAGGAACGCAGTCGCACGATTGAAGATGTCGTTGCGGAGTGTCGCGAGCTGGTTGCCGGCGGCGTGCGGGAGATCACACTTCTCGGACAGATCGTCACCAGTTACGGCAAGCGGGAGATCGGAATGAAGGATGGCAAATCCGCCTTCGTTCAACTGCTCGAAGCCGTGAGCGAGGTTGAGGGGTTGGAACGCCTCCGATTCACGTCGCCGCATCCGAAAGGTTACGGCGATGATCTGGTCGAGGCTTACGCGCGGCTGCCCAAGCTTTGCGAGAGCGCTCACATTCCAGCGCAGAGCGGCAGCGACGAGATGCTCAAACTGATGCATCGCGGCTACACCCGGGAGCGCTTTACCGGAATTGTTGGTAAATTGCGCCAGGCGCGGCCGAACATTGGAGTCACGACGGACATCATCGTCGGTTTTCCTGGAGAGACCGAGAAACACTTTCAAGAGACAATGTCGTTGCTGGACGAGGTGCGCTTCGACAACGCGTACGTTTTTAAATACTCAAAGCGCAAGGATACCCCTGCTGCCACGATGCCAGACCAAGTCCCGTCTGAGATCATCGAGGACCGGCATGCCCGGCTGCTGGCTCGCGTCAATGAGATCAGTGTGGCGAAATACCAGAGTTACACGGGACAGCGCGTTCAAATCCTGGTCGAGGGCCCCAGCCGCCGGAACGCGGCGCGGCTCGAAGGCCGCACTCGATGCAACAAGATCGTTGTCTTCGAGGGCTCTTCCCGGCATCGTGCCCAGCTCATGGATTTGAAAATAACGAGGTCAAGCCTTTGCACCCTCTACGGCGACCCGGCGATTGTGAACCTGGAATGATGATTCCGTCACGGCGCATCGAATTTTTGTAACGAGTTACTCATTACTCCTAGATGAAACTTTCAACTCTCACAATCGGCCTCGGATTGATCTATTCATTGCCGCACGTCTTCGCATTGCTCAAGCCGGCTGCGGTTACCGAAGCCGCGCGAAAATTTCCACGGTGTGAAAAGACCGGTTATTTCCTGACGATTCTGGGCACGCTTTGGTTTCTGGCGAATGTGCAGAGCGAAACCATCTCCGACTTCACCAGCTACAAGAACATCATGCTGCTTGGCTTCGGAGCGATCGGGCTGTTGACCTGCATTTTTGTGAAGGACTTTTTGGCAGTTCGCGGGCTGGCGATTGTGATGCTCGTCGCGGCCAAGCTGATTCTCGACACGGCGCGATGGCATGAATCGCAATGGCGGCTGGTGCTGTCATTCCTGGCTTACGGCTGGATCATCGCCGGCATCTGGCTGACCATTTCACCGTGGCGGATGCGCGACTGGCTCAACTGGGCAACGGCGAGCCACACACGCCTCCGCGTGATCAGCACAGCCCGACTGATCGTTGGATTGTTGCTTCTGGGATTGGGGCTCCTCGTTTTTTGATGCTGGCGCCACCAGGTTTTCTCGACGTCTCGGAAGGCTGACCTGCCATGAACCTGAAGAAAGCAGTTGATTTGAACAGAAGGTAACGAAGGAAACTAAGTGAGTAGGATCTGGCAGGATTTTCTCGGTCTCCCGGACTTGACTGACCGGGTGAGCGTGGGTCTCCGGGGAATGTCCGTCGAAGTTGCTGTCCCTTCGTGCTCTTTGTTTCCTTCTGTGAATCCGAACAGCCGTTTTTAGGATGAATCGCACCTGCGGGAAAATTCTGATGATTCGAGGCGGTGCCATCGGGGATTTCATCTTGACCCTGCCGGTGCTGGCCGCGCTCCGGGAACGGTTTCCTGATTCGTCGCTCGAGGTTCTCGGCTATCCACATGTGGTCCAGCTCGCAGAAGCGGGAAGACTGGTCGATACGGTCCGCCCCATCGAGGCTCGCGCACTCGCGGGTTTTTTCGGCAGGAAAACGGCCCTCGACGCCGGATTCGCGCAGTATTTTTCAGACTTTGCGGTGATCATCTCGTATCTCTACGACCCTGACGGAATCTTTCAGGAGAATGTCGCCCGCTGTTCCAAGGCTCAATTCATCCCCGGTCCACACCGGCCCGACGATGCCGGTTCGCTTCATGCCACGGAGACATTCCTGAAGCCGCTCGAAAGGCTGGCGGTGTTTGACGCGAACCCGGAACCCCGGCTGACCGTGAAGTTGCCTCACATTCGCCCTGCGGAATTGGCACAACAGACGAGGATGGCATTGCATCCTGGAAGCGGCAGCGAGCGGAAGAACTGGCCTGAAGAAAAATGGCTGGAACTGCTCCTTCGGCTTACAGCGGAAACCGATTGGGATTTTCTCCTTTGTGGAGGCGAGGCGGAAGGCGAGCGTCTGCACCGGCTATCTGCAAATATTCCACCGCACCGGCTGAGGCTTGAACAGTCCCGTCCGCTTGCCGAGCTGGCCGATGAACTGGCCCGCTGCAGCTTTTTCACCGGGCACGACTCAGGGATTTCACACCTTGCAGCCGCGCTAGGGTTGCCCGGGCTTGTTCTGTGGGGTGAAACCAATCCAGTTGTCTGGCGGCCCAGGAGCGGACGCTTCTCGATTCTGCACCCGGCGGAGGGATTGTCGGCGCTGTCGGTGGAGGAAGTGGTTGAACGGTTGAAAGGAGCGGTGCCCAAATGAAGCCCGCCATGTCCGTGAATATGATTGCGGCGAATTTGCATTGTTCCGTGCTGGTGAGAATGAATTGCGCGAGCTTGCGGTCGATGAGATCCTGCACGCTGTTGACCAATTCCGGCAAGCCCCAGAAGCAGGACGGATTTCTGCCGAGCCAGCGCCTGCCGCAGCGGCTTCTCCACGCTTCGAGAGAGAAAACTCATGCGCTCCATTTTTGGCGAATTTGGAGCACTGTCATTTGTCAGCGAACGGGTAGTTGTGCTGGGAGAGATTCCATGGACCGAAACCAGCCGCGAACATTCCGCCTGAACCTGGGAACGCCAGCGTCTCGCCGGCGTTTTGTTGAGTTTTGTTCGCGGCGCTCATTTCCAGTTCAACTCGCCGACAGGACGCTGGCTCTCCCAGGTTGATGAGTTCATGGCGTCTTCTCGGTGCCGGCGCTCATTTGTCGAGGCCCACCTTTTTCAGCAGCGCCTGGAAGCACGGCTCGGTGCGCAGGGGGTCGAAAATCGGATAGACTTTGAGACCGTAACAATAAGCATCCTGCTCCTCATAACATTTCTCCAGCCAATCTAGGGCCTGGTCCTTTTCGCCGAGTCCAAGATGGAGCAGCATCCGCGGCGCAGGTGAGAGATAGCGCTGTTTCGCCTGGTCGTCCAAGTCGCGCAGCATCTCCTCGGCCTTCGCGCGATCTCCAGCACGGGCGTAGGCGTAGGCCAGAGCGCCATCGTAATTTGGTTGGGGATCCAGCGCCTTGGCCTTTTGAAACGCGGCGATGGCGCCAGCCGAGTCCCCTTTGTAAACCGAGCACCAGCCCAACTCAAAATGAGCCATCGCAAAATTGGGATCCAACTCCAACGTCTTGCGCAATTGCACTATCGCTTCATCGTATCGGCGCGCCGTAGAGAGCACCCAGCCGTGATACGAATTCAACATCAGGGAAAGCGGATCTAATTCGATAGCCTTCTGCTTATTCCTTATGGCCTCCTCGAACCGCCCGAACGTCGCTTGGACCCACGCCAATTGGTCGTAGGCCAGGGCCAGCCTGGGGTTCAGTTCCAGGGCGCGTTTCATCTCCTGTTCGCCGCCCTTCCAATCGAAGGCACTGGCGAGAGCGATGCCCAGAGAGAGGTGCGCATCGGCGAGATTCGGATCGAGAGCCAGGGCCTTTTGCGCCAGTTCCTTCTCCTTGGCCCACGCTTCCTTGCCCGACAAGAGGCTTATGCCCAGCCAGGCGTAACAGTCCGCCATTCCGCAATAAGCGAGCGCGTATGACGGGTCCAGTTGCAGGGCCTGGGTGAAATACTGCATGGCGTTGGTCAAACTCGCCTCGGTGTTTTTGCCGAAGTGGTGGCGGCCCAGCAGATAGAGGCGGTGGGCTTCCGGGTTCGCGGTCGGTTTTTGGGCGAGGCTGCGGGTTTCCTCAATGCCCAACTGGATTTTCAAGGCCTGGGCCACCTGCTGGGCCACTTCGGTGCGGATGGCAAAGATGTCGGACGACTCCCGGTCGTAGTTCGTGCTCCACAGGGAGAAGCCGCTGGCGGCCGTCACGAGGTCGGCGCTGATGCGCAGCCGGCTGCCGTCGCGGCTGACGCTGCCGTGGAGCAGGTGCTCGACCTTGAGCTGTTCGCCGACGCGTTGCGGCGTCTCGGTCTTGCCTTTGAAGTAGAACGAGGACATCCGGCCCTGCACGCGCAGCCCCTTGACCTTCTGGAGCGAGGTGATGAGTTCCTCGGTCATGCCGTCGCTGAAGGAGTCGTCGGTCTTGTCCGCGCTGGTGTTGGCGAACGGCAGCACGGCCAGCGTCTTGGGCGGCTCGTTGGTGCTGGTGCTCGTGGTGGCCGGGCCGACGGTGCCCCGGCCGTAGCGCATCGCCTGCTCCAGCGCGAAGTAGGGATTGTCCATCTGGAGCGGCGGGAACTTCATCCCATCCACGATCTCCCAATACCACGCGAGTTTGCCGAACATCTCCAGTTTGTCAGCGGAGCGCAGACTGAGCATGCTCCAGTCGCCGTGGCCCTCCAGCAGTCCCGTGCGCAACCAGCGGCGGGCGGACTCGAAATCACCGAGCATGCCGTAGCTCCACGCGATTTGCGCATAGGGGATGTGCATGCCCTGCTCTGCTTGCGCCTCCAATGCTCGCAGGATCTTCCGGGCTTCATCCGCAGCGCCCGACTTGGCGTGGATGGCTGCCAGGTGGCATTGCGTCGAGGCATTCGGACGCCCTGCGAGGACGCGGGTGGCTACTTCCTTGGCTCCAGTCAAATCTCCCGCCATGAGCAAGACTCGGGAGTAATCTTCGAGCTGAATCTTCTCGGGGGGAAGCTTGCGGAAGGCGCGCGCCGCATCGTCATAGCGCCCAAAGTGGAAAAGTTGATGCCCCTGAATGATCTGAAGTAAGAGATTTTCCGGAGCCAG
>SXGS01011683.1_pt1 | contig 29205 bp, 24 predicted proteins | sample 3174681 | NCBI WGS metagenome assembly SXGS01 (sample SAMN11356861, study PRJNA531348) | freshwater metagenome | isolation source: freshwater sample F1-80 | place: China: Fuxian Lake, Yuxi | collected 2017-12-25 | reverse complement strand
TCCGATGTGGATGTTCCCGTTTGCCATCGCCTGCGGCAACAGCTTCATTTTGAAACCCTCCGAAAAAGTCCCTCTCACGCCGGCTCGGACCGCCGAGCTATTGCAGGAGGCCGGCCTGCCCAATGGCGTGTACAACCTGATTCACGGCGATAAGACCGCTGTGGACGCCCTCATCCGGCATCCGCTTGTGCGCGCGATCTCGTTCGTCGGCTCCACACCCGTCGCGAAGTACATCTACGAAACCTCGGCCGCGCAGGGCAAACGCGTGCAGGCGTTGGGAGGAGCCAAGAACCATCTCGTCGTGATGCCAGATGCGAATCCGGAAAAGGCCGTGGAAGCAATCATGAGCTCGGCATTCGGAGCCGCGGGCGAGAGATGCCTTGCGGGCAGCGTATTGGTCGCCGTGGGAGACTCATCGCCCGTCCTCAACTTGCTCCTTGAGAAAACGCGCAACTTGCGCGTCGGCGATGGCCTTGCACCGTCCTCCGAAATGGGACCGCTCGTCACCGCCGAGCATCGCAGAAAAGTGGTGGGATACATTGAGAAAGGCGTCGCCGAAGGGGCCGAGCCTCTGTGCGACGGACGCACCCACGGCGCGGCGGACGGAGACGGCTTCTTCGTCGGCCCGACCATCTTCGATCACGTGCGTCCGGAAATGACAATCGCCCGCGAGGAGATCTTCGGCCCTGTGCTGTCGATCGTCCGGGTTAAAGATCTGGACGAGGCGATCTCCCTTGTGAACTCCTCCCCGTTTGGAAACACGACGTCGATCTACACGGGCGACGGAAAGACGGCGCGGGAGTATGCCACGCGCATCGAAGTCGGAATGGTGGGAGTGAACATGGGAGTCGCGGCTCCCATGGCGTTTTTCCCGTTCTCGGGCTGGAAACAATCGTTCTTCGGCGACCTCCACGCGCACGGCCGCGACGCGATTGCCTTCTACACGGAGCAGAAGGTCATCATGACGCGGTGGTTTTAGACCATGTTGCAGCCGTCCGAAGTGGATAAGGCCGGAGAATTGCGGAGGCGGAAGGGCGCGCCTTTAATGGGTGCTTCAGGGGATTGCGCACTCTCCCCTGCAATGCCTCGCAAAGCCCGGGCGCTCGCTTCGGGAACCCTGAGGCCGCTAATCATCCTCGGCCTGTGTCTTCTCTCCGCACCCCACTCCGTCCTTTCCCAGTCGAAGCACCCGGTCACCGGGCGGGAGATCGCCGGCGTCATGGGCATGGGCGGCGCGGATTGGCTGGTCCGCCCTGAACGCGAGATGGAGGAATCTCCCGACAAGGCGCTCGACGCGATCGCAATCCCAAAGGGTGCGACCGTCGCCGACATCGGAGCCGGCGTCGGATATTTTACCTGGCGTCTCGCCGAGCGCGTCGGCCCGTCCGGCAAAGTGTATGCAAACGACATCCAGCCGCGCATGCTCGAACGCCTGAAGAGGAATATCGCGGAGCGAGGTTGGAACAACGTCGAGACGGTTCTCGGTGTTGAAGACGACCCGAAACTGCCCGAAGGTGCAGTCGATTTGATCATGCTGGTCGATGTGTACCACGAATTCTCCCAACCACAGCACATGTTGGCACGGATGCGCGACTCCCTAAAACCCAGCGGGCGTCTGGTGCTGCTTGAATACCGGAAGGAAGATCCCAGCGTCCCAATCCGCTTCGAGCACAAGATGACAGTTGCGGAGGTTCGGGCTGAGCTCGAAGCCGAGGGTTTCCGTTTTGAGAGGAATCTCGATCCGCTCCCCCGTCAGCACATACTTATCTTTCGCAAGCGCTGAAGGCCCGGAAATTCTGCCATAGCTTCCCCGGCGCGGAAAACCGGAGTCTACGTGGCTTCGGTGGCACTGGGCGGAAGATCGTCCCTCGCCATCAACCCCAAAAGGGAAACACGTTGCGGTAACATTCAGTAAAAACATGCCAAGCCTAATTCAAGGCACTATAGGGTCTTTCGAGATGACGCCGCTCCTTGCGAAGATCGCCCCGTGCTCGCCGGGAGCGGGCGCGCTGTGATCGTGCCCGGCGACGAACTGAAGGAACTCCGCCACAATCTTCGAACCCCCATCAATCACATCCTTGGCTACAGCGAGATGATGATGATGGAAGACGCCGGGGAGCGCGGCGCGGACAGCGTGCTCGGCAAACTACGAAAGATACACGAAGCCGGAAAACATTCCCTGGCGCTGATCAACGCGGCGCTCACTCCGGTCCACGACCAGGTGACGGACGCTGAACTGAGCGCGCTCCACGAGCAATTGGGCGCGCCCGTGAGGACGATCCTTGATGGAACCGGCGCTCTGGGCGCTGAGGAGGAAACCGCCGGCGTCATCAGATTCGCAACGCGGCTGAACGCTTGCTCGCTCTCTCCGACGGCGTCCTTGAAGCTGCCCTCCCTCGGCCTGTGCTTGTGGAGCGGGCCTCTTCTCCGGCCTCGGTTCCGCGCAAGGCAGACGCGGAACAGCGTGAGGGCCGCTTGCTGGTGGTCGACGACATTGAAGCCAATCGCGACGTGCTCAGCCTCCGCCTGGAGCGCGAAGTTCATACCGTGGCCAAGGCCGAAAACGGCGCGCAAGCGCTCGATCTGCTTCGATCGGTCGAAGGCTTCGATCTGGTGCTGCTCGACATCATGATGCCTGTCATGGACGGCTATCAAACCCTGGAGCGAATCAAGTCTGATCCAGCGTTACGCGATATCCCGGTCATCATGATTACGGCGCTTGACGACATCGGGAGCGTGGTTCGCTGCATCGAAATGGGCGCCGAAGATTATCTCCCGAAGCCCTTCGACCCCGTGCTGCTGCGCGCCCGCATTGGCGCCTCGCTCGAAAAGAAGCGATTGCGCGACGAAGAGAAGCGGCAGCGCGAAGTCGCCGAGACGCTGCTTCGCAACATCCTGCCCGCGGAAGTGGCGGAGAAACTTCGCGAAAAGGGTTCGGTCGAGCCGCGTTACTTCGAGGACGTGACCATCCTGTTCACGGATTTCGTCGGCTTCACGCTTTCCACCGAACACCTCGCTGCTGAAGAATTGGTGCAGGCGTTGGACAGCTATTTCACCGCGTTCGACCGGATCGTCGAATCCTACAAGCTCGAGAAATTGAAAACGATCGGTGACAGCTATATGTTAGCTGGGGGACTTCCCGTGCGCAGTCCTTCGCATCCTGTCGATTCAGTGCTCGCGGCGTTTGAGATGACGCAGGCGGCAAAGGACCTTGCAGTTCACGGCGGCATTGCGGGATGGCAGATCCGTCTCGGCATTCACACCGGACCGGTGATCGCCGGCGTCGTCGGCATTCGCAGATTCGCGTTTGATATCTGGGGCGAGACCGTGAACTACGCGTCGCGAATGGAATCGAGCGGCGGGCCGGGCCGCATCAATGTTTCGGAGCGCACTCATTCGCGCGTCAAGGATTTCTTTCAGTGCGAGCCGCGCGGAAAAGTGGTGACCAAGGACAAGCGCGAGGTGGATATGTTTTTCGTGAACGGCATCCTGCCGAAACTGCTCGAAGGAGCGGACGGTATAAGTCCGCCGCCGGCCTTCGTCCGCCGGTACCGTGCGTACTTTCAGAAACACCCGCCCTCGTTTCCCCTTTTCTTGGCAAGAGGAGTCGTATCGTGAGCGCTCGTTATAGCCTTGGCCTTGACTTTGGAACTGAGTCGGGCCGCGTCATGCTGGTTGACCTCGATGGCGGCGCGGAGGTTGCCTGGACCGTGGTTCCATACCACAGCGGCGTCATCGACCGCCAACTTCCCCGTTGGGCCCTCCAGGACCCGATGGATTATCTCGATGTCCTGCGCGACGGCATTCCGAAGGTGTTGCGCGAATCAGGCGTGCTCCCGTCCGAAATCGTGGGAATTGGCGTGGACTTTACTGCGTGCACCGTGCTGCCCACTCTACGCGACGGCACTCCCCTTTCGACGTTGCCGCGCTATTCGGGCAATCCCCATGCGTGGGTCAAACTCTGGAAACACCACGCGGCGCAGCCGCAGGCCGACCGGATCAATGAGCTCGCGGCCGGCTCCGATCTGCTGCGTGTTTTCGGTGGAAAGGTCTCATCCGAATGGCTGTTTCCCAAACTGCTTCAGACCTTGCAGGAGGCCCCTGAAATCTACACCGCCTGCGAGCGGTTTCTTGAAGCGGGCGATTGGCTTGTCTGGCAGCTCACGGGTGAAGAGCGGCGTTCCGAATGCGCAGCCGGATACAAATCGATGTGGATCAAAGGCGTGGGATTTCCTTCCCGTGAATTCCTGCGCGCGCTCGATGCGCGGCTTGAGAACGCCGTTGAAGAGAAGCTGTCAACCTCCTTTCTGCCCCTTGGCGCGAAAGCCGGCGGTCTCACGGCTGCCATGGCGGAACTGACAGGACTGTTGCAAGGAACTCCGGTCGCGGCGGCGAATGTGGACGCGCACGCTGGGGTTCCGGCGTGTGGCGTCGTCGAACCCGGACGTCTGGTCATGATCATGGGCACCTCGCTCTGCCACATGCTTCTCGCTGAACAACGGCGGCTCGTCGAGGGAGTGGCCGGCGTCATTGAAGATGGCATCGTTCCGGGTTTATGGGGCTACGAAGCGGGTCAGGCCGCCGTCGGCGATATATACGCCTGGTTTTTCCGCACCGTCGAACGATCTCCGGAGTCGCTGGCTGAAAGAGCGCTTCAGCTCAAGCCCGGCGAATCCGGCCTCCTCGCCCTGGACTGGTGGAATGGCAATCGCTCCGTGCTGACCGATGCCGACCTGACAGGCGTTTTGGTTGGCGCGACGCTCGCAACCCGCCCGGAGGAGATCTACCGCTCCCTCATCGAGGCCACGGCGTTTGGCACCTACACCGTCATCAAGGCGTTCGAGAGAGAGGGAGTCCCGATACACGAACTCGTCGCCTGCGGCGGGCTCGCGCAGAAGAGTCCGCTCGTCATGCAGATTTTCGCGGACGTCACGAATCGCGAGATTCGTCTACCCCGTTCGTTGCAGGGTTCGGGTTTGGGCGCAGCGATGCACGGCGCCGTCGCGGCTGGAGCATTTCGCAACATCGCCGAGGCCGCCGCGCGAATGGCGTCGCTTCAGGAGCACTCGTACCGGCCAGATCCCGAGGCGCACGCCATCTACGAGAAACTCTATGCGGAGTACGCGCAATTGCACGACTATTTCGGTCGCGGCGGCAACAACGTCATGAAGCGCTTGAAGGTGTTGCAATCCGCGGTGAGGCTTTCCCAAAAAGCATGATCGCCGGGGCGGTGGAAATCCCGCTGCGGAGATGTGCCGCCTTCTACCTCCTGCCCCTCCAGTCTATCCGCCCAACTGGTGATCGAACTCCTTTCGACCAGGCGGGGAAATGCCGAACGCTCCACGCCGGCCACAAGTCCGATCCGCCCGCACGCGCTCCCGATCTCCATCGCTCCCTTGGCATCCGGGCTTGATATGATACACTGAAGCTTCGCAGGCAGCCTCGGCGCCTAGCCGGATTTCCCCGTTGATCTCGTCTAGCCTGTAGCGCGCCAGATAACCATATGTCCTTATCTCAATCGAAAATCGCCCACCTCAACAAGCTCTCGAATAACGCCGGAATCATCGCTGCGGCCGCCATGGACCAGCGCGGCAGCCTTCAGAAGTCCATCGCGGCGGCTAAAGGCATCTCCGCCAAGGAGGTAACCGATGAGATGATGATCGAGTTCAAATGCGCTGTCACGCGCGTGCTAACGCCGCACGCCTCGGCGATATTGCTCGATCCGGAATGGGGCATTCCCGCCACTCGGGAGCGTAGCGCCAACGCCGGCCTGCTTCTTGCATACGAACTGAGCGGCTACGACAACACGCAGCCGGGGCGCTTGCCCGATCTGCTGCCGCACGTCTCCGTGAAACGCATCAAGGACTGGGGCGCGGATGCTGTCAAGATTCTGATCTACTACAGTCCGTTTGATTCCGCCGCGGTAAACGATATCAAGCATGCGTTCATTGAACGCATCGGCGCCGAATGCGAGACCTACGGGATCCCGTTCTTTCTGGAATTCATTGGATACGATCCAGCGGGTGGCGATGAAAAGAGCCTGGAGTTCGCCAAGGTAAAGCCCGAGATCGTGAAACAGAGCATGGCCGAATTCTCGAAAGACTATTACCGCGTAGACGTACTAAAGGTAGAAGTTCCGATCAACGCGGAGTACGTGGAGGGATCGAGCGTTTACAAAGGCCGGAAAGCTTATTCGCGCGCGGAGGCGCTTGAGCATTTCAAGGCCGCGGCCGCTGTGGCGGAAAAGCCCTTTATCTACCTGAGCGCCGGCGTGAGCAACGAGCAATTCACCGAATCCCTTGCAATGGCCGCCGAATCCGGCACCGATTTCTCCGGTGTCCTCTGCGGGCGCGCGACGTGGAAAGAAGGAATCCCCGTTTACGCAAAGCAGGGCGCGAAGGCTCTTGAAGACTGGTTGCTTGAAGAAGGCGTGAAGAACATCAATGCCGTGAATGCGGCAATCGCGCAGGCGACGCCGTGGTACAGGAAACTCGGAATCCCGAAACCGGCGTAACTCAATCGAAGCGGACTCCTTCCCATCGCGCCACGACCGCGGCCGCGAGACAGTTGCCCAGCACGTTTACTGACGTGCGGGCCATGTCCATCAGCGCGTCTACCCCCAGCAGTACGGCGACGCCTTCAATCGGCAACTGAAAACTGGCCAGGGTTCCGGCAAGGATCACGAGCGCCGCGCGAGGAACTCCCGCCACGCCTTTGCTTGTAAGCATCAGCGTCAGCATCATGATCAGTTGCTGGCCGAAGGTCATGTTGACACCCGCGGCTTGAGCGACGAACACGCTCGCGAGCGACAGGTACAGCGTGGTGCCGTCAAGGTTGAAGCTATAACCGGTGGGCAATACGAACGCCACGATATGTTTTGGAACGCCGAAGGCCTCCATGTTCTCCAGCGCGCGGGGCAAGGCCGCTTCGCTCGAAGCCGTCGAAAACGCGATCAGAAATGGCTCGCGCGCCGCGTTGAAGAACCGTCTCGGCGGTATCCGCGCGATCAGGATCACCGAGCCCAGCACTACGGCGACGAAGATCGCCAGCGCCACGTACATGGTCGCGATGAGCTTCCCAAGCCCGAAAAGTACACCCAGTCCTTTCGACCCGATCGTGACTGCCATCGCGGCGCCCACGCCGACGGGAGCGAGATACATCACATACCTCGTATAACGGAACATCACTTCAGCCAGCGACTCCGCAAACGCAACCACCGGCTGCGCCTTGGGCCCGATGGCCGCGCATGCGGCGCCGAATAAAAACGAAAACACCACAACCTGGAGCACATCACCGCGCGCCATTGCGTCGATCACGCTGACCGGGAACACGTGCTCCAGCACGCCGCCCAAGGTTACCGTGGCCTGAGCGAGCGCGGGTTCCGCGGCCGTCCGTTCGAGTTTCATCCCTTCGCCAGGCCGGGTCAGATTAACGGCGAACAGACCAAGGAACAGCGCGATCGTCGTCACAATTTCGAAATAGAGGATTGCCTTGATGCCGATCCGGCCCATCTGCTTTACATTGCCGGCGCCTGCGATGCCATAAACAAGCGTTCCGAACAGAAGCGGCGCGATGATCGACTTGATGAGCCTTAAGAAGACGCTGCTCACCGGCGCCATCGCGCGCGCGATATCGGGCGCCGCGACGCCCAGCGCGATGCCCGCCGCCATGCCGATGAAGATCCACGTGGTCTGCGAGATCCGCCTCACCGCTCGCCCCATTTGAGCTTCTCGCGCAAAACATCGAAGAACATCATGCGGGGAGGGCGGATAAGGTTGAGTGCGTAGTCGGAACTCTGGCAAATGACGGCATCGTCCTTGCGCAGCGGTTCGCCAACCTGCCCATCCACGGTGAGAAACGCCGATTCGTCGTCCGCCCGGCAGACGACGCGGATCACGCTCGTGTCCGGAACGATCACGGGACGGTTTGTAAGCGTATGGGGGCAGATTGGAGTGAGGCAGAGCGCGGCGACGGACGGAAAGACGATCGGCCCGCCAGCGGAAAGCGAGTACGCCGTCGAACCGGTGGGAGTCGCGATAATGAGGCCATCAGCCTTGTATGTGCAAACGAGCATCTGATCGACCCAGGCTTCGAGGTCGATCACGCGCGCGAGTGACGCCTTGGCGAATACCACGTCGTTGAGAGCTTCGTAATGCGCCACGGACTTGTCGCCGCGGCGCAATTCCGCATGTAGAAACTTGCGCCTCCCCACGCGATGCTCGCCAAGGAAGGCGCGTTCCAGTTCGGGAAATAGTTCGTCCACCGTGATCGCGGTGAGGAATCCAAGTCCGCCCAGGTTCACGGGAAAAAGGGGCGTGTTGCGGTTGCCGATCGCGCGCGCGGCCGCAAGCAACGTACCGTCGCCGCCCAGCACGATAATCAGGTCGCAGCCATCTGGAACGTCCGGCCGGGAAACGCCATCGGCGCGGCCCAGGTACTGCGCCGTCTCGCGATCGTAGCGGATTTCGATTCCCCTGGCCGAGAGCCACACCGCAAGCTCCGGAACAAGCGTAGCCGCTGCGGGCACCGACGGCTTCGAGAAAATTCCGACCGATCTAATGGTGGGCATGGAGAAGAAACTCCCGATTCCCTTCAGCACCGAGAATCGGACTTTCAATTAGCCGTGTTTCAAAGAAAAGGTCCTTCACCGCCTGTTCCACTCTTTCGCACGCCTTCCGATGCAACTGCGCGTCTCGCACGATACCGCCCTTCCCCACCTCGCCCCGTTCCAGTTCGAACTGCGGTTTGACGAGTATAACCATTTCACCGCCGTCTCGCAAAACCGGAAAGACAGCCGGAAAGATCATTGTGGCGGAGATAAAGCTCACGTCGCACACGGCCAGATCGACCCGTTCGCCAATGTCTTCCCGGCGAAGGTAGCGGGCGTTGATGCCGTCGTGAACGGCAACCCGGGGATCGGTGCGGATCTTCCAATCCAGTTGCCCCGCGCCCACATCCACTGCATGAACTCTGCTCGCTCCGTTCTGCAACAGACAATCGGTGAAACCGCCCGTCGACGCGCCCACGTCAAGACAAACCCTTCCGGCCACGTTGATTTGAAACTCGCGCAGCGCGTGAGCGAGCTTTTGGCCGCCCCGGCTCACATGCGCGGGGCGCGCCATGACTTCGAGGCGGCAATCCTCCGGCACCGTATGGCCGGGCTTCCGCGCTTTTTGTCCGTTCAGCATCACCTCGCCCGCGAGCACCAGCGCTTGTGCCTTCTCGCGGGAATCCGCGAGACCTCGCGCCACGAGCAGGACGTCCAGGCGCTGTTTCATGCCGTACGGTTCACGATGAAATCCGCCATTTCGCGCAGGCGGTTCGCGCGATCGCCGAACATTTCGACCGAAGCGTGAGCGTTCAGGCGTTCCCGCTCCGCCATGCGCCGCGATTCCTCGACACCGAAGAGGGCGGGAAACGTGATCTTCTTCTGCTCCGCGTCTTTACCCGCGGTCTTGCCGAGAGCCTTCGACGTCTGCTCCACATCAAGCACGTCGTCGACGATTTGAAACGCGAGCCCCACGTGTTCGCCGTAACGCGACAGCGCGGAGAGTTGGTGCATCTCGGCCCTTCCGTAGATGGCGCCCAGGCGCAGGCTGGCCCGCAGCAGTGCTCCCGTTTTCGCTTTGTGGATCGTGTTCAGCAGCGCCGCTTCCAGGGGTTTTCCTTCTCCCTCCAGATCCTCAACCTGGCCTCCGATCATTCCCCCAACCGTACCCGACGCCTTCGCGAGTTCCTTCACCAGACGCGCGCGCCGGTCTCCCTCGATCATCGTCAATGCCGACAGAACCTCGAACGCCAGCGTCAGCAGCCCGTCGCCGGCGAGAATTGCCATCGCCTCACCGAACACTCTGTGGCATGTGAGCTTGCCGCGCCGGTAGTCGTCATTGTCAAGCGAGGGCAGATCGTCGTGAATCAGGGAGTAGGTGTGGATGAGTTCAAGCGCGCAAGCCGCTTCCTCGATCCCGGTGGGCGCATCGCTCACCGCGCGCGCTGCCTCCATGCAAAGAATGGGCCGAACGCGCTTCCCGCCCGCGAATACGCTGTATCGCATGGCGCGATGAATCGTTGATGGAGGCGTCTCTTCGCGCGGCGTCAGGCGATCGAGGGTGGCGTCGATGATTACGCGCTGCGACTCCAGGTACTCCTTGACCCTCATGCGCGGTCGATACGGAACGGCTCCGGCTGGACCTTTCCTTCCTTGCGAATGAGCTGTTCGACGCGCGTTTCCGCGTCTTCCAGTTGTTTGCGGCAACTATCGCTGAGCGCCATGCCCTTCTCGAACAGTTCGAGCGAACGCGCGATCGGCAGATCACCCGCTTCGAGCTCCTTCACGACTTTCTCCAACTGATCGATTCCGGCCTCGAAGGTGTCGTGGGGCCGCTCTTCTTCCGTCATTGCTTCATTCTATCCCAGCCCGCCTCCGCCGCCCCGCCCGTAGTGATACAATCACCCTCGTCCAATGCCCACACTCACCCGGCGGAACTTTCTCCTTTCGAGCGCCCTCGGCATTCGAGCACAGGCCGCACAGGCGGCTCGTCCGAACATCGTCCTGATCATGGCGGACGATCTGGGGTACGAGTGCCTGGGATGTTACGGTGGAACATCATACAAGACGCCGAATCTCGACGAACTGGCGCGCCGCGGCGTCCGCTTCAATCATGCGTACGCGCAACCGCTCTGCACTCCTACCCGGATGCAACTGATGACCGGACAGTACAACTTCCGCAATTGGCGTGCCTTTGGCGTGATGGATCCGAAGGAGCGAACGATCGGCCATTGGATGTCCGAAGCGGGTTACCGCACATGCATCGCGGGAAAGTGGCAGCTCTACAGCTACAACCCACCCGATTTCGAGCCTGAATGGCGCGGAAAGGGCAAGGTTCCGAAGGACAGCGGGTTCGATGAATATTGCCTGTGGCACTCAGGACACACGGAGGAAAGAGGCTCGCGTTATGGGGACGCCACCTGGCTTGAAAATGGAAAGCTCCGAAGGGGCGGTCGCGACCGGTACGGCGACGACGTTTTCTCGGAATTCATCGGCAATTTCATGGAGAGGCACCGCGCGAAGCCGTTCTTCGTCTACTACCCCATGGCTCTCACGCACGCACCTTTCATGCCCACGCCCCGCAGCGCGGAGTGGGCGACCGGGGATCGCCTGAAGCCGAACGTAAAGCATTTTGGGGCGATGGTGGAGTACATGGACGAAGTAGTCGGTCGGGTCCTCGCCAAAATTGACAGCCTCGGACTGCGCGAGAACACGTTGATCCTGTTTTATAGCGACAACGGAACCGACCGCAGCGTGACGTCCCGAATGGGCGATCGCGTAGTGCGGGGAGGCAAGGGGCTGACCACCGATGCGGGAACGCGCGTGCCCCTTCTCGCCGAGTGGAAAGGCAAGAGCCCAGTCGGCAGGGCTCTGGACCACCTGGTGGACTCCACCGACTTCGCGCCCACGATTTTCGAAGCCGCCGGAATCAACCCTCCGCAAGGCATGCCGCTTGACGGGCGGAGTTTCCTGCCTCAACTTCAAGGCCGCGGAGGTAAACCGCGCGAGTGGATCTTCTCCCACTACGATCCGCGCCCCGGCCACGGAAAAGAAGACTATACCGAACTCAAGCGATTCGCACGCGATCAGAGATACAAGCTCTACAGCGATGGAAAGCTCTTCGATATTTCGAGCGACGTCCTCGAACAGCGTCCGCTCGGTGCGCAGAAGGGTGGCGCGGAGGCGGACCGGGCTCGCCGCAAATTACAAGCCGCGCTCGATTCCATGCCTCCCGCGAGTTGAGAACCGTTACCACTAAACTTTCAGACCCAGCTGCATCTGCCTGGCGTCGTTCGCCTGGTTCGTTACCTGGCCGAAGTTGTCGGCGTTTAGGTTGGTGCTGCCGGTACCGAAGATCGTACGGTTCGGAATATTGAAAGCCTCGGCGCGTAGATCGGCGTGGACGCTCTCGGTGAATCGGAAAGTCTTCGCCAGACTGATGTTCTCGCTCAGTCCCCGGGACGTCCGTACCTTCGGGTTGAACCGCGTGGCATTGCCGAACGCGCTCGGCTGCGCGGGGAACTGATTTGCGGCTTTCAGGAAACGATCCACGTTCGCGTCGAACTTGCTGCCGGCAATCGGGGCTCTCCAGCCTTCATACGAATCGATCAGGGGCCGGTTCGCGCCGCTGAAAATCGGTAGCCCACGCGATTACGGAAGCGTTCGTACCGGTAAACGCCCGGTAACAGATTCGGCACGTTAAACTCTCCCGTCGCCGTCGTCACGGATTTCGAAGTTGCATTCGTATCGCGATTGACAACGGAAAGCGCCGCGCCGGCGATCGCGCCGCCTGATGAATCGAAAACAAGTCCTGAAATATTGGCGCTCGCTCTGGGAAAACGCCAGGAAAGAAATCAGCGAGAACAGCGCCACGGCTTTCTAACCTGTATGGAAGACCTCCCGATCTGTTGATGTTAGATGTGGCAGGATTGGCCGCTCTGGTGCAATGATGTGCCCCTGACCGACAATGGTGGGGATGCGTGTGATCGGCGGTGAGTTTCGTTCGCGGCGTTTGAAGACTCTGCCGGGGTCTGCAACACGCCCGACGGCAGACCGGCTGCGCGAAACACTGTTTGACGTGCTCGCTCCGCGCATCGGGGGCGCTGTCTTCGTGGACGCGTACGCGGGCAGCGGTGCGGTGGGCATCGAGGCGCTGAGCCGGGGCGCGGCGCGTGCCGTGTTCCTGGAAAAGAACAGGGCCGCTGTCCGGGTGATCGCGGAAAATCTGAAATCGCTCGGTTTGCGCGGCCGTTCCGATCTCGTTTCCGCGCCGTCGCTGAGCGGCCTTCGAAAGTACACGGCCGATATCGTCTTCCTCGACCCTCCTTACGACGACGCCGATGAGTATAAGGCCGCGCTGAAACTCTTGGGTGACACGCCACCGCCACTCGTGATCGCGCAGCACGACCGGCATCACGCCCTGTCGGACGAATATGGACAGCTTCGCCGCACGCGCGTTCTTAGGCAAGGCGATAACATGCTTAGTTTCTTCGCTCCCGTATTTGCGTCAGAATAGGGGCGATGCGCCGTGCAATCTATTTCACTCTTTCCGCCGTGGGCGCCTTCACGCTCCTTCGTTCGCTCTGGCAGCCGGCTCCCATTTCGTCTCAACCCGCCCCACTGCCGGTGATATCCGCACAGTTCCGAATCATCGTGGGGCTAACGGACCGGGTTCCGAGGCTTTGGCAGGGTGCGGTTACGTCTCCGGATCTCGCTTCCGTCGGAGGTTGGCGTACTTCCGGCGAAGATCGCGTGGAGTCGAACGGGAAGTTTGAATTCCGAACGAAGATCGGACCGCTCGAGAATCAGGTGGCAGGCGATGGCAACACGGACTGGGACGACCCGAGGATCCGGCGGTTGATCCCTCAAGGTCTTGTCGTTCGCGTCCGCGCGGCCGGCAGCAGCCGTGTTTCCTTTACCTCGGAGGCCGGCGCCTTCGAGTTCGCGGCCGGCGATCTTCCGATGGGAAAAGTAATGCCGGTCCTCGGCGGTAACGGCAGCGTTGAGCAACTTCCCTTGGAAGAAAAACTCTCCGAGGCCGGGAGCGCGGACGATTACCCCGCCGTGGCAGTTACCCCAAACGGGACACGATGGACGGCGTGGCTCAGCTACAAAGACGGCGCGGACCGCGTGCTCGCGCGCGGCGGCGGGCAACTCCACGAATTGACTGGAAGGGGCGATCATCAGGCTCCGGCCCTTGCGTCCGATTCAGCAGGCCGTATCTTCGCCGTGTGGTCGCGTAACGACGGAGGCACGTTTCACCTGTACGCGCGCGTCTTAGACAATGGATCCTGGACTGCTGAAACAAAACTGACATCCGCCGGCGGCTCGAATCTTTGGCCCCGCCTCGCATCCGATGGACATGGCAAGGTCGCTCTCGCGTGGCAGGGTTTTCGCGCGAATCAGTCCGTTGTGCTCGCGCGCCTGTGGGACGGAAAGCGGTGGTCCGCGGAGCGGCGTATGAGCGAGGGCGCGTCGAATTCCTGGATGCCATCGGCCGCGTTCGGCGGCGGCAAGCTCTGGATCGCCTGGGATTCGTACGCGACGGGAAGCTATCAAATCTACGCGCGCGAATGGGACGGCGCGCCGGTCCGGGTAACACGCGGGTCGAACTTCTCGGTGCGTGCGTCGGTTGCGGCCGACACCACCGGGAAGCCCGTAATCGCGTGGGAGGAATCCGGCGCGGCCTGGGGAAAGGACTATGGATACCTCTCTGACCGCCGCGGTACCGCGTTGTACAACACTCGGCGCATTCGTGCGGCCGTGCTTAACGGCACGGACTGGGCTGAACTTGTCACGCCTGTTGCCGACGCCGCTCCTGCCGGGATTCGCAAGTATATACAGCAGCCCCAGATCGCTTTCGACGGCGCTGGCAGGCTTTACCTGAGCTTCCGCGCCCGCACATCGGCGAGCACGGCGCGCATCGACGGGTGGGCAAGCCAGGGCCGATGGGAGACGTTTCTCACGCGGCTCGAAGGTTCTCGCTGGTTGGCGGCGATTCCGATGCCGTCTAGCGTCGGCCGCAATGGCATGCGGGCCGCGCTGGCGGCGGCCGGCAACCGGGTCCATCTTGCATGGCCGGCGGACAACCGCCTCTGGCCGGCCGTGAAGTACGGCGAAATAGGCGTCTACGCGGCCGGATTTCCCGTGGAGGGTGCGGCGGCGCGTCTTGATAGTGCGCCATTGGCATCGGGCGCGCCGCCCGTCTCGGCGCACCCGAATGAAGACGCGGACACAAAGCGCATCCGCGAATACCGGGTGTCGATTAGCGGCAAGGAGTATCGCATCGTACGCGGCGATCTTCACCGGCACACGGAGTTGTCTCAGGACGGCGCGGGAGACGGCTCTCTCGACGACCTCTACCGTTACGCTCTCGACGCTGCCGCGATGGACTACGCGCATGTCGCCGACCACCAAATGGGCAGCGACGAAGAGTACAACTGGTGGCTCACGCAAAAATCGAACGACATGTACCATATGCCTGGCCGCTTCGTTCCGCTCTACGGCTACGAGCGCAGCGTTCCGTACCCGAACGGGCACCGGAACGTCATCTGGGCGGAGCGCGGAAAGCCCGTGCTGCGGATCCGCCCGGAGGAGCAGAAGGGCGCGGCAGACACCGGTCCGATCCTGTACCCCTATCTTCGAGACACGAAGGGAATCGCGACGTCCCACACCTCGGCGACGCAACAGGGAACAGACTGGCGTGACAACGACGCCGCGCTGGAGCCTTTGGTCGAAATCTATCAGGGATTCGAGTCGAACTACGAGCATCCGGGCGCGCCGAGAGCGTGGAAGGAGGGCGAGTCAAAGGTGCATCAGGGCGTGCGTCCGAGCGGTTACGTGTGGAACGCGTGGGCCAAAGGGTACAAGCTCGGTGTCCAATCAAGTTCGGACCACGTTTCGACGCACATGTCGTACGCCTGCATTCTTGTCGAGAATTTCACACGGCAGGGGTTGGTGGATGCCATGCGCCGGCGGCACGCGTATGCCGCGACGGATTCGATCGTGCTCGATGCACGCATCACTGCTGGCCCGGCGGTGGGAATGATGGGCGACGTCATTGACGCGAGCGCGGCTCCTGCGCTGAAGGTGAAAGTGCTGGGCACGGCGTCCATCAGGCAGATCGATGTGATCAGGAACAACCAGTACATTCATAAGCTGAATCCGGGCGCCAGGGACGCGGCGTTCGAGTACGTGGACAACACGAGCGGTCCGGGCGAAAGTTACTACTACGTGCGCGTGGAACAGACGGACGGCCAGTTAGCGTGGAGTTCGCCGATCTGGGTGCGGAGAGCGAAGTAAGGGGCGCCCGCTTTTAGTACCTCAACATCTGGATTCTTGGTTCCGGCTTCGCCGGCTTATGATCCGGCGCAGCTTCCGGTTGCGTGCGAAGCCGAATGTGTAGTCCGTCCCGTTGATTTCAGACCAGCTCATTTGCCGGTTTGCAAGAGAGCGAGCCACCTTCGAAAAAACCAGCCGAAATCCCCGGCTCGGATTAGGCTCGCCCTGGCGCCTCAGCGTCGGCCTTTCCGCTGGCAAGACTGAATCGCCCCCGCACAGGCCCCAGGCGACCCACACCTTCAGGTTCGCCCAAAAGCGCCTTGCCGGTACGCTCCTGCTGCCCTCAGGCCTTCCAAACCTCTCGGCATCCTAACGCCTGGGGAACATGCGGGCTAAGCGGACCCTTGCCTCGGCGGCGGCAAGCGAGATTGTCGCAACCATCGAACACGAGGCTTGACAAGCGGATGTTTGCGTTCCTACGCTGAAATGGTAATGGAAGTCTACTCTCCCCGGATCCGCAGGTCGGCGCGGCGCCTGCTGTTATCGACCAGCAGCGGCGCGTTCGGCATCTCGCACTGACAGGCCGGGAGGCCGTTCCTACTCTGATCCTATGAAAACTGAGGTCCGGACGAGCGCTTCCCGGCAGTTCTTCGCGCGGCACGGCACGCTTTCCACGTGGCATTCCAGTTTTGAATTCCGGCACGGCCAGCAGCAGATGGCGGAAGCCGTAGAGTTCGCTCTCGCCGATCGAAAACACCTCATCGTCGAGGCCGGTACCGGGACCGGTAAGACGCTCGCCTACCTCGTGCCCTCCATCCTCTCGGGCAAACGCATCATCGTCTCCACTGGTACCAAGAATCTTCAGGAGCAGTTGTTCTTCAAAGACATCCCGTTTCTTCAGCAGCACTTCGACCGGCCCATCAACGTTGCCTATATGAAGGGGCGGAGTAACTACGCCTGCCGCCAGAAGATCTACGACTCGGAGAAAGATGCGGTTCTCACCGGTCTTGAGGAGGTCGCCGATTTTCAGATCATCCAGGAATGGGAGAAGACGAGCGAAATCGGCGACCGCTCCGAAATTAAGAAGCTGCCTGAATCAAGCTCCGCCTGGGCCAAGATCGACGCCCGGGGCGACCTTTGCACGGGCCAGAAGTGCCCGCAGTTCGAGCGCTGCTTCATCACCACAATGCATCAGCGCGCGGCCGCAAGCGACATCGTCATCGTCAATCATCACCTGTTTTTCGCCGACCTGGCGCTCAGGGAGGGCGAGTACGGCGGCATCCTCCCCGATTACGCGGCTGTGGTCTTCGATGAAGCGCACGAGATCGAGGACGTGGCCGGACAGTACTTCGGCGTATCGGTGAGTTCCTATCGCTTGCAGGATCTTCGCAGAGACATCTCCGCCGTCGCGCGCGCTAAGAAATTCGGCTCCGTGGAACTCGACCGCGTACTCGACCGCCTCGAGGAAATGGCCACCGTATTCTTCGCTCTCTTCGGCCAGGTCGAGGGACGGACTGCGTTTACCGGCCGTCAGTCCTTCGCGGAGGAAAACGAGGAGTCCTATCGCGGACTGCTCGGAATCCTGGAACTTGCGGCGACGCAACTCAAGCTCCTGAAAAATCCGCCTGAAGAGGTTTACCCGCTTTTCAGGCGCGCCTCCGAATTGGCCCGCGACCTCCAGTTTCTGTTGGAGGGCGACGACGGTTCGTACGTCTACTGGATTGAACGCCGCGGGCGCGGGTGCTTTCTTCAGGCCACACCCATAAACGTCTCTTCGCTGCTAAGCACACGCCTGTTCGACAACGTGACTACGGCCGTGCTCACGTCGGCGACCATGGCGGTGGGCGGAGGATTCGAATTCGTACAGAAACGCCTTGGCCTCACGCAAGCGCGTACGCTTATCGTTCAGGGCCACTTCGACTATCAAAAGCAGGCGCTGCTTTACGTGGCGCAGCACTTGCCGGACCCAAGGGACGCCGCGTTCACCAAACTTGCCGCCGAGGAAGTGATCAGAATCCTGAACCTGAGCAAGGGGCGGGCATTCGTGTTGTTTACGAGCTACCAGCAAATGAGGCTGGTCTATGACCGGGTATCGTTTGAGATTGAGTATCCGACGCTCATGCAGGGAACGGGTCCACGAACAGCGCTGCTCGAAGAATTTCAGAAGACGGCGAATTGCGTACTTTTCGCGACCTCGTCGTTCTGGCAGGGCGTCGATGTGCCGGGTGAACAGTTGAGCTGCGTTATCATTGATAAGCTGCCGTTTGCGGTGCCGAGCGACCCGGTGGTGGAGGCTCGCATCAGGGATCTCCGGGAGCAAGGCGGGACGCCATTTTACGATTATCAGATTCCGCAGGCGGCGATCGCGCTCAAGCAGGGTTTCGGCCGTCTGATTCGAAGCCGCACGGACCGCGGCGTTCTCGCGTTGCTGGACAACCGGATCACCAGGCAGCGCTACGGCCAGGTGTTTTTCGATAGCCTGCCCGATTACGGGTTTACGACAAGGATCACGGACGTGGAGAAATTTTTCGATGTTTGAAGTCTGCGTGGAACATACATTCGCCGCCGGGCACGCGCTGCGCGGATACAAGGGAAAATGCGAAAACGTGCACGGGCATAACTACAGGATCCACGTGACCGTCCAGGGCGAGGAACTCGATTCCATCGGGCTGCTGGTTGACTTTGTGGACGTGAAGCGCCTGCTGCACACGACGTCGGAGTATTTGGACCACAGGTTTATCAACGACCTGCCTCCGTTCGATGTAATCAATCCGTCGGCCGAGAACATCGCGAAATATTTCTACGACGGCATCAACGCGGGCCTGGCTGCTGAGCGCGGCGTGCGGCTGAGCGAAGTGAAGGTCTGGGAAACGGACGTCACCTACGCGGCGTACAGGCCGTAGAACCACCCTCCCAACAATACCGGGAAGTCGTCCGCCTGCCGCGCCGCGCGTCCTTTACCCGATCCGGTACTGCTCAATCTTCTCCGGACGCAGCACCAACCCGAAGCCAGGTTCGGCTCTGGGCGTGATATATCCGTTCACCGGATAAATAGGGTTCGCCAGGATTTCGTCGAACACCTTGACGTCCGATCCGCGGACGAAATATTCGATGAAAAGGCCGTTCGGAATCGTGGCCACAAGCTGTGTATGGAAATCCCAATTGTAATGGGGTGCGATGGGAACATCGAAAGCGGCCGCCATATGCGCCACCTTTAGCCATTCGCCAACCCCGCCGACCACCGTTACGTCCGGTTGAAGGATATCCGCGGCCTCGCGTTCCAGAAGATCGGCAAAGGCCCAGCGCGTGGATTCGAGTTCGCCCGTCGCCACGGGCCAATCAAGCGCCTCCGCGATACGCGCCATCGCCGCCACGTTATCTGCCCTCACAGGTTCTTCGATCCAATACGGACGGTATTCCTCGAACCGTTTCAAAGCGGCGATCGCCGTGTTCGAATCCGGCCAGCCGCCGTTTGCGTCGAGCAGTATCTCGATGTCGTTTCCCAGGTCCTTGCGAATGAAGCGAAGGCGCCTGGCGTCCTCCGCCGCGGTCAACTTGCCGACTTTCAGCTTGACTGCCGAGAACCCCTGCTCAACGTACCCCGCCATCTCCCTTACCAGTTCGTCGGGCGTCTGACCCTCGCGATAGTAGCCGCCGGTGGCATAGCAGCGGAGGTGAGTGGAATGAACGCCGAGCAGGTGCATCACCGGCATGCCCGCCGCCTTTCCGCGCAGGTCCCATAGGGCGATGTCGATGGCGCTGATGGTTCGTAGCGCCGCGCCCCGCCGTCCGGCCTGGATCGACTGGCGGTACATCTCGTTCCAGAGAGCTTCGGACTCGAGCGCGTCCGAGCCCTCAAGCATAGGCCGGAAAATCTGGTCGACCATCGCGACCATGGCCCTGCTGCCGTCGTATCCAAGCGTGAAGCCCTCGCCCACAATTCCGTCTTCCGTGGTGATGCGCACGATCAGATGGTCGCGGTGCGTAATGCGGCGCACGGCGTCCGAGACGGCCGTGCGCAACGGAATCGAAATGGCGATGGCTTCTACGTTTTTGATTTTCACGATTCGTTGTCTGTAATCTTTCCGAGACGCCCCTACCGGCGGATTATCGCCCCTGGATGCGCCCGCGTGTGGCGGCCCTTGTCGAGCACGGCCTGTCCGTTGACGAAAACGTATTCGACTCCGGTCGAGTACTGGTGCGGCTTGTCGAAAGTGGCGTGGTCGATAATCGTGTTGGCGTCGAATACGGTCACGTCCGCCCACTGCCCCGGGCGCAGCAGGCCTCGGTCGTAAATCCGGATCTTCGATGTGTTCGCCGAAGTCATCTTGCGGATGGCCTCCTCAAGAGAGATGATCTTCTCCTCGCGAACATAGCGGCCAAGCACGCGTGCGAAAGTTCCGTAGTAGCGCGGGTGCGGGTTGCCGCGGGAAAGCGGCCCTTCCGTCTTGACAGCGGTGCCATCCGAACCGATGGACACGAACGGCTGCCTCAAGGCATAGCGCATGTCGTCTTCGGCGTGGTGGAAGTAAACTGTCGCAACGCCGCCGCCGTTAGCCTCAATCAACTCGAACAGCACGTCGATTGGCTTTCCGCCGAGTTCCTTGATCACTTCACTCATTCGCTTGCCTTCGAAACGCTTGTACTTCGGGTTCGAGAACGAAACCAGCAGCATCCCCTCCCAGCTTCCGGTAGCCGTGTAGTGGTTGTACCAGTTGGTGCCGGGAATGCCTTTGTTGATTTCACTTTCAAGGCGCGACCGGAGCGTCGGGTCTTTGAGCCGCTTCAGCATCGCCTGCGTGCCTCCCTCGTGCGCCCAGGGCGGGATGATGCTCGAAAGATTGTTCTGACCCGCGCGGTAAGGGTACACGTGAGCCTCCACTTCCTGCCCGCGTGCGCGCGCGTTGGCAATCGACGCAACAAGTTCCGGCATCTGCCCCCAAAGCTTGTGCTCCGCGATTTTTAGATGGATGATATCCACCGGCACCTTCGCGCGCCGTCCGATGTCAATCGCCTCGGCGACGGACTCGAAGACGCCGTACCCTTCCGTTCTCATGTGCGTGGAGTAAATGCCGCCGTAGCGCGAAGCCACCTCGCACATCGCGACGAGTGTGTTCGTGTCGATCCACGAACCCGGAGGCCCGCTAAGTGAACTCGCAACACCGAGCGCGCCCTGCTCCATGGCCTTCTTGACCTCCGCGCGAATCTGGTCGAGTTCGGCTGCCGTGGGCGGGCCTGCCATCTGTCCACGCACGTAGGTCCACACCTGGCTCGACCCGACATAGCTTCCAACGTTGGTCGAAACGCCCTGTTTCAGCAGGCGGTCGTAATAGCCCTTGAAATCGGTCCAGTCTGCGCGCGATTCCTCGCCCGTCCGGCGGTTGCCTTGTTTACCGCCTATCGGTGCGACGGAGCCGCCCTCGCCGAAGATCATCGACGTAACGCCCTGGCGGATCATCGATTCCGCATCGCCATCGGCGATCACGGTGTAGTCGGAGTGGTTATGGATGTCTACAAAGCCCGGAGACACTGTGAGTCCGCTGGCATCAATGGTCCGCTTGGCCGTCCGCCCAGCCAGCCGGCCGGCGGCGGCGATCTTGCCGTCTCGAATTCCCACGTCGCCCACGTACGAGGGGTTGCCGGTACCGTCGACAACACGGCCCCCGCGGATAAGCACGTCGAAGTCTTGTGCCACCAAGGGGGAGAGAAGAAAGCAGAAGAGAATTGAGTGCCGCATGTCCTGCTATGCTAGCATCCAATCGGCAGGGTGTGGGTCGGGACGGCATGGCGCATTCGCTCGGCATTTTTCCAGGCACGTTCAACCCGCCGACGCGCGCACACGTCGAACTGGCGCGCGCCGCATTGGCGATCGTCGATGAGGTTGCCTGGGTCCTCCCGCGCAAGTTTCCTCACAAAGGTTTCGAGGGCGTGGATTTCGCAGGGCGGCTCCGGATGGTTCAGACCGTGATCGCCGGCGAGCGGAGATTCTTCGCGCGCTCGACGGAATCCGGCTTGTTTATCGATATCGCGCGGGACTTCCGCGAGTCGCACGGGCCAGACGTCCGGCTTGTCATGCTGTGCGGCCGCGACGCGGCTGAGCGCATCGTGAACTGGGATTATGGACATCCGGAAGCCTTTCCACGGATGCTCGATGAGTTCGAGATGCTGGTGGCGTCCCGAGGAGGCCATTACGAGCCTCCCGCCGGGTTGCGGCGCCGGATTCATACGCTCGACTTCGCGCTCGACGAGATCTCCGCGACAGATATCCGTGAAAGAATTGCCCGTGGTGAGAGCTGGGAGTTCCTTGTGGCGGACGGAGTAGCGGCCCTGGTGCGCGATCTGTATGGACCAGACGCGAAGCGGAACGTGCCGCGCGGAACATAGCCGGCAGCCACGGCGGCAGCATGCGGAAGTTACCGTGCTATCCCATTCGGGGACGACGGGTGTTTCGCTCACGGCATTGAGGCCGCCACAAGTCGATTCGGCTAGCTTTCCCGGAGCCTCCTCGCGGGCAACATCATGGGTATTCGTGTTTCGCCGCCAGACGCGCGGCGTGGTCTAAGGAGCTGCCCATCAATACAATCACACCATCTAGGCAGAGTGTTAGCATAACTGCTCCCCCTCGGTTCACGCGATGAAGGCTGCGTAGGGCTTCCACCAAACAATAAATACAGATAGAATCGATCAGGTTCCGTCGCGACAGAAGTGGCGTGTTAATTATGATATAGTTCTTCTTTGTAGGTCACGCGCAAGGAGGAATTACAGCATTATGCGCCCCACCGTCTTTTCCGCTGACGTTCTGCGCCGGTTTCTGCGCAAGAACCGCATCGCCACGCTGCCGCAACTCAAGCAGTTGTTGGGCACGGAGGCCGACATCACTGTCTTTCGCAAACTGAAGGAGCTTTGCTACCGTACCAGCTACTCTCATCGGGGTTCTTTCTACACTCTAGACGAGATTGTCACTTTCGATGAGCGGGGCTTGTGGTCGTTCCGCTCGGCCTGCTTTTCGCGTCATGGTACTTTGGTGGCCACTACCGAGGACTGCGTCACGCGATCCTCGGCTGGCTATTTCGCTTCCGAACTGGAAGCCATCCTCCATGTGCCAGTCAAAGAGCCGCTGTTGCAGTTGGTTGCGCAAGGCCGGATCGCCCGCCAATCAGTCTCCGGCTTATATCTGTACTGCGCCAGCAATCCTCGTACGCGGCAGCAACAGTTGCTGGCGCGGCAATCACTGCCGGAACAAGCCGCCGCTGCGTCGGCCAGTGTTTCTGACGAACTGCGGGCTGCCATTGTCCTGTTCGCCAGCTTGCTCGACGAACAACAGCGTCGTCTGTACGCCGGTCTGGAGTCTCTCCAGTTGGGCGGCGATCGCCAGATTGCCGAACTTCTCGGCCTGGACCCACACACGGTTGCAAAAGGACGTCGGCAGTTATTGGCCCAGGAGGTGGAGGTGGACCGGGTGCGGGCGGTAGGCGGAGGGCGGAATCCGGTGGAAAAAAAACGCCCGCAGTGATCGATGCTCTCCACAAGCTGATGGAAAAGGAAACTGCCGGCGACCCGATCAGTGGAGTAAAGTGGACCAGAAAAACCACCGGAAAGATAGCCGGGCAGCTCAAGCTGTTGGGGATTGCGGTCAGCCGCAACACCGTAGGAAAGCTCCTGCGGCAGATGAAGTATTGCCTCCGCACCAATCGCAAGACGATCTCGGCAGGTTCCACTTCCGACCGCGACCGCCAGTTCCGCTACCTCTGCCGGCAACGGAATCAGTTCGAGAAGCGGGGAGATCCTGTGCTGAGCGTGGACGCCAAAAAAAGGGAGTTGATCGGCAACTTCAAGAACCCCGGCACCAAATGGGAGCGAACCTCCACCGCCGTCAACGATCATGACTTCCGTTCCGCCGCAAAAGGCGTCGCCATCCCGTATGGCATCTACGATACTCAGGCCAACCGGGGCTCGGTTTTCGTCGGCACTTCCCACGAGACATCGGCCTTCGCAGTCTCCTGTCTCCGCAAATGGTGGATGAAGGAAGGCCGCAAGCGTTACCCGCAATCCAGCCACATCCTCATACTCGCCGACACGGGCGGCAGCAACGGCGCACAGCGTGGCGCCTGGAAGCAGGAGATTCAACGTCAACTCTGCGATGGCCTGGGTTTATGCGTCACTCTTTCTCACTATCCTTCGGGTGCCTCCAAATGGAACCCCATCGAGCACCGCCTGTTCAGTCAGATCAGCCGGAACTGGGCAGCCGAACCGTTGGACAGTTACGAGAAAGCACTCAAGTTCATTCGCACCACTACAACCTCGACTGGACTGAAGGTGACTGCACAGTTGGATCCCACCTTCTATCCAACTGGCGTCAAACCCTCAAGGGCTCAACTCAGCCAACTCTCCATCACCCCAAAACGCGTGCTGCCAAAATGGAACTACACCATCTCGCCCAAGATGTGAAATTGTTCTTGGGCGGTTGCTTAGCTATCAAGGTCCTGCCCCTTGAATCAATTCACGGGCCGCCGGCGGCGTTTTCTACAGGAAGCCCGCGCCGAATCGGAGTTGAATCATCCAGGCATCGTCACCATCCACGACATTGCGAATGGCGGCGGCACGGATTTTCTTGTGATGGAATATGTGGCCGGTCAAGCGCTCAGCCGGTTGACCCCGCCACGCGGAATGGCAGCGCCGGAGATTGTCGATTATGCCGCTCAGATCGCGGGCGCGCTGGCTCGGCGCACGACATCAAGCCCGCCAATGACTCTGGTAATACCTGCCAAAGGCGCATCGAAGGACGGCTTTCGGGCATCGGGCACGCACCGTTCCGCCACCGGCGATGCAGGGGCCTCTATCCATGCGCGCCCCGGATCATGTCGAGGAGCCCCACCCGGCCCGGGCAAAACATACTGCCTCGCTCGCTCCCGGGCGGACCTACCGCTTCACCCGGTTCTCATACCAGACGACATTCTTACTCTCCTGTCCGGCGACCAGCAGATCCAGATCTCCGTCCCGATCCATATCGACAAGCCGGACATCGTAAGCTGCCTGATCGTTATAGATGACGTGCGTTTTGAAATTGCCCTTGCCGTCGTTCTCAAACCAGGCCGCAACGAAATCGTCCTTCGCCACTGTCGCAATGTCGATGTCGCCGTCGCCGTCGATATCCCCGATTGCCAGCGAATGCGGCCCAGTCAGATTTGGATTGATCTCGTGCGGCGTCCAATTTGGCGCTTCGTACCAGACGACGCCCTTGCCGTGCCCGCGAGTCGCAATGAAATCCACGTTTCCATCTCGATTCACATCCGCCATCTGGATATTCGTCGCGCCGTCCTGATTCTCCGCGATCACATGCTTTGCCCATCCAGTCTGCTTCGGATTCGCCGGCGCTTCCCACCACGCAAACCAGTTGCCGCCATCCGGAACCTTCGCGGCGCTCGCGAGATCCGGGCGTCCATCGCCATTTACATCGCCGAATCCGAGGTAGTGGCTTAACCCGGGGGCATCGCGGTCCGCAAAGACAATGCGTTCCCACCGGGAGGCTTTCCTTGGATTCGGCGGAACCTTGAACCACGCGAGCGAATTCGGAAACGCGCCTTTTGGCTGCGCGCTATTGCCGATCAAGTCGGGTTTCCCGTCCTTGTCGACATCGCCCAGCATCAATCCGTGCACGCCATTCACTCCGCCGGATTTCGTTTCGTCGATCAGGCGATACGTCCACGGATCTTTCAACCCACGCTTCGGCTGCTCCAGCCAATAGATCCACCCAGGTGAATACTGCGCGCCGATGAAATCCATGCGCCCGTCACCGTTCACGTCCATCACGGCGCTGTGAATCGCCTGCGCTCCGGTATGCAATACGACCGGCTTCCAGTCCGGCGCGGCGTACAAGATGGTGTGCTTTCCCGCGTAGTCGTTCGTAATGACATCTACCTTGCCGCTGCCGGTGAAGTCCGCGGCAACCGCTGTCATGTTCGCGAAACCTTCGACGATCACATGCCGCGTCCACTGCCGCGCGTCGGATTCATTCCAGTAGATCTTGACGTTCTTCGTCGCTCTCCCCACGGCGACGATCTCCGGACGGCCGTCGCCATTCAGATCCGCCACCGCCAGATCTTCGGTCGCCATCCCGCCATCGTCAACGCTGGTGATCGAGGCAGATCTTCCATCCGCCGCCCGCTTGTAGATCGCGACGCCGCCTTTCTTGTCGCGCCAACCTGCGGCCAACTCGTCAGCGCCGTCGCCATCGAAGTCGCCCCAGCCAAGGGCGTGCGCGCTGGACAGCTTTTCTTCCACCACCTGGCGCGCCCACAGACCCGAACGCTCCTCGTACATAACGATCGAGTTTCCGTGCCACGGTTCCACGGTGGCAAGTACACGCTTGGGCCCGATACGCCCCATTTTGATCTCACCGGGCTGCCCGTCGCCGATCCGCGTCTTCGCCCACTGTCCATCCGCCGCGCGCTTCAGAACGTGGATTCCCTCGCGGCTCGCTGTCACGATTTCCTGCTGCTTGTCCTTATCGAAGTCGGTCACGATGAGGTTATGGACGATGTGAAGGGAATCGTCCGCCACTTCCATGGTCCACTTATCGTGCGCCGGATTGTTCGGCACGCGAAAAACGAGAATCCGGGCGCCTTGGCCCTGCCACTCCGGTCCCTTGGTCCCGCGCCCGTGCAGCGGCGCGACCACAAGTTCCGCCTTCCCATCGCCATCGATGTCGCCCCAGCGGATGCGGTGCAGCGTTGGCTCCTCGCCAATCGGCATCATTGCGCCAGCGGCCTTCCCCGCCCCGCGAATCCACTGGAGCGAACCGCCCGAGGCCGTGTTCGTGGGCTGCCAGTCCGCGCCCAGGGCAAAGTCGAGCGCGCCATCGCCATCGATGTCGTTCGCCGCGATGCATACGTTGTCCTTTTTCGAGACGCCTTCCAGAATGACATGCTTTTCCCAGGACGGGTTCTCGTACCACGCCACCTGCGTGGGATTGATCGCGACGACGTCGGGCTTGCCGTCCTTGTTGACATCCGCGATGGTCACCGCGTAAACCACGCCCCAGTCGCGCTGAATTTCCTGTGCGCGGAACTTCATCGCGGCGGCCGCCGAAGCAGCAATCGCCAGACTCAGAAAGCAACGTTGTACAATCGTTCGCATGATGCGGCATTTTATCGCAGTTCTAAGCTTGGTTGTTTTTGCCTTCGCTCTGAGTGTCTCCTCGGGCGCCGGCCGCCCGGGCGAAGTGCCTTTTGAGAAGCACACAATCGACCTCGAATCGAGCGAGACGCTTGCTGTAACGGACGTCAACGGCGACGGCAAGCTCGACCTTGTCTCGGGTGAGAACTGGTTCGAAGGACCGAAGTGGGCGAAGCACAGGTTCCGGACCCTCGACTATTCCAACAATTACATCGACAACTTCAGTGACTTAGCCATCGACGTGAATGCCGACGGCCTGATCGACATCGTCAGTTGCAGCTATTTCAGCAAACGTGTGGCTTGGTGGCAGAACTCCGGCAAGGGCGGCGCGGCATCCGAAGCCGAGTGGAAGGAGCACCGGATCGACGATGGATTCTCCGGCGAATTCGTCTTTCTGGTGGACCTCGATAACGACGGCAAAGCGCGCGAACTCCTGCCGCAGGCCGCTCCGATTACCGCGCCTCTTGCCTGGTACGAGCTCAAAGGGGGCCAGTACGTGAAACACGTGGTCAGTTCCAAGAGCTACGGTCACGGTATCGGCGCGGGAGACGTTAACCGTGATGGAAAAAACGACATCCTCACCCCGAAGGGGTGGTTCGAAGCGCCGGATTGGAAGTTTCATCCTGATTTCGATCTCGGCTCGGTAAGCTTCATGTACGTGCACGACGTAAACGGCGACGGCAAACCGGACATCGTATCTTCAATGGCCCACGACTACGGAGTTTTCTGGCTCGAGCGCGGAGAGGGCGGCACGTGGACAAAGCGCATCATCGACGACAGTTGGTCGCAGGGCCACGCATTGACCATGGCGGACATCAATGGTGACGGCAAGATGGACCTGATTACAGGCAAGCGGTTCATGGCGCACAATGGACGCGACCCAGGCGAGAAGGAACCTCTCGGCATCTACTGGTATGAACGTATCAAGACGGCCGATGGGAAGAAGATCGATTGGGTGAAGCACGTAGTCGACTACGGCGGGCGCACGGGGGGCGGCATGCAGATCCCGGTGCTCGATCTTGACGGCGACGGGGACGCGGATTTCGCCGTGGCCGGCAAGAGCGGCCTGTTTGTGTTTGAGAACCTCACAAGACGAAAATGATCGACGCGGCAAAGTCCATCGAGGAAATCGTCAGGCGCTTCGGCGCGGATAGCGGCACCATTCACATGCTCGAAGCTGACGGGCTGCTGCACTTGAAAGCCGCAACGGCCGGCATCCCGGAGGCGGTGCTCAAGGTCATCGAGACCATTCCGATAGGAAAGGGGATGGCCGGTTTGTGCGTGGAGAGGCGTGCTCCAGTGACGGCCTGCAACATCCAGACGGATGCGAGCGGAGATGTGCGGCCGGGCGCGCGGCAGACAGGGCTTGAAGGAGCGATCGTGGTTCCGATTCTCGACGGAGAGCATGCGGCCGGGGCCCTGGGCATTGCCAACCGCCACCCGCGGACCTTCACGGACGAGGAGCAGTTGGAACTAATCGCCGCCGGCCGGACGCTTGTGCCCAAGGCATGATTCGTATCCCGCATCAGCGGCCGTTCCTCCTTGCGCGCTTCCAGGTTACGAACACGGATTTCGACACGTTTGTATCCGCGACGGGCAGGGAGCCCGCGCCATTTCGCAGCGTTGCGGAATTCTCCGCGCCGTCCCAGCCAGTCGTCGGAGTGAGCTGGTTCGACGCCTCGTCATATTGTGAATGGATGGCGAGTCTGACAGGACGGGCGTTCCGCTTGCCAACCGAACCGGAATGGGAGTTTGCGGCACGTGGCGGACTGCTGATCAAAGAGTTCCCGTGGGGTGATGAACCGCCCGCATCGCGTCCCGGCTACGCGGATCGCTGGAAGAACGGCCCGGAGCCCGTGGGCACGTCCGAGCCAAACGGATACGGTTTGTTCGACATGTGCGAGAACGTTCACGAATGGTGCGCCGAATGGTTCGACGAAGCGCGCACGCGGAGAGCGTCGAGAGGCGGAAGCTGGCGCCACCACATCAAGATTTCCCGCTGCGCGGCCAGAAGCAGTATCCCGCCCGAATTCCGGTATGCGGACTACGGGTTTCGAGTGGCCTGCGGCGAGTGAGATTTTCAGGAATGAGCCAGACTGGCGCTTGGTTTAGGCCCGAAGGAACCGGCTATTATAAACCCCGCCGTATATGATTACAGGCGGCCCGCAAACCGGTCAAACCGGTGGGATTGAAGTGGCGGG
>SXGS01598510.1_pt1 | contig 29221 bp, 20 predicted proteins | sample 3174681 | NCBI WGS metagenome assembly SXGS01 (sample SAMN11356861, study PRJNA531348) | freshwater metagenome | isolation source: freshwater sample F1-80 | place: China: Fuxian Lake, Yuxi | collected 2017-12-25 | reverse complement strand
GGTCATTGGTCAACTTATGTCAAAAAAGATGTGGGGTATAACAAGGCTTCCAGCTTGTCAACCTGTAGCGGAGTTTCGCCATTGCTTGCACAAGATATTGACAAGCTGGAAGCTTATCCCACGTTCGTTGAACGGTATTGGGGTTAAACGATTTCGCTGCAACGACTTGTTCTTTCCAATGCAAATGAAAGTGGCGCTGTCCATCTAGAAAACTAAAAAGCCCGGCGACTTGTGTTCGTCGGGCTTTTTTGATGGATTCAAACATGTACGTCTGAACCGTGTGGCACCGCTCGCGGATTACCGCCGCCCGCCGCCGCGACCTCCGCGCCCGCCTCCTCCTCCACGTCGCCCGCCGTCACCGCGGGGGCCACCTTCTTGATATCGACCACGATCATCGCCGCGGTCCGAACGTTCGGCTCTTTCAGGCCGTTCGCCGCCGGGACCTGCGCCACCCTCGGGGCGAACGTCATCTTCAATGCCGAGTTCCTCTAGAGCTCGCTTGCGACTGAGTTTGACGCGATCTTGATCGTCGATACCGATCACCAGGACTTTCATGGGATCGCCGACTTTGCAGACTTCATCCACACTGCCAACATAGCCGCCGCACAGCTCGCTGATGTGGCACAGTCCGTCGCGACCGGGAAGGATTTCCACGAACGCACCGAAATCTCGAATACTGGTTACTGTTCCATCGTATATCTTGCCAATTTGTGCGGTGGCGGTGCAGGCTTCGACTCGAGCCAGCGCCTGTTTTGCTTTTTCGCCATCGGCTGACGAGACTACAACTGATCCATCGTCTTCCACATCGATGGTCGCGCCAGTTTGTTCTTGAATGGCACGGATGTTCTTGCCACCGGGACCAATCAGCAAGCCAATCTTATCGGGATCAATTTTCGTGCGCAGCAATCGCGGCGCATAGCGACTGGTCTCTGAGCGCGGTCGAGGAATCGTGGTGATCATCTTCCTGAGGATTTCCATTCGTGCTTCGCGGGCCTGTTTCAAGGTGGCGCGCACAATCTCTTCGCTGATACCATCGATTTTCAGGTCGAGCTGGATTCCGGTAACACCTTCAGGAGTTCCTGCAACTTTGAAATCCATATCTCCGTAGTGATCTTCATCCCCGATAATGTCGGTTAGCAGTACCCATTGGTCATTGGATTCCTTTACCAAACCGATACTTATTCCAGCCACAGGATTCATGATCGGTACGCCAGCGGCCATCAAGCCCAAGGTTGCACCACAGACGGACGCCATCGACGACGAACCGTTGGATTCCAGAATATCGCTGATCACGCGTACCGTGTATGGAAATTCTTCCGGATCTGGCAGAACCGGTGCCACGCTGCGTTCCGCGAGAGCACCGTGCCCGATTTCTCGTCTGCCTGGCCCGCGAATCGGCCGGCATTCACCGACGGAGAATGAAGGAAAATTGTAGTCGAGCATGAATTTCTTGCTGTACTCGTCCACCAACCCGTCGACTCGCTGTTCATCGCGCGAAGTACCCAAGGTCACAGTGACTAGTGCTTGCGTCTCACCGCGTTGAAAAATGGCCGATCCGTGCGTTCGGGGCAAAACATCAGTTTCGCATTCGATAGGCCGCAGGCTGGTGCGATCACGTCCGTCTGGACGAGTACCGCCGAGAATTAAGTCGCGCACCACGCGTTGTTGCAGATCGTGCCAAGCCGTTTGGAAAGCATCGGCCGAATACGCACCTTCGGCTTTGGCATCAGGGATCACTTCTGCCATGGCACGAGCCTTCAGAGCATTGACGGCGTCGGCGCGCGCATGCTTGCCTTCGGTCTGATTGACTTGGCGAAATTGATCGTAAAAGTCGGACTTCAGTCGCGCATACAGTCCGTTGTCTTGCGGCGGAGTGAAAGGCGTTTTTTGGACCCCCACGCGATCTGCTAACTGTTTCATCAAGCCGATAATTTCGCGAACGATTCCGTGGGCAAATAGAATCGCGTCTACCATTTCGCTCTCGGGCAATTCCTGTGCAAACCCTTCGATCATCAGAATCGAATCTTGGCTGCCGGAGATGATCAAGTCGAGTTCGCTGTCTTCTAATTCCTCGCTGCTCGGGAAAGGTATGAAGTTACCGTCGAGCTTGGCGACTCGCACTGAAGCGATTGGGCCCATAAATGGCAGCGGCGTAATTTGCAACGCGGCGGCAGCTCCGTTCATCGCCAGCACATCGCCGTCATATTGCAGATCGCTACTCAAGACCAAACTCTGAATTTGCACTTCATCGACAAATCCCTTGGGGAACAGCGGACGGATCGGACGGTCCATCAATCGACTGGTGAGAGTTTCCTTAGTGGTTGGACGGCCTTCACGTTTGAGAAAGCCGCCGGGGAATTTTCCGGCTGCTGCCATGCGTTCGCGATAATCGCAAGTTAGCGGAAAAAAATCTGTTCCTGGTCGCGAGGCACCTGACGCCACCGCGGACAGAACGATTGTGTCACCATACTGCGCCATCACACAAGCTGCGGCTTGTTTTGCCAACTGTCCAGTTTCGAATGACAGTACTTTGGCACCAATTTGTTTTTCTACTCGAATCTTCACTGATAGTTCCTATCCAACAAACTCTATTGACAATAAACGTTGGAAAAAAGATGTTCTCGTCCGCCGCGTTTTCGGGTAAGTACGGTGGAGGAATCACTCGGCAGCACGCCAAAGAAACTCTTGCGACGGCGCGCATCTACCCGCCCGACCAAGGCCTCGATCAATCTCACCACCGGTCCTACGTCACACGTGTTCGCCACTTACTTTGTGGCAATTTTGGACCAGCGGACTCTTCGCAAAAAACAATACAGAGCGATCAGCAATCCAGTGCAAAACTACTTACGAATTCCCAAGCGACTGATAATATCCAGATAGCGCTGAGGATCGTGGCGGCGCACATAGTCCAACAAACCACGCCGCCTGCTGACCATCCGCAACAATCCCCGCCGACTGGCATAGTCTTTGGTATTGGTTCGCATATGGTTGGTCAATGAATTGATACGTTGAGTTAACAACGAGATCTGCACGGCAGACGAACCCGTATCGTTTTCTGCGGTTCGAAACTGCTGGAATGCTTTCTGCTTGTCTTCTTTGGTGACAGTCATAACGTCCTTCTACCACATCACTTTCGAGGCGAAAGCTCTTTCACTTGAACACTTCCGGGACACCACCAACATGGATTTTGTCCCCTCATGGTTCAAACTCCAGCCCTCCCCGAGCGGTTGACTAGTTCTCAAACATCTACATTTCTGGGCTCAAATGGTACCCATTTCCTGTCTTGCTGCAACGGCAAATCCAACCTTGACGACGGATGTGGCCAAGATTTTGCCTCGGCACATCCATCAAAGGCCTGTCACAGCCACGCTCTTCCACCGATTTGATCGCTACATTAGGCATGAACCACGGTTCGAATTACATCCTTCAAATATTCCTGTTGACCGATTCTGTGCGCAACGTGACCGGTATCCCATGATTCAACATTCCGCACTTTTTGCCATGGCGCGATTGTAGCGATGGCAATTAGTTTGGCTAGAATGATCAAATTGGGATTGGCCATCGCCCTTGCGAGTGGCCATAGGCAAGTATCGCATCAGCGTAGCGGTCGATTCTCCTTGGGGCAAATCGATCGAATTGGAAATGGACTAATGTCGACGCGTTGGTGTCGTAGGATTTGCGACCATAGTTTTTTCAATTTCCGCATCTAGTAAGGGGCGCAGGCTCATGCTTTGGCGAACAATTGCAATCGGACTGGTACTTATGGGATCGGCCAGCGCGCAAGCGCAGCCCAGCGCTGGCCCTGATTTTCCGCCATTCGAGAGAGTTAGTGAAGGCTTTACCAAGATTCCGCCGCCAACCGGTGAAATGGCGACGATGTACGATGTTTATGTGCGGCAGAAAGATAGCCAAGTCTTGTTGGAACTGCCCAAGAATTTCGCAGACAAAAAATACTTTATCGGTGTCACCGTAGCCAGCGGACAACTCTTTGCTGGTCTACAAGTCAACGACTTTTATGTGCAGTGGCGGCAATACAACAATCGCATGGCACTGATTGAACCCAATGTTCGTATTCGTGCCACCGGAGATAACGAATCTCGCGATTCGGTCAGCCGATTGTTTACCGGTAGGGTACTTTTAGACTTGCCGATCGTGACACTCTCGCCACGCGGTGGACCCGTCATCGATGGCGATCAAATGATGGTCGGAAGTGCTTCGACGTTCTTTGGTCCTTCCGGCAGAACGCAGAATCCGATGCTGGCCAAGTTGGTCAAATCCAAAGCGTTTCCGCTGAACATCGAAATGGCATTTGAAATGCCTAGCATTTCAGGGACGTTGCAAGCGTTGCATTACTCGATCAGCGAAATTCCGACCAGTACTGGCTATGCTGCTCGCAACGCGGACGAACGCATCGGTTACTTCACGACATCCTATTCGGACTATGGGCAATACAAAGAAGACAAAGTTAAGGTTCATTACATCAACCGTTGGCATCTGCAAAAGAAAGATCCTTCGCTGAAAATCAGTCCACCCGTCGAGCCCATTCGGTTTTACGTCGAACATACAACACCCGTCCGTTATCGACGCTGGGTGAAACAAGGTGTCGATTATTGGAACAAAGCATACGAGAGAATTGGCCTGTCCGATGCGATCGAAATTCACTACCAGGATAAATCAACCCGCACGCATATGGAGAAAGATCCCGAAGATGTGCGCTACAACTTTATCCGCTGGCTGAATAACAACATCGGAACCGCGATTGGCCCAAGTCGCGTACATCCCGAGACCGGACAGATTTTGGACGCGGATATTGTACTAACCGATGGCTGGATACGGCACTTCGACAAAGAATTCGCCGATTACATGCCGCTGGTTGCGATGGAAGGCATGTCGCCTGAGTCGATCGCTTGGCTGGCCGAACATCCAAACTGGGACCCACGTGTACGTTTTGCCACTCCCAGCCAACGTACTCACATCAGCCACACTATCCGCAATCAAGCCACTCGACCATTCGCGGGCTACGCTGAATCGCAGTGGAAGACTCCGCTGATGGGCGACGACCCGCTCGACGGCTTGATTGGGCGTAACAGCCAAGTCAATGGCCAATGCCTTGCATCGCAGGGACGTCATATCGATACTGCGGTTATGCGAATGTTGCTCGATATCGGTCCCGCCGCTCTGGTCGACGACGATGATGACGACAAGGACGAAAAAAAGAAGGATGAAAAAGAAAAGAAGAAAGACGGCAAAGACGCCAAACAGGACGAGTCCAAGGATGTAAAGAGCGACGCAACGGCAGCCAAAGAGGAAAAGAAAGACGAGCCCAAATCGGCCGAGACCAAAGCAGAACCTAAGAAAGATGCTCCCAAGAAACCCGAGGAATCGTTGCTCGACGGCATGCCAGAGAGTTTTGTTGGTCCGTTGCTAGCCGATTTGGTCGCACACGAAGTCGGCCACACGCTCGGTTTGCGTCACAATTTCAAATCTAGCAGCATCTACACGCTGAAAGAAATTAATAGCAATGAAATCAAATCCAAGAAAGCGTTTGCCGGCTCAGTCATGGACTATCTGCCGCTAAACCTGCGGCTCAAGGATGGCGAAGTGCAAGGGGATTACGGCATGATCGATCTTGGCCCTTATGACTATTGGGCGATCGAATATGGTTATACTTTCGACAAGAACTTGGAACCGATTTTGGCTCGCGTCAGTGAACCAGAATTACAGTTCGCCACCGACGAAGATACCGTTGGGCCCGATCCTCTCGCGCGACGATATGACTTTAGTAAGAATCCAATCGAATACGCTCGCGAACAGCGAATTTTGATCGAACGATTCCGAAAACGACTGTTGGCAGATTATGTCAAGAACGGCGAACGCTGGACCAAGGCGCGCCAGGGCTACGAATTAACGCTGAACCTGCAAATGCGCAATATCAGCATGATGTCCAATTGGGTCGGCGGTGCACACATCAATCGCGATCGCAAAGGCGATCCCAAAGGTCGCTCGCCAATCGAAGTCGTACCGGCTGCAACTCAGCGCGAGGCGTTAGCGTTCGTCCTAGAATCTACGTTCCGTGACGATTCGTTTGCTTTGTCACCGGAATTGCTATCGCGGTTGACCAAGAACTTCTTTGACGACAGTTTCTCGCAAATGACCGGCGATCCAGCTTGGCCTGTTCATGACCGCATCTTGTCGATGCAGTCGTCGGCGCTAACTCAGTTGATGAACGCATCGACCTTGCGCAAAGTTTACGACAACGAATTCCGCGTCGCAGCAGATCAAGATGCGTTCACCTTGCCGGAATTGCTGGACGGAATTCGTGGCGAAATCTGGAGCGAACTCGACAAGAAACTCGACAAGCAATGCACGGCTCGCCAGCCGATGATCAGCAGCTTGCGCCGCAACCTACAACGGGAGCACCTAGAGCGATTGATCGATCTTACGCTACCTGGCAACGGCAGTGCCGCAGCCTACAAAGCGATTTCCAATTTGTGCACCAAGCAACTTCGCGACCTAAATGACAAGATCGCGTCGTGCATGAAAGACAATTTGAAATCGATGGATCCCTATTCAGAATCGCACTTGGCTGAAGCATCTCAGCGAATTACCAAAGCCCTTGATGCTAGCTATGTTTACAATCAGCAGTCTGGTGCCGGTGGGGTCATCCAACTAATTCTTGGGCAACCGACCGACGGTTCCGACAACCAGCCCAAAGAATAATATCTCCTGAATTGCTAGCGCCGGAGTGCTGATCCGCTTGGACGGCACTCCGGGTGCTCGGAGCAAATACAAGCCCGGCGCGCAAGCGAGTGCAAGTATGCTGGCGCTCAATTCCGCGTTAATCCTGGCACTCAATTCCGCGGAAATGCTGGCGCTCGCTTGCGCGTTGGCTTGTATTGGACGCGACTCGCTGTGAACAATCCGGACTAGATAGGATTTGGCGTCAGAATCGTTTTTTCACTTCCGTACGATTCTTCTTAGCCGATCGATATTGCAGATAACTCCGCGCCTTCGTGCCGGAACTATTCTCAACGATTGCTCAGCCAACCATCTAAGGGAAAAACGATGGCTTTTACGCGGGTAACTCTCGCTGCCGCACTCCACACGGTGCTTGCCGTGATTGGAATCGCGAGCGCAGCCGAGGGACAACGCCCCATGCCTCTTGCCGAAATCCAATCCAACGGTATCGCACAATCTGCCGCGGCGTTCGAATTTCCAAACTCATCGCAACCAAGAGCGAAGTCGACTAAAACACATTCGACCGACATTTCGAGTCCTGAAGTTGAGTCGAATCCGGCATCGCATTCGGTGGAAATGTCGCCGGAGAACTCACTTCCAGAGCCGGTGATGCAGTTACCGACTTTCGAGCACATGGCGCTTTCGTCCAATCCATCATTACAGCGTGCGATGTACATGATCGGCGCCGCGCAGGGAAATGCGGTGCAAGCGGGACTGTTGCCCAATCCCACGGTGGGCTACGAAGGCCAGCAGCTCGGCAGTGGTGGGCTGGCCGAACAACACGGAGTTTTGATTGGCCAAGAATTGGTGCGACATTCCAAGCGTACGTTGAATCGTGGAATCGCTTGCCGCGAGGTCAATGCAGCACAGCACGCATACGAAGTGCAAAGACTTCGAGTCTTAACCGATGTGCGCATCAATTTTTATCGCGCCCTCCGCGCTCAACGTCAAATTGCCGTCACGTCAGAACTGCTTGACATTAGCCGACAAGCGCACGCTTCCGCCGAGTCGCTGTTCAAAGCCCAGGAAGTTGGCAAGGCCGATGTGTTGCAGGCGCAACTCGAAGTCGAGGCTGCTACGATCCAACACGAAAACGCCGAAAACCGGCAGCGTTCTAGCTGGTCCGAGTTGTGTGCCGTCTGCGGCATTTCGTTTCTCCCGCCAGCACCGCTGGACGGTGAGCTCTCCGCGCTTGGCGTGCAAATTCGATTCGATGAAGCTCTTGCGCGGCTGCAATCGTTCAGTCCGGAAGTGGCCGTCGCAGCGGTGAATATTGATCGAGCTCGATTGAAACTGCAACGCCAGCTCGTCGAAACGCAACCCGACGTCAGTATCGCCGGACTGGTCAATTGGCGCGATAATGGAATCGGAGGCGCTAGCGACGGCGGCTTGGCTGTCTCGGTACCCGTTCCCATTTGGAATCGCAATCAAGGCGCGATCCAACAGGCTCGCCATGAACTTGCGGCAGCCGAACAAGCCCTGGCACAGTTGCAATTCGAGTTGCAGCAACGATTGGCACCTGCCTTCGAACGATACGCTAATGCTCGAACGCAAGTCGAACGAATTCGCGACCGCATTCTTCCTGCCGCAAACCAAACACTCGACCTGACCCGCAAGACCTATCAAGCCGGTGAGATCAATTTCGTTGCTTTGTTGACTGTCCAGCGCACATACAATCAGTATCAGCTCGCGTTCCTCGACGCGCTTGAGTCCCTCCGAATCGCCGAAACCGAAATCGACGGCCTGTTGCTAAGCGGGGCCTTGAAGCAATAAGCAATCGAGGGTCATGCATTCAAAATTAGAAATTGGCTGTAGTTGAATCCAGGCGGTCCTCCAAGCGGTTCTCCCGTCAATGTTGAATTTTGAAAGCGAGCCCCTTCTGCAAGCCGTTGATCTCAGACTGAGGCCAGGATGGCCTTGACCACTTCACCTCGAGTATCAGTTAGGCGCATTTCACGACGGGCAAAATTATAGGTTAGTTTCTTGTGGTCGAGCCCCAGCAAATGCAATATCGTCGCATGCCAGTCATGGATATGGACTGGGTTTTCGACTGCTTCTGTACCATAGTCGTCGGTGCTGCCAAAAGCTAAGCCGGGCTTCACACCACCAAGCGTCGGACGTGGAAACTGAAAGATGCCTGTGTGCATTTGCATAAAGGCCTGCACGTGATTCGGCTAATCCGTCTGCATGCTATTGATCACGCACAATTCGTCGACGTGACGAGCCACTTCTGGGAAGAGGTCGGAAATCCATACGCCACTCGCACCATGCTGCCGAAACTTCCACGCTCTTCGACCATGGACGTCGGCGAAGCACTGAGAGGCATTTTCGTTCTTGATCCTTGAGTGTAAGTTGGGCAGACCTGCTCGTCCATGGATTGGTTTAGGACTCCATGTCTTTAAAATTGCGATCACTTGCGTTGCGAGGAAGCTTTATCAAAAGCGGCTCGGTTCAGTGCAGGGACGTCGGTAACATTTGATCAACTCTGTAGGCTTGCCCGTCTAGTTAGGATAAGATTGACTTACCGGTGCCGCCTTTCGAATTTATGGAAGAAACACTCATGAGCGTTGCGATAACCACGCCCGCCGACACGACGCTGGTCGCCGAAGCCCAGCTCCCTGATTTGTCGATTGCAGTACGAGATGTTTTTCAGTAATGGGCTCAAACACGACAAGAGGAGGTTGAATATGCCGAAGTTTTCTCTCGTCTTGATAATTGTTGTGTTCGGCAACTGGTCTTCATCGCAGGTCAACGGCGAGGATGCCATTGCCGGTGTGGCTCCATTCGCGGCAGCCAAGATAATATCGGGAAATGCTCATGAACGAGGTGTCATGTATGGATCAGTCTTTCGCGACCAGATTGCCGACTTCTTCAAGTCCGAAATTCTCAAGTCGTTTGTCAACCGACCGGCGACTCGCGAAGAGTTGTTGGCTTACGGCGAGGCCTGCGGCAAAGTAATTCGCCAAGAGTGCCCGATGATCGCTGAAGAACTCGCAGGGATGGCCGACGGGGCAGGGTTGAAGCTTGCAGAAATCATTCTCATTCATGCTCACGAAGAACTGTATCATCGTCAACCACTGCCGATGCCCGGGCATTGCACGGCGGTTGCGATCGCACCTGCTGAGACTGGCGACGGATCGACGTTGGTCGGCCAGACTTGGGACTGGATGCAAACCGTGGCGGGCAAGTCATCGATCCTCCAATGGCGGCGCGGCGACGGCCCCAGTGTGTTGGCCTATGGTTTTCCCGGAATGCCGTTCGGCGCAGGAATGAACGAACACGGAATCGCTCTATGTTGGACCAGCGCTGCGCTCGGTGAAACCGGCAAGTCTCCGCGAGTCGGCCTGCCGAGCTATGTCCTCATCGCTCATCTGCTCAGTCAACCGGATTTAGCAAGTGTGATCCGCGTGGCCAAGCGTGATCGGCACGCAGGTTGGTTCACCTTTGTAATGGCCGATAGTAACGGGAACCTGCTCAATATCGAGGGCTCACCCAGCGGTATTGCGATCGCACAGTCAAACGACCGCATGCTGCGCGTTGGATTCGGCTCGCGCAAGATGACGAATGTCGCCGCACCGGCAACGATAAAACAGCATCCTCGTTGCGAGAAACGCAACCAATTTCTCGACGGCCTAAACGGCAAAGTAACTCAGAACATGCTCGAACGAGCCTTCGCGGATAGCAAGTATCAGATCTCAGTCGGCAAATCAACGATCGATATAATGGTTTTCAACACCACTACTCGTACCGCTCGCGTCAGCCGCGGTCCAGCATACGGCGAAGCATGGCGCGAGTTTCGTATTACGACGCACGATAGTGATTCTACGACCGCTCGTTGATAGGCAATCGCATGTCGCAACATTTATCCACCAAACGATTGGAGCTGCGAGCTGGCGACGATTCGCTGGCAGTGAACAGGCGGAGCTGGTTACAGGTCGGTTCGCTGGGGCTGGCCGGGATCACGCTGAATACGCTGGCAGCATCGAAAGCACTCGCAGGAAGCACGAAATCGTCGTCGTTTGGTCGCGCGAAGCGGTGCGTGCTGCTGTTCCTGACCGGAGGAGCGCCGCAGCACGACACGTTCGATCCTAAGCCGCTTGCGCCGGGAAACATACGTGGGGAGCTGTCACCGATCGCCACGAGCGTGCCTGGCGTGCATGTCTCGGAGTTGTTTCCGCTGTTCGCTCGGCGGGTGCATCATGTGACTCTGCTGCGTTCAGTCACCCATGACGACACGGTGCATACCTCAGCAGGCTATACGATGCTGACTGGGCGACGTCATCCGCAAGCCAATGCGCGAACCGCGGCTGACATTCGGCCACGGACCACAGACCATCCGCATGTCGGATCGATCCTGTCGTTGGTGCGAACCGAGGCCGGCGCACCCACATTTGTGTCATTGCCCGAAGTCATCAAGGATGCTGCGGTCAACGAGTTTCCCGGTTTGAACGGAGGGTTTCTTGGCGGCCGGTATGCTCCGCTGCTCGTGGAAGGATCGCATCAGTCCGCAAAATTTTCGCCACCGCCGCTTAAGCTGGCTGAAGAGATGTCGCTGGCGCGCATCAATGCACGGCGCGAATTGTTCGAACAGCTCAGCGGGCGCTCGATCCAAAACAGTTATGACGCGTTTCGCGATCGAGCGTATTCATTGCTCGCGTCAAGTGCCGTGCAACAGTCGTTTGAGATCGAACGAGAGACCGAGGCGACTCGCACGCGCTACGGGGCGCATCTTTTCGGCCAAGGCTGCCTGATGGCGCGCCGGCTGCTCGAAGCGGGAGTCGCGTTGGTCTCGGTCTACTGGCAATACGAAGGTCCGGACGATTCGCCGGTTTGGGACACGCACGGCAACAATTTCCCACACCTTCGCAATCGTCTCGCACCGCCGACGGACGCGGCACTATCAGCCCTGTTGGACGACTTCGCTGACCGTGGTCTGCTCGACGATACGTTGGTCGTCGCAATGGGTGAATTCGGCCGCTCGCCGAAGATCAACGCTCAAGCCGGTCGCGACCATTGGCCGGGTGTCGCGACCGTAATTCTTGCCGGTGCAGGAATTCAATCCGGGGCCGTCTATGGCGCCTCAGATAAAATTGGCGGACTTCCGCAATCGAACCCAGTCACACCCGCCGACCTCACCGCGACCATCCTACATCTCCTCGGTGTGCCGCCCGACTTGGAACTCCGCGATCAAACCGGCCGGCCGCACATCGCCTGCACCGGTTCGCCAGTGCTGGGCCTGTTCGGCTGAAACTCTCAGGGCGCCATGCTTCCCAATGGCGAAACGCTCCTAGTTGGACAGCGCCACTTGTTTGCGGAATACCAGCCCGAAGCGCAAGCAAGTGAATAGCTTACGACGATTATCGCAAATCACTCGCTTGCGCTTCGGGCTGGTATTCGGCAAAGAAGTGGCGCTGTCCAACTAGCCAATGTCGGCTCGTCGTAACGTTGGTCTGCATTTCCATTGACAATCCCTAGACTGCCGCGCAACCGTTACGCCCCGAACGCGTATGCTTGATTTCGGAATTGATTTGGCGAGGAATCTGTGGCCAGAAAGTGTCGCAGGTTATGCTTGATAGATGTCCGTGACGACGCGTTATGAGTCGATCCGGATGTATCAATTACTTCGATCGTGTGGATTCTTCCGAACTAACCAACGACGTTGCAAGCTGTACTTGCTGATGGGATTGATCCATGGCGCGCCCTTTGGTATTTCAATTTGGTGATCGACTGCTTCCAGTTGCTATGTCGAAGGTCGATCGCGCACGGCTGTATGGCTACAAAGAGCTGGAAGTCGTCGATGATCGCGGCCGACGTTGCGAGCTGGCGACGTTGGCTGACGATGGTTGTACGCTGGTAGGCAAAGGGTCCACTGCATTGGGATGGATGACTGCAGATGGCAATTGGTGCGACAAAACTCAGATGACACCCGTGGATCTCGATGGCCGCGATATCGCGAGCGTGCCATCATCGTTTGCCGCTCCCATCAAACTATTTGAAACGGCGACTGTCGACGAATACCTGCGGCATAACATCCGACTGGTGTATGCAGTCGAATGCGATGATGATCTGTCGGATTTGAGAACAGAACTTGCCAGAGGAACGATCTTCGCATTTCCGTACAGTTACCGAGGCGGACTCGAGGCGGACGCAGGTTTTATGCTGGCCAACGATGCAGGCGAAATCATGCTGGCAGTAGGTGATCCAACCAAGGTCGACTTTGTGGGACTGGCGGTGCCTTCGATTGATACTGGAACCGAGTCCGCTGAAGAAGAAACCGACATGATGGACTTCGACATGATTTGATTTGTAACGATGCTATTCCGTATCCAGCTCAGAAATTGGTAACCCAGCGTTCAGCGCTCGACCGATCGTAGATTCATCGACCAAGAGTTATCCATGCCAGAAATCAATATTAGTAACAGCAGTGGACGCGATGCACTGGTTGCGATCTCAAGCGTATCGCCGCGCAAGCAAATTCGCTGGCTCGACGCCAATCGCCGCCAAGTTGCCGGTGTGCGGCTGATCAAGACCACCGTGCCGCACGATTTACCGGCTTTAATAGCGCACAACGGTACGCTTGCAAATGTTGGCCAAGCGATTATCGAAAACGACCCCGAAATCGATACGGAGAATGTCGGGCGATTATTGACTGAGACTTCGCGTGTCTACATCGACGAAAGTGGTAGTATCGTCCACAACGTTCGCTTCTGGGAAATCGTCAAGAACGCCGACGATACCGTGCGTGAAAGACGTCCGCGGAAAATGGCGGACACGAATTTAGCCGGCGAAGTTCCGCTGCGCTGGTCCGGTGTATTTATCCCCCGCGATCAAGCGATTCGCAAGTTTGTCTTCTCCGGGAAAACGCAACTGCAACACGTTAACGGCTTGACCTACGATTTTCTGTATTCGATGGCCAAAGAATTGGAGCAGCGCAACGCATTGATGTTGCTCGGCGCTGGTCCAAAATGCAACCAGCCGCTAATCCTGCGGCGCGGAGGTACGCCCTATCGCGGATTTCTCGAAGGACGGACCCAGCAAGACCAGTATTACTTGGTACTACACTTTTCGAACCTCGAACTGAAATCCCCGAAGGTCGACATCGAGGAGGCGCAGTCATGATCAAGCTGACGTTGATCGACAAGTCGCGACTGGATATCAAATTAGGCGGCTATTTTGTAGGTTCCGCCACGCAGCTTAGCGACCCGAGCCTACTGCCACTGGCACAAGAATATCGGCGAAAACTAAGCGCGCAAATGATGCCGCTGGACAAGCCAGGAATTCGCCAGAAGATTCCCTCGTCCGATTATCATGCCAGCCGCAAAGTTGACGGCGAATTCACATTGCTGGTTTTTCGTGACGAAGAAGTGTTCACGATCAATCCCGGCGGTACTATTCGCATGGGAATGCCATGGCAGAATGAAATTCGCAAGCAACTGCTGCAAGCCAACGTATCCGATGCAGTTATCGTTGGCGAACTTTACGCGCGCTCTACGGACCGGCGTCCGCGAATTCACGATGTCGTAACGATCGCCAGGCAGCCTCAGTCCGCAGCGGACCTCGAACGGTTGGGCTTCGCGGTGTTTGACATCATATCGCTGGATGGCGAACCAGCCGGTGAGCGATTTCGCGACACTTGGAAACTGATCGAGAAGGTTTTTGGCGACGGCACTTTGGTGCATCCTGTCGACGCGAAGTTTGTGAAGGACTCATCGGAAGTTGAGTCGCTGTTTGAGCAATGGGTTGAAGCGGAGGGAGCTGAAGGTTTAGTCGTGCGCAGCGACGAAACTGGCATGTACAAGATCAAGCTGCGTCACACACTGGACGCGGTCGTCATTGGGTTCACGGAGTCCTCCGATGATCGGCAAGGCATGATGCACGATCTGCTGCTGGCCGTTATGCGCGCCGATGGTACCTTTCAAGTCCTCTCGCGCGTCGGTGGCGGTTTTAGTGATCAGCAGCGGCGCGACATGCTGAGCGATCTTAAAGACATGGTGGTGGATAGCGAGTACGCCGAAGTGAACTCCGATTATGTGGCGTATAACATGGTGCGTCCCGATTGGGTCGTCGAGGTCGATTGCCTCGATCTGATCTCCCACAACACGCGTGGTGGCAATATCAGTCGCATGGTGCTCGATTACCAATGCGAAGGTAAACCAGGATACAAAGTCGTACGCAGATTGCCTCTAGCCACGGTGATCTCGCCCCAATTCGTCCGCCGCCGCGAAGACAAACGAGCCCATCCTGCCGACGTACGAATCGCTCAAGTCAGCGATCGCGTGGAAGTACCTCAGGTCGATGTCGAGGCGCGTCAGTTTCAGGCTCCCAAGTCAACGCTAATGCGACGCGAAGTTTACACCAAGCAGCTCAAAGGAGAAACTCTGGTTCGTAAGTTCGTATTGCTGAAGACCAACAAAGAGACTGCCAGCGACGAGCATCCTGCGTACGTAATTCACTACACCGATTTCTCACCCGGTCGCAAAGATGCTCTCAGCCGCGAAGTACTAGTTAGCAATTCTCATGACCAAATCGCATCGCTGTTCGAGCAAATGAAAGAGGAAAACGTCAAGAAGGGCTGGACCGCGTACCAACCAGCGGCGACGTCCGTTGCGGAACCAATTCAAGCAATCGATGCCTCACTGCCTCCGCCAGTCTCCGCGGTCGATTCGCCGAGCATCGCTGAGGAACCGAAAACTAAGAAACGCGCTTCACGAAAGAACTCAGCGGAAGCCGCGCCTGAGGCCGTCGAAAAATCCGAGCCAATTCCACCGGACAATCCAGTCGCTCCAAAAGCAGCGCGAAAGAAGAAAGCATAGTGACGGCTGCCGCTCGCCTAACTGAAAATTAGCCGTGATTTTACATTAGTTGCTCTCACTCTGGTGAGCGATCTACGGCTTGGCAATTCCAGCTTTCGTCAGAAGTTCTTGGGCTTCTTTGTTTCCGACCAGTTTTGCGCCGATTTCTTTAGCGGCTGCTGTAGCATCGTCGCTCAGGCTGGTGATGGCTCGCGCTTGAATCGCTACTTTCAAGGTCTCGACGCTGGGTTTGATTTTCAAGATCTCGATGACCGATTTCTGATCGGCATCCAGTTTAGCTATGTCGAGTGCGTTAATGCACATCTTCGCGCGTTCTTCGTCTGACATTACGAACTGACGAGCAATGCGGATGTATCCCTTCACGGTTCGCCCTTGATATCGATCAGCGGGACCGTATTTGGCCAGATCGAGTAACACGGGAGCGGCATCAATGGTCATCCATTTACCCAACAATTCTGTACCAACGCTGCGCAGCGATGCATCTGTGCTCTTGGAATACTGCGCGACCGTTCGTAGCGATGCGGTACCTCCTACCGAGCCCACGATGTCGATTAACGCAGCTTTCGCTGCTGCAGGCGCAGCGTCGATAGCGGCGGCCAAAGTAGTCGCGCAAGCTTCGCGATCAGGCATGCGCACCGCCGCTGTCTTCAGCGCTTGCAGCGCGGCGCCAAGATCCTCCGCGTGGTTCGGCGTAACGACTTGTGAAACCAACAATGGTAGTCGATCTTGTGATACTGTGCTGCCCAACGATTCCAGTGCGGCACTGCGAATAAGGGGTTTGGGGCTGTTAAGCGCTTTGACCAATTCATTGGTCGCCTCAATGCGGCGTAGACCTATGACTTCGATCAGCAACTGAAAATCGATGGCGCCTTGAGCAGAAGGCAGTCGAGCTAAAATCTCTTGGTTCACCGTTTCATCGGGAAGTCCTACGAGCGCAGCTTTGACTGTCGCGAAAAGGTCGCTCGACTCGACTGCGATCTTGATCAGAGGCATGACGCAACTGGCATCACCAATCCGGCCAACTGCTCCGATCGCTGCCAAACGCACTTCCTTCGAACCCTGAGAAGCAAGTTTCAGTAATTCTTCGTGGTCGACGGTACCCTTGAGATCCGCAAGTGCCTGAACCATCAAAGCGGCGCGATTGTCGGGAGCTTTGGATATTTCGGCTACCAAGGTAGCTCCTATTGCTTTGTCCGTTATCTCGCGCGCGGTTTGAAGTCCGACTAGAAACAGTGCCTTGTCAGGCGAACGCAGTTGTTCGACCAACAGCGGAAATCCACCCTGCTTGCGAGCCAAAATGGCACCGCGTGTCGCTTCGACGATTCGTTGTTTAGGGACGTCTGACTGACGAACTTGGTCGTAAAGTTCAATGGCCAAGCTGGTGTTGCCTTCTGCAAGAAAACGCTCGGCACACAAAACACAGCCTTCCGCAACGGACGAGCGGACCTTGCCTTGGGTTGTGGACAATGCGCTGCGAAGTGATTTGGCGGAGTCACTTCCGCCGATTTTTCCAAGAGAGACCGCAGCCGCTGCGGCCACGTCCGCATCCGGGTTGTTCAACAGGCCGACCAGCGTAGCGACAGACTTGCCATCGCGCCGGACACCGATCGAATTAATGGTGCCGATTAATAACTTGCCCTTCAGTGAACCGCAGGCTGTGCGCAATGCATCATCGCAGGCAGTACCAGGAATCGCTTCTAACGCGATGCGAGTCCACGATGCGAGTTTTTCGTCGGCTAATAATTTCGCCAATTCCGACACAGCAGCGGTCGAACCATACACCGCCAGCCGCTTGCAGGCCATCGCCTTGTCAGCGCCCGGCGAGTCCTTTGCCAGAATCGCTATTAACTCTGTTTCGGAAGTAATCGTCTCGACTTGCGCGAACCCGATTTGGCAAACCGCCAAAATCGTCATTACGAACGGGAAGAACGGGCGAAGCAATCGCATGGTATATCCAATTGTTGAATAAGTTGTTTCTCGGTGGCTTTAATTAACACTGTCAGGCCGATCAACATTTTTTGTGACCAGCGGAGAAATCGTCAGTCGCTGTACAGCACTTGCAATTTGGTTCCAGCAAAGGAATTTAACGCTTGGATCGCACTAGATACGCCATGGTTCGCGAAGCGCTTCTGAGCGAAGCCGATTCGCTTCGTCATCGTTTATAAACTCCATCGTATCGATATTTAGCTTCACTTGACGGTTCAGGAACAGCGCCACGTTGGCTGCATGGCAGGCGATATGGGCACGAGCTGCCGCTTGTGCGTTCCCCTTGGGTTGACTGCGACTCTTAACGCAGTCAAGAAAATCGCGTACGTGGAAAGTTGCCGGGTAACCGCCGATTTCCTCTACCGTTCGACCTGCCAACAACTCTGGTGAGCTCAAAACCATCTTGCCGCTGTCGCCAGCTTCGACCCAACCGGTCTCTCCTTCGAATCGAACCGGACATGATCCCAGCGGAATCCAACCTTTCTCGCGAAAGATCAACTGGCAGCCATCTTGATAGGTCGCGACCAATTCGTTGTCTTGTTTTGCGTTGTACTCGATCGGAGGCGGGCAATCACCCACAGCCCATTGGCAAAGATCGACGCAATGGGAACCCCATTCAAGAACACCGCCGCCGACCAATCCGCCACCTTTTTCGAAGTGGAATCCATTCAACTGTTTGGCGTTGAAGGGACGCCACGCGGCAGGTCCCAAGTAAGTATCCCAATCCACGACTTCCTTGCTGGGCTCAGGTTCCGCCGGTAACCAGCCGCTGGTCATCGCTTGCATGCCAGCGGGATGCGCATACACTTTCTTCAGTTTTCCGAGCTTACCTGAACGAGCCAAATAACAAGCAAACGCGAAATGAGGCAGATTTCGGCGCTGAGTTCCGGCTTGAAAAATCCGCGCCGTTCGGCGCATTGTTTCGGCCAACGCTAGGCTTTGCGCTATATTCTTGGTGCAAGGTTTCTCACAATACATGTCTTTGCCCGCTAGCGCGGTATTGATCGCCGCAGTTGCATGCCAGTTCGGTCCTGTTGCAATGAGCACCGCATCGATATCACTGCGATCGAGCAATTCACGAAAATCGCGATACATGGCGCAATTGTCGTTACCATGTTTTTCGTCTACCGTTTTCTTGACGGAAATACGTCGCGTTTCCTTGATGTCACAAACCGCCGCGAATTGAACGTCCGATTGCTGGAGAAAGCAACCCAGGTCGTAATTCCCGCGATTGCCGATGCCGATGCCGCCGACGATGATCCGTTCGCTCGGCGCCACAGCACCGTCCAGTCCCAAAGCTGAACTTGGGATGATCGTTGGCAATGATACTGCTGCACCCACAGCAGCGGTGGACTTCAAGAAGTTGCGCCGATGAACCGTCTTGCGAGTGATGGCCATTTTTCCGGCTCCTAACTCTTAGTGTGATAGATTGGAATAAATATTCTGTACGCCCGATTCCACGATAAGGTAGTCAGAGTATATGAATCGGCGATCCTTTTCAACCGCCGCATTTTCGAATTCTCGCTAGACAATGGAAGAAAGTCCAAGCCGCTGACTGGCACATTACGAATTCTGTCGATCACCGAGATCCGCATGCGGGTCCAAGTCGAGCTGCGGATTGGGTGCGTGGCGATAATCAACGGGCTGGTACTCGATAGCCAATTCTGGCGTGACCAAGCGACGTTGGCCGTCGGCAAGCGAAGTCAACGCTCGATCAAGAATTCCGCTCGTCAGCAATGTACGCTCCACCGGATACGCAGGCTTCCCAGTGTGAAACATGCGTTCAATGGCTTTTAACAAGTAAGCGAAATGTGGATGGCGCGGTTCGGTCCGTTCGTCGAATCGAGTTGCTAGCGGTTGGGGACTGCCCTTAATTCGTAGAGCTACAGAAGTTCCGCTGCTGAATGACGGGAGCATGAAGACGGCGGCCGTCAAACCATCGAGGTACTGCAACAAGAAAACGGTTGCATCGGCACTGGAACGCATGTCGGCTCCTGATTGGTGCGGTGTTACCGCTAATGCTGCGTCAAGCAAGCGTTGGTCGATGGTACCATCGTCGACGATTTTCCAAATCGCCGGTCCGCGCAGGCACTGGACCCACGCGACTCCGCGCTCGGCTCCTCGACGACGCTCAACATGAGCTTGCAGAAATTCCAAGGCGTGACTGCCGTATATGTCCAAACCAGAATAACCGATGCCCACCGCGGCTTCGATTTCACAGCCCATGGGCACATCGATGGCCGGCGTGCGAAAACCGACACACATCGATGATCCCGCCATGAACGGAACCGCCAATCTCTGCGCGCGATCGTACATCCACTTGGCGTCGACCCATTGAGGTCCCAAATGCTTGTCGTTAAAGACCGGAACAACAGTTTCGTACTTGGCAAACGTGTCAGTAATTGCCTCAAAAAAACGTCGCCGCGGATAAAGTTGTTGCCCCTTGGAGTTGTAAGGATAGTTTCCGTGCTCACCGATGCTAATCACACCGTCGACAGCCACTTGGTTGCCGCCCAGCGTAATCGCTTGCTCGATCGAATCGAAAATTGGCACTTTGTACTTGCTGGCCATCGACCGAGCCATGTCTTGCGCGGGAAACTGGTCGACGTACATCGCGGCCAGTTTCAACAAAGGCCCCGGCCCACCGTCTTGGCGCCAGCCTTCGAGAATCTTGCCTAAGAGGACATCGGCGTGGAGCCCGCGAGCATAGGCCGTAACGATCCCAGCAACCAGCCGTGGTGAGCGTCGATCGGGAGCATCTGCGAGCGATAAAGTTGTATTTGCACTCAGACCCAGCGCCGCAGCGTTGAACAACGCGTTACGTCTGGTAAATGTGTTAGGCGCCAACATGAATCTCCGCCTACAATGTAATCCAGTTTCGGAAAGCTTCTTCATCGACGTTGCGTCCGCTGATCACTACCACGATATCGCCGTCGCCGGACAGGTCACCGCGAGTTTCAAACAGCGCGGCCAGCGTAATAATTCCGGACGGTTCGGTGCGCAGTCCGTGATGATCGTACATCCACTTCATCGCTTTCCGCGTAAGCATGTCCTCGACCGGCACGGCGCGAGTCACCAGTTGCTTGAGAATTGGCCAGTTGTGTTCACCGACGTCGTAGGAACATAGTCCATCGCAAATGCTGGTCGGCCGATCGATGCGTGTTCTATTGCCAGTGGCCAGCGATTGGCAAAAATCGTTAGCAGTCGCCGGTTCCATGCCAATTATCTGTGCCTCAGGAAAGCCATCGTGAATGGCGATCGCATGTCCCGCCAGCAACCCACCTCCGCTGATCGGACAATAGAAGTGTGACACGGTGCGTCCCAATCGCTTCAAATCCTGAACGATCTCCAGGGCACCGACTCCATTGCCCGCAATCACGTAAGGGTCGTCATACGGAGAAGCACGGACGGCTCCTTCTACTTCCGTGATCTCGCGAGTCATCTTGTCGCGTTCGCCGGTCAGATGATCGCGCTGGATATTGAACGTCCGAATCTCGGCGCCAAAGGACCGGGTGCGATCAAACTTTATTTTCGGGGCGCTGTCGGGCATCACGACAATGACACGTTTTTGATATCGCATGCCAGCATACGCAATGCCCGATGCAAAGTTTCCCGAGGAATGAGCAGCTACTGGGCGCTGGCCAATTCGCTCCAGATTGTTCGCCATCCAGTTTAGTCCACCATACAGCTTGAATGAACCCGACGGCGTCCAGCCAAAATCTTTCAGCCACACGCGACGTGTCGGTGGCAATCCCAATTCCGCCTCAAGCGCATACGACCGTACCATTGGAGTTTCGGAAATGTGCTGGCGAATGACTTGCTCCGCCGCGTACACATCGCCTATCGTCACTGACGTAATCGACATAGCACCCTCAAAACAAAAGATCGCCTCAGGCTTTGCCCGATCGCTTGGCTAGCCCTTTGAATACACGCGTTCGTCGACAATGGTGGTTTGTCGGCGCAAGGGGAGCACCCATCGTCGCCAAGCCATCGTTTGAACAATGATCAAGATAAACATGCACAGCGCAGCCAACCAGTACGGGCTGCGCGCATTGACGTAACTGCCCAGCACGCCACCGACTAGTGTACCTAAAGCCATTCCGCCAGCTAAGGTCGCCTCGTGGATTCCCGCCGCAAGAGCCCTGCGCTCGTTGGTGCTGCCAGCCGTGCTGTAATACAGTCCCGAAAAGTAGTTGTAGCCTACTAACTGCCCAAGCATCACCAATCCGATCATCAGCATGCCACCCGACTGTGCTAGCGCGATAACGACCAACCCTGCTGCGCCAACGATCTGTGAGACCATCGCCGTTGATAAACTGAAATGCCAAAATGTTAACACATGCATGACCAGGTAAGTGCTGATGATTACCACACGAAAGCCAGCCAGCATCGATCCGTGACGATCGGGCTGGACTCCAATCTTGACCGCAATATCTGGCAATAGGTGAACCACCATGCTCCCGCCAAACATCCCACCGATATTAGCCAACCAGCTCAATCGTTTAAACGCCAGCGCCAATTCCATTCTCGTTTGCTGATCTGTGGTCGTCTCGGCCACTGGTTCCGACTTGATCGCAACGCGACTGGCCGCGTAGGTCGCCAATAATAGGTTGAGTAGAGCGATCGACAAAGCGGCCGAGTACGCCCAGACTTGCCCCAATCCGAACAATGTGCCACCGGTCAATTGCCCGCACATCATGCCCATATTCCAGGATATGCAGTAGATGATCAGCACTCGGCTAACGCCACGACGATTGGTGTGCGCGTCTTCACCTTGATTCAACCAACCGATCAGCGGTGGATAGAGAAACCCCAGGCCAATTCCCACCGTCCAATAACTGGCTAGGAACGCCAGAGTGCCGCTTTCGAGCCCGGCACAGCCAACGATTCCCAAGACGATCAATATTGCGCCGGATAAGAAGATCCGCCGATGGTCGATGATTTGCGACGACACACCAGCCACCACACTGGCGATTGCCGCACTCAGTGATAAACCAGCCCCAAGGATCCCGAGCATCAACGGCCCAGTCTGTTCTTCTGCCATTTCTCGTGAAACTGTAAAGACTACGACGAATGCCGCGAAGTCAGTTAGGCCACAAATCAAATAGAGCAATCTTCGGAGAGTTCGCATGAGCGTTGGTTAGTCCGTGCACTTGGGGCCAGTATGAATCGAAACCGTCCCGTACAGGACAAAAACCATCACTACCAACATTTATTCCTACGGGACTTGGGCCAGCCATCGGACCGACGTAGCACTGTTCAGCTAGTAAGGAACGTTGAGCGCTTCGCAAAGAAAATTCATCAACGGTTTCGCATCTCGGACAGCTTGATCCACGAATTTTACCAGTTCGGGGCCTCCAAGAAGTTTCTCGTCGATTTGGCACACTCCGATGAAACTGGTCAAGCGAATGGCTTCTGCCATCGGCGATTCTTTCGCGAACCCGCGCGGCATGGACTTCAGTCGTTCCTCATGCAATTTGAACTGCGAGGCGAAGCGTTTGTTTCCAACCACTTTCTTCCAAGCATTGGGATCGTCGTGGATTTTCGTGCGAATCAAACGGAGCGGTTCGCTGTCGGGCATCCAGATTCCCGCGCCAAAAAAACACTCGTCGACGGCGACATGCAGGTAGCAGCCTGGTGCGTGGACGTCGCAGCCAAGTTGATGGCGAAAGTGAATTCCGATATTCGTCTTGTAGGGTTCCTTGGCCTTGGAAAATCGAGTATCTCGGTAGATGCGCATCAGCGATCCACCGACTCCCTTGGGAATGGCTTGCAAGAGCGGTGCGCTTTTTGCGAGCGGCTTTTGCATGGCCTCAATGAGCGTAAGCGAAGGCTGCAAAAAAAACTCTTCGTAACGCTGGCGATGTTGTTGAAACCACTCTCGATTGTTGTTTTTCGCCAAATCGCGCAAGAATTTGAGCGTGCCAGCAGGAAAACCGGAGAATTCTGACAACATGATAAGTCGCGACTTCGTTCCATGGAGAGGACTTGCGGCGGTTCGCTAGACCCGCGGCATAACCGATGCCAAATGCAGCCTAGAGATTATAACCACCAAACAGTCCATCCACATCCGGTATCGCGTCGAACTAATTCCAGCCCCTCGGAGTTGCTGCGACGCATGTTTGAGAGTCGCGATTTCATATTCAAACGCTCAGACTTCGGCTATTTGGGCGCCGTGCTTCGCGCCGCTAGCGAGGCGGCTCGCTGATTCTTACTCCGCGTAACTAGTTCCGCGAGATCGAAATTCTGATCGTTATTCACATCGATCGCCTCACGAATAACGAAAGACGCCTCTTCGCGCGACAAGCGGTTGTCGTTGTTCTGGTCGAACAGTCGCAAATCCAGCTTGGACATCTGCTGAGCCCACACATCTTCGTTTTCCGGAGTAAGTTTACCGCAAGCATACAATATCGATGAAGCATGATCGTTGATCGTGGATTCGATCCAAGCAGTTTGCTTAATCGACTCAATTTTCGCGGGAAACGTAGACATTGACTCAGGTGCAAATGGCCAAGTCGGTCGCGTTGAGGCACGAAGGTCGGTGACTCCATTGCTAGATGAGACATTGGTAGCAGCGCGAATTTCAAACAGGCTTGCTTCAGTTTTTTGCAAGAGGCCAGCCAACTCGTTTTGCAACTCGCTGGCCAAATCCATTCTGGTGATCAGCGCTAAATATGCCATGGGCTCGGAACCAACGTAGCGACGCTCAGGTAGTCTATCTTGTTGTCTAAAAGGGTTATTTGCAGGACGCCCCGATGGCGTCAAAGATCTGGAAAAAACGTTTAAGGACGGCAGAATGCTCATTCGAGAGAGTGTGAATCTTTCTGCGGGCGATAGAACAAATTCGCCCGGTAGCAACTTCGAGATTCGCGACGGGTCCTTCAGTATCACTTTCATGTGATGACGAAGTCCCGCAACGATATTGGACCGCCACGACTCAGGCGTATCAGGTCCCGAACTCAATCGACACGCGGCCAACGCCAACTCCTCTGGCGTCGACGTAAAAAGACTGAGCGCGGCTTGTGCAACTTCTGCGACGGCTGCCTCGTAAACCAATTCTCCTGGAAGCCAGGCGGCCCTCCTGAACCTGTCAATCGCCAACGCATTAGGATTCAGCACTTGAGGCAATCCGAGTTGCGGATGGTTGCGTATTATTGCGATAACTCCCGGCGTATAGACCTGCGCCACGTCTTCGCTACCGAATACGGCTTGCAGCAGTACCTCGCGTAGCAACAAAGCTCCTTCTCGATCCAGCCGATCTACGTTGTCTGAATTCAATAGCCAATCGATCATGCGATTTGGAAGTGCGTTCAGCTCAAATACCACAGCCATCCAACGTTTGTTCCATTCAAGGTCATCACTGGCAAGCTGCTCCTCAAACAAATCCACAAATTGCGCTTCATCGGTGAGAGAGACGAGGCAGCTCCACAGTTGCTCGTCGAGTGACGCACTGGGAGAAATAGGATGGCGTCGTTCTGACGGGGACGCTTTTGTAAGAGTTATGATTCTTCCAGCTTTGCTCCACTCGTTTGCGCTACCCGATCTCGCGACTTCCAACAAGCGAGCGATCAACTGGGTCGCATTCTGTTTGTCGGCTAATGTCGCGATTGCCTTAAGCGCCGAACCTCGAGCTGCCATGTCTTTGTCGCGCTGGTAAATCTCGATCCACGCGTCAAGGACCTTGCCATTGAAGAGCGAAGGTGCCTGCTCGGGAAGTCTGGACGCGGAATTTTTTGGCGGCGGTTCTTTGTTGTTTGGCGATTCGATGACCAGTGCAATTGCATAAAACAATATGACGCTCTCCAATTGTACGATGCGCGGTGCGTTATCGTAGGCACTTATATCTGTAGGTTGAGGATCGAACTGATTGCTGCTAATTGAATTCAACTTTAATTCCGGCCAAGAAAGTTGTAGACTTGCGTCGTCTCTGATGAACTTGCGTAAGTCGACAGCTCGTGTTTTTGAGGACAATCGCGAAACGAACTGCTTAATTCTAAACTGGTGCTTTTCGACTAATTGTTCGTTGACCATCAGATCGAACAATTCCAACAGTTCATTGGTCGGCGGTGGTGGGGTCATTCCGCCCATGCCTCCGTTAAGACTAGGGTTGAGAAGGTGTACCGGTTTTGGTAATTTCGGCACCAGCTCTTCAAACTCGGAACCCGTAAACGGTTCTAGTCCTGCAACCGTCACCATCGACGTGGCGCGATTCCAGTCGTTGAGCAGCAAATCGAGGCGCAGGTCGATGTATTTACTCAATTCTGGAATCTGAATCTCGGAGCGCGCCAGCAAAATGGTTGCCCACGCCGAGATTTCGGGTGGATTCGACAGGTCTTCGAAAGCTCGCGCGGCCGCGGCTGAGCGCAGCTCCGACAGTTGCCTCTCAAGCGCATAGATGCTGTGTTTGCTTGTCCAAAATTTTTGGGAAAGTGAGCTGCTGGATTTCAGAGCGGCCATTACTTTGCTTTCCAGCGAACTGTCGATACCCTTTCCCAGAACGATCAACAAGTATCTGCCGGCTGCTTGCACTAACGGTTCGCTGGCCGGCGATTGAGATGTAACCAATGCAATGGCGTGCGCTACAAGCGATTCGTGGATTGAGTCTAGATATTCGTTTTCGACATGACAATTGAAAATGGAAGCTGCAAATTCTTCGTCACGTTCCTTCATCTCGCGAACGATCATTTCGTGATAGGCTGGCTTCGGATATGCCTTCTGCAAAACGTCGAGCACCGACGGATCCGCTACTCGGCTCGATCTCAAATCGTTCAAAACTACTGGTCCGATCATGTCAGTGTTCTGTTTGTTGATGAGATTCACTAAAGCGGTTACGGCATCAGTGCGCTCTTTTGGGTGGGTTTCGTACTGAAGTTTATCGAGCCATTCGTTCAGCGAAATTCCTTTGAATCGTTTCTGTTTAGATACAGGATTCATCCCTGCAAGCGTCTCCGACCCATAACTTAACGGGTTCGAATCATCGTTTACCGCCACAGACACTGTTCCAACTGCGGGTTCGGCAGCCTGTTTTTTAATCGTAGCCACAACAGTCTGACCGTTCTTGATGGTGAACGAATTCGTGTCGAGCGAGATAACATCGCTGGGCGATTCGATGGTGATTTCGTACTTGTCGGCGCGCAAGCGAGTGGTCTGGGCGCCCCGATCGATAGTAAGTTCGCGCACGATTTGGCCGTCCCGCGCGATGCGCACTTGGACATCGGCGACGTCTGATTGAATGACTAGTTGCCCACTTTGCAATTGCAGTGTCACAAGGATGCCCGCCGCGATAGCCAGCGGAATTAATCCAGCAGCGATCCAACGTATAGCGCGGCCCGTAAACCACGCGCGTGCGTTGGCTTGAGGACTGACGGTCGCTGGCGACTCGGCGTTGACGACGTTCAACATCAGTGGTTCTGAGGCTGGCGATGGACCACTACTATTCCCGACTACGGATTGAGCCCGGGTGACGAGGCCAGTCAAATCCGCTTGTGAACAAAACGGCTCGATCGCCTGAGCCACATGCAAAGCGCTTGCCGGTCGGTCATTAGGTTGTCGGCTGAGTAGTTGGCCCACCAACTTGACTAATTCCTCGGGTGCGTCATTGCGCAAGAGGGAAAGCCTTGGCGCGGTTTGGTCGGCGAGCATCCGCACTTTTTCCAGCAGCGACATGCTGGGAGCCGCAGCCAAAGGAGCCCGCCCGCACAACAACCGGAACAGCGTGGCGCCCAGCGAATACAAGTCGGCTCGATAGTCCACGGAACCAGACCGTTCAGCTTGTTCTGGGGCCATGTAGTCGAGCGTGCCCATCAACTGGCCCACCGTCGTTAGCTCGGCAGCCGACTCTTCCCAAAGACTGAGGTGAGCAAGACCGAAATCGAGAATCTTGATTCGCCCGGATTCGTCCAGCATCAGGTTGGACGGCTTGACATCGCGATGCACGAGTCCGGCAGCATGCGCGTGCGATAATCCGATCGCCACTTGCCGAGCGACTTCGCATGCATCTTGGATCGAAAGCTCGCCGATCGCGCGAGCCAGTCGGCTGAGATCCAGGCCGCTAATGTACTCCATGACCAAGTAGTGGATGCCATGCGTCTGGCCAGCGTCCGTTGCGCAGGCAATCGAAGGATGGCTTAGTCGCCCGACCGCGCGTATCTCGCGCAGAAATCGACCGACCAACTCCGGTCGCTGACCAAATACGCTGGGGAGCACCTTCACTGCAAACTGCTTGTTCAGTTCTTTGTGCAGCGCCAAATAGACCGTTCCCATGCCACCTCGTCCAAGTGGACGCAGTAACTGATAAGCACCGATATGTTGTAAGCCGAAACCAAGAGTCGGCGGAGCATCGTGAGGCCGCACGAATGCCAGCGACTTGGCGGTATCGATAGCACGCCGCACGACACTGGGCTCACCTTCGTCGACATGAAGTTTGTCGGACTGGGCATCGTTGCCGCGCATCAAGTCGACGAAAGTGTCCGGATCGCTTTCCAATTCTACGATCGTTCGTTCGCACTCAGAGCAACTCGACAAATGATCCTCAATGGTACGACTTTGTTCGTCACTGGTCGACCCGTCCAAATAACTCTTAAGAGTCTGTCGAGGCAAGCACTGCACGATCGCTTCCTTTTCCTGTAGTCGTTAACTGACCATTTGCACCCTATTTGTAGAAACGATGCGCGCGTGACACAAACGCAACCCGCCGCGATGTGCGAGCGATGGAATTCTCATCGAGTAAATATTATTCCACGGGCTGTTAGCATTCGGTACACTAACTTATCGTATCGATGACCAGGGGCGGCGTCCTTGAGATTTATCGCATTTCGTCGAAAAGGTTGCAGTATGTCCATGTCCGGTCGCGGCTCGTCACTGTCTCCTGATCCTGGTTCAAGAGTTTCCAGTGATTCCGGTGCGACGCGCGCGAGTTTACTACAGCGTGCGCGGATGCGCGACGAATCGGCGTGGTGCGAGTTGGTCGAATTGTACAGCCCAATGATACTCGGCTGGTGTCGCAAATGCCGCGCCAGTGTCGATGTTACTGCAGACTGCGTTCAAGAAGTGTTCGCGTCAGTGTCGAGATCGCTCGCAGATTTTCACTTCAGCGGAACTCCAGGAGCGTTTCGCGGTTGGCTGTGGATTATTGTGCGAAACAAACTGCGCGACCTGGTCCGTCGCGAAGCACGCCACGCTCGGTCCGAAGGAGGCAGTAGCGCTTTGGTAAAGCTGGCCGAGATCATCGACCCGAATTCAATTCCTGATGAGGAACCCAGCGACGCCGACGCTCTTCGATCCCTGAACCAACGTGGACTGCTGCAGATTCGGGACTCCTTCGAGCCGCAGACATGGCGAGCTTTTACGCGGTGTGTTGTCGACGGCCTACCAACCGACATGGTCGCGCAGGAGCTGAATACAACCTCCGCCAGCGTCCGTCAGTCCAGAAGCCGAGTGCTGCGGCGCCTCCGCCAACAACTCGGCGATGCCACGTAGCACTCTGTCACAATTGTCGAACAGAATCATAGCCTGTAGAGCAATCAGATGGACAGCGCCACTTGCATTTGCAGTGGAAAGAACAAGTCGTTGCAGCGAAATCGTTTAACGAACGTGGGATAAGCTTCCAGCTTGTCAACCTGTAGCGGAGTTTCGCCATTGCTTGCACAAGATATTGACAAGCTGGAAGCTTATCCCACGTTCGT
>SXGS01242525.1_pt1 | contig 29226 bp, 20 predicted proteins | sample 3174681 | NCBI WGS metagenome assembly SXGS01 (sample SAMN11356861, study PRJNA531348) | freshwater metagenome | isolation source: freshwater sample F1-80 | place: China: Fuxian Lake, Yuxi | collected 2017-12-25 | reverse complement strand
TGGCGCATGCCGCCGGAAAATTCGTGCGGGTACGCATTGAGCCGCGCTCGCACGTCGCGCAGTCCCACCTTTTCCAGCAGGCTTGCAGCGCGCTCCACGGCCTCGGCGCGCGACGCCATCTTGTGGATGAGCAAGGGCTCGATCACCTGCTCGACGATGGGCTGGTGTGGATTGAGCGACGTCCTCGGGTCTTGGAAGATCATCGCGATGCGCTTGCCGCGCAGCAGCGGCGCCAAGGGGCCGCGCAGATCGACACCGTCGAGGTGCAGGCGCCCTGCCGTGACCCGGCCGGGCGGCTGCGGAACCAGTCCCAGCAGCGATGCGCACGAGACGGACTTGCCCGAACCCGATTCGCCCACCAGTCCGAGGATTTCACCCCGCACGAGATGCAGCGAGATGCCATCCACGGCGCGCACCACGCCCCCTCGCGTGTGAAAGTGGGTGTGTAGTTGTTCGACTTCGAGCAGGGGCATGGGGTCAGTCCTTTGCCGCGCGGGGATCGAGCGCGTCGCGCAGCCCGTCGCCGATGAAGTTGAGCGAAAATAACGCCGCCGAAAAGAACAGCGCGGGGAACAGCAGCAGCCAAGGGTAGATGTCCATCTTCTCCGCGCCCTCTTGAATGAGCAGCCCCCACGAACTCATGGGCGGCTGCACCCCCAACCCAAGGAAGCTCAGCACGGCTTCCAGCAGCATCACTGCCGGGACGGTGAGCGTCGCGTAGATGATCACCGGCCCGAGCAGGTTGGGAAGAATGTGGTGCGCCAGAATGCGGGGCGCGCCAAATCCCAGCGCGCGCGCCGCCTCCACGAACTCCGCGTGCTTGAGCGACAGCACCTGCCCGCGAACGATGCGCGCCATGGTGAGCCATTCCACGGCCCCGATGGCGACGAAGAGGAGGATGAAGTTTCGTCCGAACATGACCATCAGCAGAATCACAAAGATGGTGAAGGGCAGCGAATAGAGGATGTCCACCGCGCGCATCATGACCATGTCGACCCTGCCACCGGCATAGCCCGAGCACGCGCCATACGCGACGCCGAGAATCACGCTCACCGCCGTGGCGAGAAATCCGACCGCCAGCGAAATCTGGCCGCCCTTGAGCACGCGAACAAACACGTCGCGTCCCAGCGCGTCGGTGCCAAACCAGTGGTTCCTATCGGGCCCCCGAAAGTGTTCTGACAGCTGCGTCTGGTCGAAGGCATGCTGAGTGAAGATCGACGGCCCGGCCAGACAGAGGAAGGTGATCAGGCCAAAGAGCACAAACCCCGCGACGGCCATGCGGTTGGCGCGCAGGCGCAGCCACGCGTCGCGCCACAGCGACGCGCCCCCGGCATCCGGTGCGGCGTGCGTGCTCATTCCAGCCGGCTCCGTGGGTTGAGGGCCGCCTGGACGATGTCCACAAGGAGGTTCAGTGCCAGAATCAGCACGGCGTAAAAAAGCACCGTGCCGATCACCATCGTGTAGTCGCGATTAAACGCGGCGTTCACAAAGTGGCGGCCAAGGCCGGGGATGAAGAAAATGGTTTCGATGACGAAGGACCCGCTGATGAGCCCCGCCATCGCCGGGCCCAGAAATGCGACCACCGGCTGCAATGCACCGCGCAGCGCGTGGCGGAACACGACGCGCGTTGTGGAGGCGCCCTTGGCTCGCGCTGTGCGGAGGTAGTCCTGACCCAGCACCTCGAGCATGCCACCGCGGGTGAGCCGCGCGATGTACGCCGCGTAGTACAGGCCCAGTGTGAGCGAGGGCAACACGAGGTCGCGCCACGAGTACCAGCCCATGGGCGAGAACCAGCCCAACTTGGAGGAGAAAAGCAGGATGAGCAGCGGCCCCATCACGAAGGTGGGTAGGCAAATGCCGACCATGGCCAGCCCCATCGGAATATAATCTGCCGCGGTATTTTTGCGGAGCGCCGCGATGACGCCCGCAGGCAGTCCCACCGCCAGCGCGATGAGCATCGCAAACGCACCCAGTTGCAGCGAGACGGGGAAGGACTGGCCAATGAGCTCGGTGACGTCCCAGCCGACATACTTGAAGGACGGACCAAGGTCGCCCTGTAGCAGGTGGCCCATGTACCGCAGATACTGCTCGCCCAGCGGCTTGTCGAAACCGTAGTGCGCCTCGATGTTTCGTTGGATCTCCTCGGGGATTTTCTTCTCGCCGCTGAAGGGCCCGCCGGGTGCCAGCCGCACCATGAAGAACGTGAGCGTGGCGATGATGAGAAGCACCGGCACCGCCTGCAGAAGGCGCGTGAGGATGAATCTGGCGAGGCTGGCCTGCACGTGTCAGGGCGCTTGGAGGCGGACGTGCTGGTAAGGATGATGATCCAGCACATTGGGGTGCCAGCCCTGCACGGTGGGATGGCGCAGGGTGACGTTCACGTAGAAATAGAGCGGCACGACGGGCACCTCGCGCGCCAGTATTTCCTCCGCCTCGTGGAAGCACCGCAGGCGTGCAGCCGTGTCGTCGGTGGCTGCCGCCTTCCGGATCAACTCATCATATCGCGCGCTGCTCCAGCCGGTGTTGTTGTTGCCTCCGCCTGTGAGCCACATGTCGAGGAAGGTGTTGGGATCGTTGTAATCGCCAATCCATCCGGCGCGGCTGGTGAAGTAGTTGGTCTGAGTCACCGAATCCAAGTAGACCTTCCATTCCTGATTGAGCAGCTTCACATCCAGCCCAAGTTGGTCGCGCCACATGCCTTGGATGGCCTCGGCAATCACCTTGTGGCTCTCGCTGGTGTTGTAGAGAATTTCGATGGGCGGCACGCGGGCCTGCCCCGTCGCGCTCAAGTACTCGGCGATGAGGCGGCGCGCCTCGACCACATCGAATTTCAGTCCCGACGGAGCCGTGAAGCCACCCGTGCCCGGCGGACAAAAGTGAAACGCCGGCTGCTGGCCGCCCCGCGTGATGTTGGACACCAGCGCCGCGCGATCCACCGCCAGCGCCAGCGCACGACGCACGCGCGCATCATCCAGAGGTTTCTTGGTGATGTTCAGCCGGTAGAAGTAGGTTCCCAGATAGGTCTCAAACCGGATCTCGCCGGGCCGCCGCCGGCGCAGGTCGTCGATGCGGTGAATGGGCACCGTCTGAGTGCGGTGGATGAACCCGGCCCGGTAAGCGCGCTCCTCGGTGTCGGCGCTGTCAATTGGATAGAAACAGATTCCCTTCAAGGCGACATTGGAGGCATCCCAGTAATGCGGATTGGGCGCGACCTCGATCCGCGAATTGACGCGCCACTCGCGCAACTCAAAGGCACCGTTGCCAACAAAGTTGCCGGGGCGTGTCCAAGGCGTGCCACGCTTGGCGAAAGCGCCAAAGCGCTCGAGCGTGCCCGGATGCACCGGCCAGAAGGAATAGTGATTGAGCAGCTCCAGAAAATGGGGCGTGGCATTTTCCAGCGTCAGCCGCAGCGTGTGGTCGTCCAGCACCTCCACGCCGACGCCCTCCCAACCCGCCCCAGCCTTGCCTTTGTTGAAGGCGCGCGCTCCGCGCAGCACGTGTAGCATGTAGGCGTACTGTGCCCCCAACGCGGGGTTGAGGATGCGGCGGAAGGAGTACGCGAAGTCGTGCGCGGTGAGGGCGTCGCCGTTGGACCAACGCGCCGTGCGGCGCAGGCGGAAGGTGTAGACGCGGCGGTCCGGGGAAAGAGTCCATGACTCCGCCACACCGGGGCGCACCTCAAGCGTGCGCGGATCCTCGGTGACCAGCCCCTCGAGCAGCGCGGAGAGAATGTTGTGCTCCGGCACGCCGGTGACGATGTGCGGATCCAACCCCTGCGGCTCCGTTCCGTTGCCCAAGTGCAATACCTGATCGCGCCCACCTGATTCCACATGGGTCAACGGGCGATGACAGGAAACCGCGAAGAGCAGGAGACCGGCGGATGTGAAGGCCCTGCACCACGCCCGGTTCATGCACGGCGAGGGTGGCGACGCCGGGCATCTCAAACAAGCCAAAAGAAATCGCCTGCCACCTGCGGTGGCGTCAGCTATTGCCCGCGCCAGGTGTCAATTCAGGCTTCTCGCCCGGTTTGGGCTTGCGAAGCGGATTCATGATGTTGGGCAGGCCCGGATTGGGCAGGTCGCCCGCCTTCATGCCTAGCCGCGCCCGGAGCTGTGCTGACAATGTCGGCATCATTTTGTCGGCATTGACCAGCCAGTCCTTGAGGGCCTGGTCGTGAATGGAATTGAAGGCGGGCAGGTCCACACGCCCCACCTCCGTGTCGGTCTTGCGCGTCGTGTAGCGGTCGTAGAGACGTCGTGCCGCCAGCACATGGCCGCGGCTGCGGTCGTCCTCGCCAATCGCCATGAAATAGTAGGCCTTGAAGAAAAATCCGCTGAGGATGCTGGCCGTCACGCTGCGTCCGCCCGTGCGCATCTCTTCGTCAATCATGTCCAGGGCGAAGGTGTTAAAATCCATCGTCTTGGTGTGGATGTCGTAGCCCGTATAGTAGTGCATCTTGTCGGGATACTCGGCGCAGAGGGCCTTGAAGTACTCCAGCGCCTCGTCCACCTGATTGTGCATGTAGAGATCGCGGATGGACTGGCGAAGAAAATTGTGGTGCGCGTTGCGGAAGGTCTCGATCGTGTCGTTGTTGACGACCTCCGGCGGCACAAATTTGTTGCCGGTCTTCAGGGAGATTCGCTTGGCCTCCTCAAACTTGCGGTCGTACTCGATAAAGGAGCCTTTGGCCCATGCCAGCTCCTTGCGAAATTCCTTGTCCACCATCGGAATGAACTTCAGCCGCGGGCCCAGCTCGTAATTCTTGCCGGCCAAGTACAGCCCCTCGGCATCGGGCATGTAGGGGTTGACAATGATGCGCCCCCGTTCGCGCATGAGGTTCATGGACTGGAAAATCAGACGGCGCAGTTTTTTGAGGACGTCGCGGCGGTCAGCATTGCCACTGCATTTCTGCTCGCCAATCCACGCCCAATAAATGGCGTGCGCCTCCGGCAGCCGCCATTCCAGCCCTACATAGAGCTTCACAGGCTGGCCGTCGGCATCCTTCACCTCGACGGTGCCGCGTTCATCGTCCACCTGCTTCATGCGGCGCGGGTCGAGCTTGTAATGGTCGGCCACATACCGGGCACGGCGCTTGTCGGCGGGAGTTTGAGGGTCGATGAGCGCCTTGAAATCTACCCGGCCGTCAGAGGCGAGGCACGTTTTGAGGTCGGGCCAGAGGTTGGTGCTCATTTCATTCACCCACATCCGCTTGTAATGCAGGTGGGCGGCGTCCATGTCGTGGCCCATCTTGTGTTGAAAGTGCCACGCCAGTTCGTGGTAAATCTCAGGCTCGTGGGGATTAAACTGGATGGCTTCATCCCGCAGCAGCGACACGCCCGCCATCACCCATTTCCAGCGTTCCTCGATGACGGTGTGCTTGACGGAAATGTTGTAGGCCAGATTCCACGCGCGGTCGGTCCAGACCCTGGGCATGTGGGGCTGCAGCTTGGTGATCCATTCGCTCAGCTGCACCATCTCGTAGACCTTGCCCTCCATCTGCAGATTGTTGGCGCGCATCCACAGGATGGTGGAGAGCACACCACGGAATCCGCCCAAGGTCTCGGAGGCGAACTTGAGCAGCGGCGGGGCGTTGGGCAATGGCTCGAGAAAGGTGACGTTAAGCTCGCCACGGCGCGAGTTGAGCCGGTCTTGGGCGAAGGCAACGCACAGCACCAGCGGCACCAAGAGTGCCAGATACAGCCGCTTGCGTGTGCTTGGTTCAGTCATGTCGCGATGCCTCGTTACGCCTTGCCGGCCAGTGCGAGTTCACGGTGATGATACACCACGATGCCTCCCAACACAAATGCGCCGCCGCCCACCCCCCAAAGCAGCGCATAGGCTTTGAGCAGATCCCCCCAAGAGATGCTGCGCCCCTCGCTCAGCGAGGTGACCGGCGAGTCTTTCGTCAGCGGCTCCGTGATCTTCGTCAACAACCAGAAGGCGGGGATGGCGAAGTAGTCCACGACCGACTTGTTGCGCTTGCCAATCTTCATGTCATAGGTCTGGCTGATGCCTCCATCGGAGACCACCTGCTGCATCATGGGCGTGGCGAGCGCGATGATCAAAAGGCCAATGCAGGTGAAGGACGCCATGGGAAAGGCCATGAAGCTGGCGCAGGCCAGGCCCACCGCCGCCAGGATGCCCAGCCAGCAGAAGATCAGCATCTGCGCGCGCATGAAGTTTCCCAAGAAGCCGCCCTCCTGATAAAGCACCTCCATGCTGCCGTTCCAAAACGGCAGCGCCAGGGGCACCTGGCCGTCGCCATTGATGAAAGTGAACACGAGCGTGCCGTCCTCATCCAGCATGTCGGGGGTGACGGGAAACTCGTGAAACGTGCGTACTGTCAGCGGCCGCCGGACGATCATCTTCTCGGGGTTCTTCATGTCGCCCAGCACCAAGCCGCAGTCAAAGACCTTGTCCTGCATCATGATGTTGGCCGTCTCACGGGCGTCCTTTTCGGTGGTCTTGACGAAAGCCTCCAGCTTGAATCGCAGCCGAATCTGCGGAGCCTTGGACGCCCGCGCGCCCATCCACGCTTTCAGTTCGGGAAGCTTGAATCGCCACTCGTGCGTGCCTCCCTGCGGTGCCACGGCTTCCATCACCTGCTTTTGCTCCTCAAACGTGCGCGTCCGCTCCTTCTCCAGATCATAGCCGGCCTTGAAGGCCTCGGGAGATTGGGCAAAGCGCACGAGGTCAAACTCCGCGAGCGGGCGCCCCCCGAAGATTTCAGGCATCCGTGCGGCCAATTCGCGCTTGATCATTTGGTCGGTCTTGGTCCATAGCGGCGCCCATCTGCCGTCGGAAAACTTGCCATCGCGAATGAGACGCTCCAGATCCTCAAAGTCTGGCTTGATGGAAGTGCGCGACGTCAGCAAATCCCACTTGGCGCGGATCACCTCCAGATTGGCGAGATCCTCGCGCAGCTCGGCCACGTGTTCGGGAAGCACGGGCGGAAGCTGGCCCGTCGGCGTGTTGGTCAGGATCCCTTCGCGCGTGGCCATGCGCACGATGTTGGTGTCTGACTCGTGGCGCAGCTCCTCGTAGCGGCGGTCCCACAGGTGGGCCACCCGGTAATGCACCAGCGTGTACACGGCCGATCCGGCCAGCGCCAGCATCACGAGGTTGAGCGACATCACCCCCAGCCATTTGCCCAGCCACACCGTGGCGCGGCTGACGGGCTTGGCGTCCACCAGCTGCATCTGGCATTCCTCCACCTCGTTGGCCAGCGTGCCGCACGAGAGCCAGATCGTGGCCGTGCCCAGCACGAGGATGATCATGTACATCGTGTAGGTGATGAGAATATGGACCAGGCCCTTGGCCGTGCCGTCATCCTGCAGCAGGAAGGGCAGCAACCCCACCGAGCAGAGCAGCACGCCGGAGAGCACCCACAGAAGCCGGTAGCGCTGCGCCGCCTTCCATGTGAGCCAGATGATGGCCGCCACGGGTTTGAGCGACTCGGGCACAAGGTCGGTGGCCAGCGAGTCGTGCACGGGTTTGAGCGCCCCGCTGCCCACACGGGCAGCCGCCTGCACGTCCGTGGCCGACTCCACCGAACCCAGCAGTACATGGCCGCGGCGCTTGAACTGCTGGATGCGCATGCGCCCTGCGTGCAGGCCCATGATGAATCTCAGCGCCAGCGCCGGAAACAAAGGCAGCAGGAACGCCGCCGGCTCAACCAGCTGGGTGAATTTCATCCGGTACACGCCCTCCTGCACCGACGGCGTGGCGAATGAGTGGTAGAGCCCCATGAGCACCAGTGCGTCCAGCGCGAGCAGCACGCCGCCGCGCAGCCACATCCGGTGCGTGAGCGCCCACACGCCTCCGGCCCCGAACGCCGCCCAGTCGAAAGCACGGATGGCCACCGCGTGCAGTCCGCCTTGGGGCTGCTCGAACACCGCCCAGCGTTGCGTAGGTTCAGCCATGGTATGCATTCAATGCCGGCGCCTGGGCCGCACTGCTGCGCCTCATTTCTTGTCGCCGCCCAGAAGGTTGCTCAGTTTGGAATTGGCCTGGGAGAGGTTCGCGGCCGGCGCCGCCTTGGCCGGCTCAGCAGGGGCAGCCGCCGGCGAAGACCCGGTCGCGGTCAATGCCGCCAGGCGTTTCTGATCCACCTTCTCCTCGGATTGAACCACCACCGGCTCTGCCGAGGCATCAGGCTTGGGAGCGGTCAGGCGCTCGATCTTCCGATCCACGGCCGACTTCACCGGCTCCGTCCCGCGCAAATACTCGGCCACTTGGCTGCCCGAGGTCGCGCCCGAGGTGTCCTCGCTCTCCCTCGCCTTGCGGACAATGTTGAGAAAGTAGTTCTCGAGATTCTGGGTCGGGTTGTCCACCTGCACGCGATCGGCCGCGACGTCGGCGCGGATGACATCGAGGATATGCCTGAGCTTCTCCTGCGGCAGCACCGGAAGGGTGATGCGAACCGTCTCGCGTTCGGTGAGCAGATCCTTGAGCTCCCCATAGGCCTGAATCTTCCCGCCGTAGTAAATGACCGCCCGGTCGCAAACGTCCTCCACGTCGGAGAGCAGGTGGCTGGAGAGGATCACGGTCTTGCCGCGCTGCGCCAGCGTGAGGATGAGATTCTTGATTTCGCGGCAACCGATGGGATCCATGCCCGCCGTGGGTTCGTCAAGGATCACTAGGTCGGGATCGTTGATGAGCGCCTGCGCCAGCCCGATGCGCCGCTGCATGCCCTTGGAGAATTCGCCCACGGTGCGCATCTGCACCCGTTTAAGCCCCACCATGTCCAGCAGCTGTTCCGAGCGCCTGTGCCGCTCGCGCGCGTCCAGCCCGAAGAGGTTGCCAAAGAACTCCAGCGTCTCCTCCGAGTCCAGGTACTTGTAAAGGTACGATTCCTCAGGGAGGTAGCCGATGCGCGCCTTGGTGCGCACGTCGCGCGGGGAGCGCCCAAGCACCTGGATGAGGCCGGAGGTGGGCTTGAGCAGGCCCAGCAGCATCTTGATCGTGGTGGACTTGCCCGAACCATTGGGGCCCAGCAGGCCAAAGACCTCGCCCCGCCGGATCTCAAAGCTGACGTTGTTGACGGCCCGGGCCTTGGGGCGGTGCCAGAAATCCTTGAACACCTTGGTGAGCCCGCTCACCCTCACCACGGCATCGGCACTCGCCGCCGTCGCGGCGCCCGTCGCGGTTTCATTTGCAGCAGTGACCATGGTTTCCGTTGCTTTGGGCGTGGCTCCCGGCGCGACTTTTACGGGGTCAATGCCGCAGGCTGCGGCTGCGACGCGGCCGCCGGGGCGGGCGCTCCGGCCTCCGCCGGATCCAGTTCTTCACCCTGTCTCACCAAACGCGCGCTGTTAAACACCACGATGAGCGAGCCCACCACGTGCAGGGCCGCGGCCGTGATGGGGGTGATGAACTTCATCCAAGCCAGGCACAATCCGCCGAGGACAAACAGGATGCCGAACATGAAATTCTGATTGATGACCATGCGCGTCATGCGCGAGAGGCGGATCAGGAAGGGCAGCCGGCGAAGGTCGTTGTTCATGAGCGCGATGGTGGCGCTGTTCACGGCCACCTCGCTACCCGCCGCGCCCATCGCAATGCCAATGTCCCCCGCGGCCAGCGCTGGCGCGTCATTGACGCCATCGCCTACCACCGCCACGCGGTAGCCCTTCTGCCTCATGGCGCGCACAAATTCCACCTTGTCTTGCGGCAGGCACTCGGCCACGACCTCGTCACAGCCAATCTCCTTGCCCACGCGCACCGCGACGGGCTTGCGGTCGCCCGAGACCAGCGAAGCGCGGCGCACTCCCTCGGCCTTCAAGCCAGTGATCGCCACGGCGGCCTCCTCGCGTGTCTGGTCGGAAAGCCCCACCCAGCCCAGGTATTTCCCGTCCCGCGCCACATACACCAGGCTGTAACCCTGCGTTTCATCCAGATCCACCGACTGGGCGATGTCGCCCTTGACGCCATTTTCGCGCAGCCACAACTCGCGCCCGATCCACACCTGCGCCCCGTTCACGCGGGCGGCCACGCCCTTGCCTGCCGTCTCGGCGAAATCCTGCGGCTCGGCCAGCTCCACGCCCACCTCGGCGGCGAGGGCCGTGAGGGCCTTGGCGGTGGGATGGTTGCTGTAACGTTCGGCGCTGGCGGCCGTGAGCAGCAGATCCGCCGGCTCCACCCCGGGCACCGCGTTGAGCCGGCTCACCGCCAGCCGCCCGGTGGTGACGGTGCCGGTTTTGTCGAACACAAAGGCGTTGATGCGCGCCGCCAGCTCGATGTCGCTGACCTTCTTGATGAGGATGCCCAGCCGGGCCGCAGCCGAGAGCGACGCCACGATGGCGGTGGGCGTGGCCAGGATGAACGCGCACGGGCACGTGACGATGAAGATGGTGATGACCACCTTGAGGTCGTGGCTCAGCGCCCACACCAGGGCGCCGATGACCAGAACCAGCGGGGTGTAAAAACCCATGTACTGGTCCACGATCTTCATGATGGGCAGCTTCGTCCGCTCCGCGGCGAGGATGAGGTTTCGCACGCGGCCGAAGGTGGTGTCCTCGCCGGCCTTGGTCACGCGCACCTCGAGCATGCCGGTGATGTTGACCGTGCCCTGGAACACCTCGTCGCCCGCGCGCTTGTCCACGGGCAGCGATTCGCCCGTGATGTTGGCCTGGTTGAGAGAGCCGGAGCCATTGAGGATGGTGCCATCGGCGGGCACGTTGTCGCCGGGCCGGATGCGAATGACATCACCCACACAGAGGTCCTTGGCGGCCACCTCCTCCTCGGCGCGCGTGGCCGACTCGCCTGCGCGAACAATGCGGCGCGCCCGCGTGGGCGTGAGCTTGATGAGTGACTCGATCGAGGCCTTGGCGCCCTCGGCCGTGCGCGTCTCGATCATCTCGGCCAGCAGCATGAAGAAGGCCACGAGCCCTGCCTCGCGGTAGTTGCCCGATGCGAACGACGCCGAGACGGCGATGGCCACCAGCTCGTTGGTGGTCAGCAAGCCCGCCTTCAGGTCGCGGATGACGCGTTGAAAAATGGGGATCCCCAGCACGAAGGCGCCGATCATAGCACTCAGATCCCCCACGCGCTTGGACTCGGGCAGGAACCAGTCCGCCAGGAAACCGTTGATGACAAAGACCAGGCCCAGGACGATCCAGGGAAGGTTCACGCCACTGCGGGTGCCCTCCCCCTCGGGGGCCGTCGTGTCGGATTGTGCGCGCTCGTCAGTCTGCATGGGACGCGGGGCTACAGGTTGTCTCCGGGGTTGAGGCCAAAGGGGCGCGGCGGGGCCGACATCATGCGGGAAGTGGGCGGCTTGGCCGGCGGCGCGCCAATCTGCATGTTGACTGCGGCGCGGCCGGTGCCCTGGGAGGGCAGGACGTAAAGCTGCACCATGTCGCTGGAGAGCAGGCTGCGCAGCGACTCCACGAGGCGCCGCTCCAATTCCGCGCGGAGCAGAACGGGATCGCCGCCGTAATTGCGGAGCAGCGAGTCGAAATCACGCGCCTCAATCTGCACCCGGCTCTTGATGCTCTCGCCCTGCACCTTCGCGTCGGACTGGATCCGCGCCACTTCCGTCTCGGCGTGCAGCCGCAGGGTCTGGGCCTTGGAGCGCGCGGCCGATTCGCGCGTGGACTGGTTCTGCAGCGCCTGCAGGAGCTTGGTCTGTTCCTGCTGCAGATCGCCTCGCGGCAGCGCCGGGGCGGGGTCCAGGCGAATGGTGCGAATCTCGATGCCCAGCCGGTAGCGCTGCGCCAGGTCCTTGACCTGCCGTTCCACGGCGCTGAGAAACTCGCTGCGGCGGCGCTCGCGGATGTCCTCGGAGGTGAACCGCGCCGCGACGGTCGTGAGCGCGCTGTCCATGACGCACCGCAGCACCGGGTCGACATTCTGGAAGCTGAAATTGTAGCGGATGGGGTCATCGATGACATAGTCCACGGTGGACTTGAGGTGCAACATGCCGCCGCCCTCGCACAGGATGTAGCCGTCGTTGGCCTCGTCAAACTGCACCGTGGCCGAACTGGAGGGCGCGTACCATCCGACCGTCGAGACCACCGCCTGCTCGCCTCCGGTGACGATCACCTTTTCATCAATCGGAAAGGGCCAGGCGAAATGGATGCGCCCATCACGAAGCAGGGAGTCCTTGGCCGTTTGCAGCGGCCTGCCAAAGCGCAGCACCACCGCGCTCTTGCCCGGCTCCACCCGAAACCAGTTGGAGACGAAGAAATAGGCGATCAGCGCGATGATGACGCCATTCAGGATGAAGTAGCCACCGCGCAGGGCCTGCGTGAGCGCCTGCGTGCCGGCATCCGCGCGGGAGTCCACCGGATCGGAGGATGGCGGGACGGGCGTGCTCATGGCTGGCTGGGCTTGGAACTCACCGGCATCTTTAGTTCCTTGGGCAGGCCGCCCAGGATTTCCAAGAGCGGGTTCTGGTCGGTGAGGATGAGCGTCGTGGGGCTGTTTCGCAGCGCCTCGATGGACTTGATTTTCTTAAGCAGGATGGCCAGTTCGGGGTTCTTCCGTTCCATCGCCGCGAAGTCTTCCTGAACCTGACCTTCGGCCGCCTTGATGACCTTGGTGGCGTTGTCGTCGGCGGCAGCGAGAAGCCCGCGCGCTTCGGCCTCGGCGCGTTGAATGATGCTCTTGGAGAGCGCCATGGCCTTCTCATTGACCATCTCCACCTCCTCGCGCTTGGTGACGATGATGGCCTGAATCACCGACTGCGCCACGGTGCGCGGAATGCCCACGCGCTTGATGCCGACGAACACCACCTCGATGCCGTAGGCATCGTCCGGTTTCAGATCCTTGAGCCCCTGCTCCAGCTCGCCCTCAAACTGGCGATAGGCATCCGTGCCGTTGGCCTCGCCCAGAAACGAGGTGATCTTGTACCGGCCTGCTTGCGCCTGCCGCACCCGGTTGATCATCCCAGCGAGATTCACCTCGGCCAGACGCATCATCTCCTCGCCGGAGGTGCCCGCGCCTTGGTGCACGCTGCGAAACTTCTCCGCATTGCCCACCCGCCAACCTGCGTAAACCTGCATGAGCAGCGTGTCGCCATCGCCGCCCACCTGATCGTAGTTGGATTCAAAGAGGTGCGTGCGCCCGTCGAGCTTGTGCACCGTCTGGAAGGGCCACGGCAGGCGAAGGTTGATGCCCGGGCTCGCGGCCACGCCGCTCCGGGCGGTGTCGGCGCTGCCGTAAATAATCCGGTCCGGCCCGAACCAGCTGCTCACCAGGGCAATCTCGGTGGTGCGCACCTGATAGGTGAACATCAACGACAGAAAGATCAGGAGCAGCAGCCCCCCGACCACGACGGTGATGACGCGCTTGACATTCATGGGTTACGCTTGAACTCGGGCTTGGTTTCGTCCTCTGGGTTCACCGGCACTCGCGAGGTGATGTCCAGGAGATCCGTCTGGGATTTCTTGAAGTCAAAATGGATCACGTCCTGCGCGTTGGTCCCCATCAACACGTACTTGCGCGTGTTGGGCGCGCCCAGCGCGTTGGTCATGGCGTCGAGATAACGGTACGCCGGATAGACCTGCGGCGCGGCGCGGTACATGCCCAGAAACTCTCTGAGCTCGCTGCCCTCGTTCTGGCGCCGCTGGCGCTTCTGCTGCGCGTCAATTTCGCCGCGGTCCTGAATGCGCCTGGATTCGATTTGCGCCAGCTCACCCAAGTGGCGCGACCGGCTCTGCGCCATGCGCTGAGTGAGACCCTCGGTCAACAGCCCCCCCAAGTAGCGCTCGTAGATTCCTGCGGGCGATTCATTGCCGGCCGCTTCCCGTTTCTTGGGATCGGTGATGTCGGTGACGGCGATTTGCGCGCGCTCAGCCGGAGGCTGGATGCGATCCAGCCCCACGTTGACAATGGTCACCCCCAGCTTGTGCGCTTCGGCGGCCTTCTGGATGCGGGCCACCAGCTCGTTGGCGGCCGCACCCCGGCCGGTGGACAGCAGCTCACCCATGCGGTGCGTGAGGAAGTACTTGGTGACCTCGCGCGAGGCGATGCCCTCGATGAGGCGGTAGGGAGTTTCCTGCGGCTTCACCTTGGTGTAACGGGTCCACTTACTGATGTCGCTGATGACAAACTGCACCGGGATGCTCGTGTACAACAGGCCCGCCGTCCGGTCTGCAGCAGCGCGGTTGGCGCCACTCCGGCCCGAATCAGCGCGCGTGGCAAAGTAATGCCGGTACATCTCCTGCTGCACCTCCGGATTGGTGTAATTCTCCACGTCGGGCTCGCTCCAGTTCACTCCCTTGGTGGTGCCGTCCTTGCGAGGCCCGCCCTGATAACCCACCCGCACTACCTCCACACGGCCGGGCGTATAGCGCTGCATCTGTTCGAAAGGCCAAGGACACTTGAAACGGATGCCCGGGCTTAACACCACGGGGCCTCCACGCCGTTCGATGAGTCCCTGTTCGTTGGGTTGGATGACCACCACGGTGGTGGACAACCACAACACGGCCGCCTGCAGCATCACCAGCAGGGCCAGCCGCTCCTTGAGGAACTGATAGCCCCAAGTTTCGGAGACCTTGAATCCAAACTGATAATCCAGCGCCAGCGCCGCGGTGGTGAAAAAGCTCTCCGGCTTGCTGATGAGGCCCACCAGCCGGCTGTGATAGAGCTGGCGCACTTCGCGGCCTTTGAGGCGCGGCCGGTAGATGTCCAGAATGAGCCGCAGGAGCGTTTCGCCCGTCAACACGCACAGCAGCACCAGCTGGACCCACGCCACGTAGAGGTGCACCGTCTTGTACTGCGCCAGCGTGGCGGCGGCGGCCAGGGCGAGCAGAAAGAACTGGTAGGCGCCCAGCAGCAGGAAGTCCGAGCCGGGTTGCAGGATGACGGCATTGCTCATCCGCGCCAGCACCGTCGCATAGCGGCCCCGCAGGAAGAGGAAGAGGCCAAACAACGCCGTGATGGCCAGCACCACCTCAGGCCGGCCCAACACCGCCTTCTGCGTCCACTGGCCGCGCAAGAGCTTGGTGTAGATGAGCCACGCCACCACGCCTTGAGCGAGGAACAGAAGCACCGTGAGCGAGGGCACCCACCACCTGTCAAACTGCTCGCGGGCGCGCCGCGCCGGGAATGCGTCCGACTCAAAGAGCGCCGTGTCGGCCGCGCCCTTGCGGGCCTCCTCAAACTCCAGCTGCTCCAGTTGCTCGCGGTCGAGCAGGTGCAGGTGGAAATAGCTGATGGCCGACACCAGAAGGCCCATCACCAAAAACGCGACGGCCAAGGCAATGCTGGCCGATCCCTCGCCGCCCGCCCACAACACGCCTGCGCCTGCGCCCACGGCCATGAGCGAGACCAGCAGGTTCCAACCTCCGGCGCCTTTGATTTGATTCTCCATCACAACAGGGGTGGGTCACCCATCCAGTTCGCGTTCCTCAAACAGGTAGAACGCCGCCAACAGGCCTACGCCCAGATAGGCCAGGACATAAATCAGTGAAGTCTGCACATAACTCCACGGTATTGAATGGCCCGGTCCGATAGCGTCTGCGAGCCAGAAAAGCTGCCAGTTGGGGACCAAAACGTAAAGGATTTTCGCCCACCAGCGGCCCGCGTGAATGACTTCTGCCGCCGCCGACTGCGCCCGGCCGCCTTCGCCCGAGCGCTTCGAGAGACCTTCGGTCAATGGAAAGACATAAAACGACAGGTGCCCGGGAAGCAGGTCGCTGATGTCGCGCTCCTTGGCCAGCGCGCGGGCCACGTCGGCAGGAGTGCGCGTTCCCTTTTTGAGCTCCTCGAAGAGACCCACCTCCAATTCCAAATTGTACTTGTACAACACCGCGCTCTGCGTGGCGGTGGCGTTCAAGTCGGCGGAGAGCTCCTGCTGCAGGATGGAGCGGATGAGCTCCGGCGCCACCGCGTCCTTGACCTCGTGGAAATGCACAGGCACGGGTGTGTTGGGAGGAAAGTAGCCGCGCTCATCCACTTCCGAGCGGCGCAGAGTAAGCCGCCTCTCGCCCAGTTCGTTCACCTGTCCGCTGGCGGTGCTAACATGGAGGTTCACCGTGATGGGCATCCGCGGCATATCACGAATGCCCCGTGCCTCCAGTGTGAATACGGCCTTCTGCCCCGTGAAGTCTTTGGGCGGCGTCCAGACCAAGTGATCGCCCGCCGTTAGGAACGCGCCGCCCATCGCCTGCCGGCCGAAGAAATAATCAGACATGAGGCCCAGCACGAAGAACCCGCCACAGATGAGCAGCGTGGGCATCCAGCTTAGCCGCGTGGAGCACACCAGCGCCACCGCCGCCAGAATCCACAACGCGAAGAGCAGCAGCACGGCCATCGGAATCAAACTCCAATTGACACCCTCGGCGAAGATCGACTTGGGGTCGGCACCCCGTCCCCAGTACTGCTCGTTGGTGAAAATATCGTAGCCCTTTTTGTTGTTAAAAATCCAGATTTCGCTGAATCGCGCGTGCCGATCCGACTCCGGATCCCAAAAATAGTGCACCACTTCCTTGTCCATGCAGCAAATGCCGACGAAGCCCAGGGTCATCCCCAGGAGCACGAACAGGACGGCCCACGGCACGAACTGCTTGTTGAGAAAATAGTTGAGCAACGCCGCGGCCGCCGCGCCGCCGCCAATGCACAGAAAGAACACGAGCGATCCAAAATTATCCGCGCTGCCATAGGCGTCAAACGAGTTGCGGCTGGCCAGCAGCACGCCCAGCCCGTTGGCGTAGGTCAGCACGGTGAGCGCCCCAGCCAGTCCCAGAAACTTGCCCAGGATGAACTGCACCCGGCTCACCGGCTTGGAGAGTACCGCCAGCGCCGTGCCCGAGCGGATTTCCTCGGCCAGAGAGGTTGTGGCGCACAGCACGGCACCGAAGAGGCCCGAAACAAAGAGCACCGTGAGCGCGCCGTTTTCCACGAGCTTGCGGTCGAACGCCTCCAGCGGCCGGTCGTTGTACCCGAACCCGAAGTACGGAACCATCGCCAGGAACACCGAGATGAGAGTCGAGGTGGTGAGCAACACCAAGAACACGGGCTGGCGCACCAGCTCCATGAACGCGTTACGGGCGATGGTTGGGATTTGCCGCATGCGCCGCTGCTTGTGCGTAAAGCGCGGCATCATAGGAGTCCCCTCGGGCATTGCAATCCGAATTCCAGAGGGGTTTGTTGCTCGACACCGCGAGGCACCGCGCCTAACCTAGTCCTCGAGTGGCGCCTGCATTCGCAGGCTCACAAGCCCACGAGGAGGATGGAATCCATGACGAGTGCGGCGGTCCAGGTGGAAGCCCGCCGGGACGGCCAGCTGCTGTCGAGCCAGTCGATCCAGCCGGGTGAACACCTGATGGGGCGTGACCCGGCCTGCTCCATTTGCGTCGACAGTCCCGAGGTGTCGCGCAAACACGCGCGGCTCATCTTCGACGGCGTCCGCATCGAGGTCGAGGATGTGGGCGGACGCTACGGCACCTTCATTGGCGGCCGCCAGATCACCGGCCGCCACGTCCTGGCCGCCGGGCAGATCCTGCAAATCGGCCGCACGCAGATTCACCTGACGCTGTTGCCGGCCGCGGCGCCGGCCCCTGCTCCCGCCCCAGCCCCCGCCGAATCCGCGGCATCGCGGCGCTACGAGACCGGTCCCATCCTCGCGCAGGGCGGCATGAGCAAGGTCTTCTGCGCCGAGGACCGCACGCTGCGGCGGTCGGTCGCGCTCAAGCTGCTCAGTCCCGAAATGGCCAGCTCCCCCGGACTGGCGCGTCGATTTGTTCAGGAGGCGCTCGTGCTGGGGCGGCTGGAACACCCGCACATCGTCCCCATCTACGACCTTGGCGTGGACGCCAAAGGCCGGCGGTTCTACACGATGAAACTCGTTCGTGGCACCACCCTGCGTGAAGTGCTCGAATCTCTGCGCAAGGGCCGCACTGAGATTGTGGCCCGGTACCCGCTTGCCGAGCTGCTCGCCGTGTTTCAGAAAATCTGCGACGCCGTCGCCTATGCCCACGCCCAGGGCATCATCCACCGCGACCTCAAGCCCGCCAACATCATGCTGGGCGAATACGGCGAGGTGATGGTGATGGACTGGGGCCTGGCCAAGATTTTGCGCGCACACGATGGCGCCCTGCTGCCGCCGGACCCTGCGGAATCCGCGCCGGGGGACGAGGCGCTTCTGGGCAGCGATGGCACCCGCTACGGCACGGTGATGGGCACGCCCCACTACATGGCGCCCGAACAGGCCGAGGGCCGGCTCGACGCCATGGACGAGCGCACGGACATCTTTTCCTTGGGCGCGATCCTCTACCACATCCTCACACTGCGCACTCCCGCCACCGGCGCCACCGAGGAGGAAGTGCTGGCGAAAATCCGCACCGGCAAAATCGAGCCGCCCACGCGTTTTAATCTGCCCCCCACCGGCAGCGATCCGGACACCGTGGCCCTGATGCACTGTCCGGACCATCAGGTGCCCGAGTCGCTCTCGGCCATCGCCATGCAGGCGCTGGCTCGCCAGCCCGCCAATCGCTACGCGTCGGTGGCGGATCTGCAGCGCGATCTGAGCGCGCACCAGGCGGGATTTGCCCCCGCGGCGGAGCACGCCAGCGCGCTGCGCCAGATGCGCCTCTCGCTGCGCCGGCATGCCACGGCGGCGGTGGCTGCGTCGCTCATTGCCTTGCTCCTCATCGCCTTTGGCGTCCACTCGGTGATGCGCGAGCGCGAGTTGCGCCAGACGCTGACAAAATTGCGCGACACCGCGCCCATGTACTACCAGTCCGCCCAGTCGCTCATCGCGCAAAAGAAACCCGACGAAGCGCTGGGCAACATCAACCAGGCCGTGGCGCTGCAGCCGCTGGCCGCCGCCTTCCAGCAGCTCAAGGGCAACCTCCATCTGGCGCTCTTGCAACTCCCGCAGGCTCGCGACGCCTACACCCGTGTGGTCGCGCTCGACCAAGCGCACACCAACGCCGCCGCCTCGCTGACGCTGAGCGACCGGCTGATGGCCAAATCGGCGAGCCGGATGCCAGCGCTCGCCCGGCTCGATGCCGTGCATCAACATCTGCGCAGCCAGGGCGCCAACGCCGAGGCGGAGATCCTGACAACCCCGATCGCACAGGAACGGCAGCGCGCGTGGAATCATGCGCAAGCGGCCCTCAAGCCCTGGGGCACCGGACGCGTGCAGGCCACCGAGCGGGGCCTGCTCAAGGTGAATCTTTCGCAGGCGCCGATTCACGACCTCTCCCCGCTGGCCGAGCTTCCAATCGTGTCACTCAACCTTTGGCAGACTAAAGTCTCCCACCTGCGTGCGCTAAGCGGCCTGCCGCTGGAGGAACTCTTCGTTGCCTACACGCCGGTGAACGACCTCGGCCCGCTGGAAGGACTGCGGCTCAAGTCACTGGCGGTCGTCTACTCGCCGGTGGCTGACCTTGGCCCGCTGCGTTCCTCGCCGCTGCTCTACCTGCACCTCAGCGGCACCAAAGTTTCGAACCTCGCGCCGCTGCGCGGCATGGCGCTTCGCAGCCTGCATCTGGATCACACGCCCTTGACGGACCTGCGGGCGCTGGCGGGAATGCCGCTGCGCCAGCTCAGGCTTGATGGTTGCACGCAGCTCACCGATCTACGCGCGCTCTCGCAGTGTGCGGAGCTAGAGACGCTGATCCTTCCGCCGCGCCCGACTGACTTGGCTTTCCTAAAGCAGCTGCCGAAGCTGCGGCGCCTCTCTTACGTGTTCGACGTGGACGAATCGAAAATCCAATCTGCCGAAAACTTCTGGCGCACCAACAAGCGTCCCTAAAGGCGAAAGCTCCGGGGGGAGTCGCTCAGGGCGTTTCGCCGGCCCGCTTGAATTCGCGCACGCGCCGGAGGCCTTCGAGAATCTCGCCTCCCTTCATCTGCCGGGCGACCTCCTCGCGCAAGACCATCGCATCCTCCCGCAGCCGCGCATCGTCACCACGGCCCGCCAGCGAGAGCCACTTGTAGGCTTCAACGAGGTCCTTCTCCACGCCCTCACCCTTGGCCAGCAACAAGCCAAGGTCGAACTGCGCGTGCGGCCAGCTCTGTTCGGCGGCCAACTTCCACCACTTGAGGCCTGCGACCGCGTCCTTCTTGGTGCCCAGTCCCATGACATGAATGCTCCCCAGCGCGTGCTGGGCCGCCGCGTGCTTCTGGCTGGCGGCCTTGGCATACCACCCGGCCGCTTTCTTGTAATCCTGCGCCACGCCCTGGGCCTCGCCCAAGGCGACGCCCATCTGAAACTGCGCATCCTTCTCCCCCTTCTCAGCCGCGGCCTTCAACGTGGCCAGGTTGCGCGGTTCGGGCAGATCCCCGGCTTCCACCTTGGCAAGCACGGCCTTGGCGCGATCGGCGGTCTCGGTGTCGAAGGCGACGGCCGCCTTGCGCAGCCACTCGCGCGCACGATCCAGATCCCGCGCCATCCCGCGACCTTCGGCGCAGGCCAGTCCCATCTGAAACTGGGCGCTCGCGTGCCCCTGCGCGGCGGCCTTGCCGAACCATTGCAGCGCCTGATTGACATCGCGCTGGGTGCCCCGCCCCTGCAGGTGAAGCCCTCCCAAGTCGTACTGCGCCTTCGGCAGACCGGTGGATGCCGCGCGTTGCGTCCACTTGAAGGCAGTTTCAAGCTCAGGCGGAGCCGTGAGGCCGCGAAGGTAAAGCACACCCAGTTTGGTTTGCGCGTCGGCGTCGCCCTTCTCGGCTTGCGCTTCCATTCCAGCACGGCTCTCGCGGAAAAGAGCGCGGGCGCGGCCCAAATCCTTGTCGGTGCCCTTGCCCTCGTAGAACAGCGAGCCCAGCCGGAATTGGGCCTTGGCATGGCCGGTCTCGGCAGCCTTGGCGGCGAGCGCAAAGGCCGCGCGGAAGTCCTGCCTCACGCCGCGGCCATCGAAGAACATTTCCGCCAGCTCATACTGCGCACCCGCATCGCCGCCGACGGCTTTCTTCTGGAGGGCCTCAAGCGATTCGGCGGCGGACAGAACGCCGCAGCACCACACCGCGAGGAGGAGTGTGGCCCCAAGTGAGGATCGGAAGGAACGCGGCATGGATTGAAGTAATGTCGTTACAGGTGGCGGATGGCAAGGCCCGATGCGGCCCGAGAATCAAGGTTGGTTTTTTTTGGCGCGCGCCTCGCGAAGGAGCCGGCGGCCTTCGAGCAATTCCTCGGCCGACATCTTGGGGATGAGTTCGCCCAGTTCGCCGGAGGCCTGGGCGCTGCCTTGCTCTGCGGCAAGGCTGAACCACTGGTAGGCCTGCGGCCGGTCAATGGGACCGCCGACTCCCTGGGAAAGTCGGCGCGCGAGCTTGAGCTGCGCCTCCTCCTGACCTTGTTTCGCCGCGGCCAGCAGGGCCTTGGGATCCTCGGCGCCCGCAGAGGCCGCGTCCGGATCGCGCTCGGCCAAGGGGACAAAGTCCTCCACCAGCCGGCGAACCTGATTGAGATCCTCGGCCGTCAGCGTGGGCTGGAGCGCTTTGAATTCCTGGGCCGCGCCGGCCATGTTGGCATTGGCGGCGAGGTAGAGCCATTTGAGCGCCTGAACCTTGTCCTTGCCGCCGACCGTTCCCTCCGCGTGCATCGTGCCCAGCTTCCACTGCGCGGGCGCAAACCCCTGTTTGGCGGCGCGCTCCAGCCAGTCCTTGGCTTTAACCAGTTCTTTGGGATCCGACTTGCCCTCCCACGCCGCCTCGTAGAGCTCGTATTGCGAGTGCACATTGCCTCGCTGGGCGGCCTTCAGAAGCCACTCGATGCGGCGGGCGGGGTCGCTGGGCGCTTGCTCCCATTTGTCCCCGATGGCGCGGGCAATGCCGTACATCGCATCAGGGTCGCCCAGTTCGGCCGCCTTGTTGTAGTGCTGCCACGCCGCCGTTCGATTGCGATCCACTCCCTCGCCCTTCTCGTAGGCGATGGCCAACGCCACCATGGAGCGCGTGTTGCCCTTGAGGACAGCCCGCGAAAGCCACAGCGCCGAGGCGTTGAGGTCGCGCCCGAGCAGCGTGACCTCCTCGAACTTCGAGGGATCCTTCGGGTTGCGCTGGGTTTGCACCACACCCTGATTGTACATCACGGCGAGGTTCCACATGCCGAAGGTGTCGCCCTTCTCGGCCAGCTCGCGCACCATGCCCACGACCTTGACGCCGTCGCGGTCCACCAGTTTTTCACCGCCGATGGCAAGCCCGGAAAAGTAGAAATCCACCAGGAGCCGTTTGGCGTTCAGGTCGCCCTGGTCGGCGCGTTGGCTGGCGTACTCAAAGTTGAGGACGCGCAGGAGCTGCGGATGGGCGAACTCCAACCCCAGACGGTAGCGCTGGGTGATGGCGGTGGGTTGGGGCTGGAACTGGCGCAGGCGCTTGGTGGCGGCAAAGAGCTGGTCGGAGGTGAGTTTCTCCCCCAGCACCCCGGCTGCCGTGCGTGCTTCCGCCGAGCCCTGCTGTCCGGCCAGCGACAACCAGAAGAAGGCGTCGCCAAGGTTTTTTTCGCGGCCTGTTCCGGCGTAGCAAATGATCCCCAGCTCGTGCTGCGCGCCCGCGTCACCCTGTTCGGCCGCTTTGATAATCCACGCTGCGCCCGCCTTGGCGTCGGCCGGCGCGCCCCATCCGCGCAATTGCAGCGCGCCCAGCCGGTGCTGGGCCTGCGCCAGGCCCGCTTGCGCCGATTTGCGGTACCAATCCAGTGCCGTCGCGTTGTTGCGCGGCAGATAGCGGCCATCCGCATGCAAATCACCCAGATGATATTGGGCCAGCGCATGCCCCTGTGCGGCGGCCTTGCCCCACCAGTCGCGCGCCTCCAGGGGCTTGCGTTCGCGCCGCGTCGTCTTGTCGCCGACGCCCATGTGGTAGAGGCCCATCCGAAATTGTGCCTCTGCCAACCCAGCCTCGGCGGCAGCGCGAATGGATCGTGCGGCATAGGTGGTGTTGGCTTCGGTGCTCAGGCCCGAGATGAGCAGCAGCGCGTGTTGGAACCGCGATTCAACACCACCCTTCTCCAAGAGCGGCATCGCCTGGGAGAGCAGTTGCACGCCCTCCTTCAGGCGGGCGTCGTCGCCGTGACCAAGCACACGCATGACGCCCAGCCGGTACATGCCCTGCCCGTGTTTCTGGGCCGCGGCCTTGCCCGCCCAGTGCAGCGAGGCGTTGTGATCCATCGTCGCATTGTGGTGCCCCCAGTAATGCGCTTCGGCCAGCTCGTACTGGGCAAGAGCCTCGCCCTTGGCGGCGCGAGCCTGCAAATCGGCAAGCGTGGCCGCCATGAGCGGCGTGGCGGCCACCAGCCCCAGCAACGGGGCGAAGGGCAGAAGGGCGCGCAGTGTGTTGGCGTTCATTCGAAAGCAGAGAGAACCCATTACGGATTGGCAGGCTTGGGTGCGGGCACCGCAGGGGGTGTCGGGCGCCCTTTGAGCTCCCGGTCCAATTCATGGTAGTTGGCGACAAACACCGCCTTGCGCGCCTTCTCCAGCAGCAGCCGCTTTTGCTCGCGGTAGGCCTCCTCGGCGAGGTGGGTGCGGATTTCCAAGCGCCGGCTTTCCAGCGACACCACGTAGCCCTCGAGTTTGCGCCCGACGAAAATGAGGTAATGAAACGCGCTGCCGGGGGGCGATTCGGTCTCGGCTTTGCCGGCGGCCATCTCCTTGTGGGCCTTGACGAGCAGCAGTCGCCGGTCGTTTTCGGGAATCTCATCAATGGCGCGGCCCGTGCCGAGCGCGGCCACGCGGTAATCCATCGGCAGCAAACCCTGCAGGCCATCGCCCGGCAATCCCTGGGACTCGACGAGCTTTTGAAACGCCTCGGGCGAATCCACGGCGCGCACGAGCTTCTCCAGGCCGGCGACCTGTTCGACGGGCTTGGTGGCATCGCGCCGCACCCGGATGAGCGAGAGCTCCACCACGTCGTTGCGCTGCCCGGCATCCCGGGCGAAATGTTCCATGTAATAGTCGCGTACCTGCCTGGGGGAAACGGACACCGTTTCTCGAAGCTCGTAATCCACCACCCGCAGAATCCAGCCTTCGACCAGCCGCCGCCGGTGGTCTGCCAGCGTGGTGCCCATGGCCTGAAGGTCGCGGGCCAGTTCGGACTGGTCGCCCTTGTAGCGGTCGCGGATTTCCGAGCGCAGCAGTCCGTCCACCAGGCCCGGGGCCTCAAAGTAGGTGGGCAGACCCTGGCGGTGCTTGATGAGCACGAGGTTGTCCATCGTCACCTTCAAGGCTGCGCGAATCTGCTCCTCCGGCGGCTTGTCGTTGCGCAGCAGCCGCACAAGGTCCTGCCGCGTCACGGCACGGTCGCCCACCACCGCCAAGACGGTGTTATACGCCATCTCGGCTGGCGCGGGCGCTTGGGCCTGTGCCGACACCACCAACGTCAACGCCACCCATAGGCAGCCCCCTTTGAGTCCGTCCCTCCACATGCGGCGGATTATAGGTGCGTGCATCAAAGGCGGTCAAGCGACGCGGCGAGGGGCGCCTTGCGGTCAAAAAATACTTTCGCCACCCGGGCCTTTGCCCAATGCTTCGCCGCCATGAACTCCAAGCACCTCGACGGGCGTCACGCCGTGGTCACGGGCGGCGCGCGGGGCATCGGCCTGGCCATCGCCCGCCGCCTGCGGGCTCACGGCGCCAAAATCTGCCTGTGGGATCGCGACAGCGCTGCGTTGGCGGCCGCTGCCGGGGAATTGGGCGAAGGCACCTGCACCGAGACGTTGGATCTCACCGATGCGGCGGCGGTGGTCGGCGCGGCCGAGTCCACTGCCTCGCGGTGGGGTGGGCGCATCGACATCCTCGTCAACACCGCAGGCATCGCCGGGGTGAACCGCAAGACGTGGGAGTTGTCGCCGGAGGAGTGGCGCGTGGTGGTGGACGTGGACTTGAACGCGGTCTTTTACTGCTGCCGCGCCGTGGTGCCGCACATGCTCAAACACGGCTATGGGCGCATCGTGAACACCGCCAGCATCACCGGCAAGGAGGGCAACCCCAACGCCTCGCACTACAGCGCGGCCAAGGCGGGTGTCATCGGACTCACCAAGTCGCTCGGCAAGGAGTTGGCGCAGTCGGGCATCCTGGTGAACTGCTTCACCCCCGCCGTGATCGAGACGGACATTCTCAAGCAGTGCACCCCGCAGCACATCGACTACATGCTGAGCAAGATTCCGATGGGCCGGTTTGGCAAAGTGGACGAGGCTGCCGCGCTCGTGGCCTGGCTGGCGTCTGAGGACAGTTCCTACTCCACCGGCGCGGTGTTCGACTTGTCCGGCGGCCGGGCGACGTATTAAATGGGCCATGGACCGACCGGCCGCCTGCGAGGAAATCAAGTCGCGCTGCAAGGCCATTGCGCTCGAGCTCATGCGCATTCACCCGCAGGTGCCCGCGCTGGCCGACAAGGACACGCAGGACGCGCTCTACGCGGCCCTTTATGAGCTGACCAAGCAGCTTGAGATTGTGAAGAAGCGCGTCATCCGGCTGGAGCAGCGCGATGACAGCACTGAGTTGTAATTGCAAGGCCGCGCGGATGCGGTTCCTCTTTAGCCGAGAAACGCCCGGTGCACGGCCTGCACGGCGGCCTCGCCTCGCGCCAGATCAATCACGACAGAAATCTTGATCTCGCTCGTGGAGATCATCTCGATGTTGATGCCCTCGCGCGCCAGCGTCTCGAACATCTTGGCCGCCACGCCTGAATGGCTGCGCATGCCCACCCCCACGATGGAGAGCTTGCCGATCTGCTCGGAGACGAGCGCCTCGCGGAAGCCCACGTCGGCCTTGAGGGTGTCGATGAGCCGGCGGGCCTTGGCCAGATCGGCCTTGTCCAGCGTGAAGGAGAGGTCCGTGGCGGGCACGCCGTGGCTGATGTTCTGCACGATCATGTCCACGTTGACGGCCGCCTCGCCCAGCGCCTTGAAGACGCGCGCCGCCACGCCGGGACGGTCGGGCACGGCCACCAGCGTCACCTTGGCCTGGTTTTTGTCGAGCGCCACGCCGCGGATCACGACGTCCTCCATGCTTCGCGTTTCCTCTTTCACAATCGTCCCGGGGTTGTCGTTCATGCTCGATCGCACCTCGAACACCACGCCGAATTTCTTGGCGAACTCCACCGAGCGGCCCTGCATCACCTTGGCGCCGGCGCCGGCCAGCTCGAGCATCTCGTCGTACGACACCTCCGAGAGCTTGCGGGCGCCGGGCACGATGCGCGGGTCGGTCGTGTACACGCCATCCACGTCGGTGTAGATCTGGCACAGGTCGGCCTTCAGCGCCGCCGCCAGCGCGATGGCCGTCAAGTCCGAGCCGCCCCGGCCCAGCGTGGTGATGTGGCCCTCGGGCGTCTCGCCCTGGAATCCGGCGACGATCACCACGTTGCCCGCGTCCAAGAGCGCGTGGACTTTTTTGGGCGTGATGTTTTGAATCCGCGCCTTGGTGTGCACGCCATCGGTGACGATCCCCGCCTGCGCGCCGGTGAGCGAGGTGGCCGCGACCCCCAGCTCATGCAGCGCGATGGCGGTGAGCGCGATGGTCTGCTGTTCGCCCGTGGCCAGCAGCATGTCCATCTCGCGCTCGCTGGGCAGCGGGGTGATTTCCTTCGCAAGCCCGATGAGGTTGTCGGTCACGCCGCTCATGGCGGAGACGACGACCACCACCTGGTCTCCCTTCGCGCGATACCCGGCCACGCGCCGCGCCACGTTCTGGATGCGCCCGGGGTTGGCGACGGAGCTGCCTCCGTACTTCTGGACGATCAAGGCCATCTTTAGATGCCCATCGCCGCCTTCACCGCCGCGAGGTCTGCCTCCACGATCACGGGCTGCACCGGCGCGTGTTGCACCGCGGCGTCCGGATCCTTGAGGCCGTGCCCCGTCAACGTCACCGCCACGATCGATCCGGCTTCGATTCGTCCCTCGCGCCGGCACTGGATGAGACCCGCCAGCGCCGCGGCCGACGCCGGCTCCACGAACACGCCCTCGGTAGACGCCGCCAGCTTGTACGCCTCCAGAATTTCCGCGTCGGTCACCTTGCCGATGTGACCGCCCGATTCATCCAGCGCCGCGCGCGCGCCCTGCCAGCTTGCCGGATTGCCGATGCGGATGGCCGAGGCCACCGTGTCCGGGCGGGCCACGGGCGCGCCGTCCACGAGGGGCGCAGCACCCGCCGCCTGAAACCCCATCATGCGTGGCAGCGTGTCGGATTGGCCCTCCGCGTGATACTCGCGGTAGCCCTTCCAGTACGCCGTGATGTTGCCCGCGTTGCCCACGGGCAGGAAGTGATAGTCGGGCGCGTCGCCCAGCGCGTCGCAAATCTCAAATGCGGCCGTCTTCTGTCCTTCCAGGCGCGCGGGGTTGATGCTGTTCACCACTTCGACCGCGTCCGACTCCCCCAGCTGGCGCACCAGCGCCAGCGCCACGTCAAAGTTGCCGCGCACCTGAAGCGTGGTGGCCCCGCACATCAGCGCCTGCGCCAGCTTGCCCAGCGCCACATTGCCCTCGGGGATGAGCACCACGCAGCGCAGCCCCGCGCGCGCCGCATAGGCCGCCGCGCTGGCGCTGGTGTTGCCCGTGCTGGCACACACCACCACCCGGGCGCCGCGTTCCAAGGCCTTGGAGACGGCCACGGTCATGCCGCGGTCCTTGAAGGAGCCGGTGGGGTTGAGCCCCTCGCACTTGAGATACAAATCCAAACCGCCGCCGACCGCCGCGGCCAGCCGGGGCGCGCGCACGAGCGGCGTGTCGCCCTCCGCCAGGGTCACCACCGGCGTGGCTCCACTCACGGGAAGCAGCGCCGCATATCGCCGGATGACGCCGCCGGCGCGGTTTGATTTTTCTTGGCTCATGTGAGTGGTTCCACGCGCATCATCACCGGGCGCGACCGCACCGCGGCCAGCCGACCGATGGCTTGCATCGCCCGCGCCATCGCCGCCTCGGGCGCGTGATGAATCATCAGGATGAGCGGCACGCTCGCGCCCTCGTGCCCCTCGGGCTGGATCACCGACGAGATGCCGATGCGCCCGCGCGCCAGAAGTGTGGCGATGCGGGCCAGCACGCCGGGGCGGTCCACCACGTCCAGCCGCAGATAGTAGGAGTGGGACGCCCCGCCGGGGGGCTGCAACGCCCCGTTGCGCTCGTGGGGCACAAAGGCCTGCACGCGCTCGGTGGAGTCGTGCTTGAGATCCAGCGCCGCATCGGCCAGATCGCCCAGCACGGCGCTGGCCGTGGCCTCGGCCCCTGCGCCGCGCCCGTAGTAGAGGGTGTCGCCCACCACGTCGCCGCGAACGTACACGGCGTTAAACACCCCGCTCACGCTGGCCATCACGTGGCCCTGCGGGATCAGCGCCGGATACACGCTCACCTGCACGGGCCCGCGCCCCTCCTTCTTCACGATGCCCAGGAGCCGGATGGAATATCCCAGCTGCGCGGCAAACTTGAGATCCAAGGGCGTCACCTGCCGGATGCCCTCCGTGGGAATGTGCCGCGGGTTGACCCAAAACCCGTGCGCCAGGCTGGCGAGGATGCCCGTCTTGTGCGCGGCGTCGTGCCCGTCCACATCGAGCGATGGATCGGACTCCGCGTAGCCCAGCCGCTGTGCGTCGGCCAGCACGTCCTGGAAGGTCGCGCCCTCGGCCTGCATGCGCGTGAGGATGTAGTTGCAGGTGCCGGTGAGGATGCCGTAGACGCGTGCGATCTCGTTCGCGGCGGCGCCCTCGCGCAGACCCTTGATGACGGGAACGCCGCCGGCTACCGCGGCCTCGAACTTGAGCGCCACGTCGGCATCCTCGGCCGCGCGGGCCAGCTCGAGGCCGTGGTGCGCGATCATCGCCTTGTTCGCGGTGACGAAGCTCTTGCCCGCACTGACGCTGGTGCGCGCGAGGGCGAGGGCGGGGCCGTCCGACCCGCCGATCAGCTCGACCACCACATCGGCCCCCTCGTGCCGGCCGAGGCCGACCGGATCGTCGACCCAGGCGAAGCGGCCGATGTCGACGCCGCGGTCCTTGGCGCGGTCGCGGGCGGAGACGGCGACGACCTCGATCGGGCGACCGGCGCGCCGGGCGATCAGCTCGCCGTTCGCGTCGATCAGCCGGATGACGCCCGCGCCCACGGTCCCGAGGCCGGCGATCGCGACGCGGAGCGGAGTAGTCATGTCGAGCGTGCCTTCTTCGTCATGCCGGACCCGTTCCGGCCGGTTTGGCTCATGCGGGACGGTGGACGCCGGAACAAGTCCGGGACGGCGAAGAAAGAATTGGGAATGGGTCTAGCGGGGCTACTTCTTGATAAGCCCGATCTCGACCAGCCGCTCGTGCAGATAGTCGTGCGCGGTGATCGGCTCGGGGTAGCGGTTG
>SXGS01467127.1_pt1 | contig 29240 bp, 19 predicted proteins | sample 3174681 | NCBI WGS metagenome assembly SXGS01 (sample SAMN11356861, study PRJNA531348) | freshwater metagenome | isolation source: freshwater sample F1-80 | place: China: Fuxian Lake, Yuxi | collected 2017-12-25 | reverse complement strand
CAGATCGCTCTCAACCTCCTCAAGAACGAGCGAACCCTCAAGGTGGGCGTCAAGAATAAGCGCTTGAACGCTGCCTGGGACCACAACTACATGCTCAAGGTCCTCGCCGCCGGCCCTGAGATTTAGATGCGATTGCCCTGGCCCGGATCAGGCTCCGGGTGCTCCTGCCCCAGGCCGCCGTCTCGGGCGCCCTGCCGCTCCAGCAGAGCCGCGCGCCCTTCATCCGCCCTCGGGACTTTCGCCGCCTCTGGCCGGTCATCGAGCACCACGAGCGGCTCCAGGGTCGCCTGCGCGAGCGCTTCGTAGACCTCTCGTCTGCCACATAGTCTGGGATATGTTTTATCATTTCAGATAGTTGCTGTGGGTGTGCGAGGGCGTTTGAGGTCGATCTGGGGGCTTCATGGTGGCTGGCACGCGGGTTGCGAAGCCTCCTGTTGAGACAGGAGGATACCCGCGATGCGCACCAACGACGCTCTGACCCACATCCGCGCCCTGGCCCCTGACCTGATGGCGATCCTGGCGACGATCGGCCCGATCGACGACGACGCCGATCCGGTGGTCACCGACTACCTCGACGCCCATTGTCCCGGCTGGGGTGGGCGCGCCGGCTGGCTCCAGGTCCTCTGCGGGGGCTGCGCCCAGCCCGTCATCCGGCCCGTCCGCGAGACCGCCGACTTTCAGAACGACGCGCAGATCTCCCTGGTCGAGAAGGGGCGATTCATCCTCTGCCGCGATCTGATGCCGAAGATGAGCGGCTGGATCAAGGGAGAGCCTGACGACCTCTGCGTGGCCTTCGAAGACGCGGCCATGATCGTCTGCGAGGACACCGGCTGCTGCGGCCACGCCGGCAACCCCGGCAACACCCGCTGCCTGTGCGGCCACGTCGTCGGCACGATCCACACCGACTGCTGCGGCCCCTCCTTCTTCTGGATCTCGGCCCGGCAGGTCCAGCTCGTCTGGGGCCTGCCCTTGCCCACCGACGCCGAGCGCGCCCTGATCGCCGCGCTGGCCGCGCTGCCCGCCGACGCCGCCCGGCGGCGCCTGCGGTGCCTCCCGCTGCCCCTGTCTCCCGCGCTCGACGCCGCCCTGACCGAGATCCATGGCCGTGAGGGGCAGATCTGCGTCGAGCCTCTCCACAAGGGCGTCGAGCGCGGCTGGCGCGTGGACTGGTACGACGACGGCCGCTGGACGCGCTACGACGCCGACGGCGCGCTGATCGGCGTCGAGATCCGCCGCGATCATCCGGGTGTCGCTGGCGGCCCGCAGACCCCCAGCGCCTTGCTGGCGCTCAACCGCCTCGGCGCTCGCGCCGAGCTGATCTGGAGCTACGGGGGCAGCGCTCGTGTCTCCTGGGCGCTCAACCCGCTTGAGACGCAGGCCGCATTTGCTCACTTCCAGGGCCTGATGGAGCCTCAAGCCACCTCCTCCTTCCTCAGCGCCCTGCTCTCCCGCGCCGATGGGCCCCCCTTCCCGGCCACCGCCGCCGACCTGGCCGCGCTCCTCTGAGGTCGCTGGGCTTGTCCCTGATCGACGATCATCCCACGCTCGACGATCGCCCCACGCTCCTCGCACCGCCCGTTGGGCGGGCTCGTCGGGTGGGGCTTGGATGCGCGGGGTAGGCTGCGACCTGTCGGTCGCAGGCCAGCGCACGACCCAAGTCGACACCAGGGGGCGTGAAAACCCCAATCCACAGGCCCACTTCGACGCGCTGATCCGGCCCTTCGATCCGTTGTCGACCGCACGCCGGCCTGCGCCCAGCGGGCGCAGCCCATCCGCGCTTCCAAGCCCCACCCGACGAGCCCGCCCAACGGGCGGTGCGAGGAGCGTGGGGCGATCGTCGAGCGTGGGGCGGTGCGAGGAGCATGGGGCGTTGGGGTGAGCCAACCTGTCGCCCGCGAGCCCGATCCCGCCTCGGCGCACCGAAGCCCTCTGGGGCAAAAACGCCTTGCAGGGCTGGGGTTTGGAGCGCGACATGTGGGGCGGCGGTGGCGTGACTTAAAGGGGGGAGAGGGCGTCGGCGGCGGTGTAGGGGGAGAGGATGAGGAGGTGTCGCGGCGTGAGGAGGATGGAGGGGTTGAGGTGGGGCTGGTTGAGGGAGGGGCCGTCGCTCCAGGTGTCGTCGCTGGGGTCGTAGAGGGCGGTGGAGCGCTGGGGTCCCTCGGGGTCGACGCCGAGGCGCTGCTGGATCCGGGTGAGGGTGCGCAGGGGGCCGCTGGTGGGTCGTCGCCACCAGCCGCCGGCGGTCAGGACGCGGCCGTCGGGCAGGGTCAGGGCGCCGAGGTCGCAGCGGGCTTCGGGGAGTGGGGCGGCGGGGGTCCAGGCGTTGGTGCGCGGGTCGAAGAGCTCGGAGGCCGAGAGCGGCGGCGCGGCGGCGCCGACCATGGTGGCGCCGCCGATGATGAGGGCGCGTCCGTCGGGCAGCGCGACGGCTTGATGGGAGACGCGCTCATGGGCCATGTCGGGCGCGGGGGAGAGGGCGCCGGTGGCGGGATCGTAGAGGTCGGCGGTGGCCAGGATGCAGCAGCCGGGGCTGACGCCGCCGGCGATCAGGACGCGGCCGTCGTTGAGGAGGGTGGCGGTGTGGAGGTGTCGGGGGCTGGACATGCGGCCGGCGGGGTACCAGGTGTTCTTGGCGGGATCGTAGATCTCCAGGGTCTCGGAGGCCTCCATGTCGTCGGCTTCGGGGTCGAGGCCGCCGGCCAGGAGGATGTCACCGTTCCAGAGGCGGGTGGCGGTGTGGTAGGCGCGGGCAGAAGGGGCGGTGGCGACCTCGATGGTGCGGTCGAGGCTCAGGTGGAGGATCATGGCGCGGTGGCCGCGGCCCTGCCCGCCGACGATCAGGATCCGGTTGGCGTCCAGCGCCGTGGCGGAGTGGCCGGGGTTGAGCGCGGGAGGGGGCTTGCGGGGCGCCCAGGTCAGGTGTTCGGGGTCGAGCAGGGAGGCCATCGGCGCGCCCTCGGCGTCGAGGCCGAGCCAGAGCGCGCGGCCGTCGGGCAGCGGGGTCAGGCTCAAGAGCCGGCCTTCGGGCGCGGCGACGGTGGTGGAGGTGGGCCTGCTGGCGAGCCACGCCCCGAGCGCCGCCCCGAGGGTGATCGCGGCGACGAGGGCGGCGATGGTGAGGCGGGGGCGGGTCATGGGGCCTCCTGGCGGCGCGGGGTCAGCGCGCCGGGGGGCCCTCGGGAGGTCAGCGATCGACGCGCCTCTCCACTGTCCTCGACGGCGTGGTCGAAGTCCAGCGGGGCGCGGCGCCGGGGTCAGGCCAGGGCGGGTGAGAAGGAGGCCAGCGGGGCGGTCTCCTCTTCGTAGACGTCGGCCTCGTGGCGCTCGATCCGGCGCAGGAAGAAGAGGGCCATGGTGGTCTCGTAGAGCTCTTCGAGGCCAAAGACGAGCGACAGGTTCACGAGGGTGCTGCTGTCGCTCATCAGGCCGAAGACGAGCCCGGCGGTCGCGATCCCGGCCAGCAGGGATCGGCCCCCGTGGATGATGCAGATGACCCGGCGGATGCCGCGCGGGCCGCTGGCGGGGAGGCCAGCGCCGCGGAGCACGACCAGGGTGCCGTGGACGAGAAGGCCGGCTGCGAAGGCGAGGCCGGCGGCGAAGGCGATCAGGGTCAAGAAGGTGTTCATGGATGACCTCCTGGGGTTCGGTTCCTGACCGTCGCCTTTGCCAGCGCCGTGCCAGGCTGTGGAGGTCGTAGTGGTCGTGATCGGCGAGGATCGGAGGGGGGAGGCGTGGCGCGACTGCAACGTCGCGCTGCGGCGCCGCAACGGGCCGCTGGCGCCTGATGTCCTGGCGATGGCGACCTTCGGGGCGGGAGGTTGAGGTGAGGGGGGCCGCGCTGGGGCGCTTCAGGGGGTCGCCTGCCCGTCGCGCCAGGTCTTCACCATGTCATCTGTAACATCGCGATCATAGCAGAGGGGGGAGTAGCCGCCGGGCTTGGACCAGGCGCTGCGCTTGCCGCAGCGGCTCCCGTTGCTGGCGAGGTTGTAGGGGCAGGGGCAGTTGCCGGGGTAGCCCTCGATGGATTCCTGGATGAGGAGCTTGCGGATCTGGGCGTCGGTGAGCGGCCTGGCCTTCTCGGCGGGGGCGTCTTGCGCCTGAGAGGGGGCGGGGAGGTGGATGGCGAGGCTCGCGAGGAGGGCCAGGCTCAGGAGGGCGATCGGGAGGCGGTTCATGAGGGCTCCTCTTGGTCGTGAGGTCGTCAGGCGGACTCCCGCGCAGGTCCTCGGAAGACCTCGCGCGCGTGCCAGTCGATGTAGGGCTGCGCGACGGGTGGAGCGCCGCGCTGAGGTCCGCGCAGGGGTTGGCCGGCGAAGCGGATCAGCAGCAGATGGACCTCGGGTCCGCCGTGGACATGTTGAGAGACGGTGATCCGCCGCTCGTCGTCGAGCCCGAGGGCGCCGCGGTCGAGCATCTTGTGGTGGAAGACGCACAGCGCGAGCCCGTTGTCCTCGCGATCTGGGCCGCCTTTTGAGTGCCATCGGACGTGCGCGGCCTCGATGCCGAGATCGCTGGAGCCCAGGCGGCCATCGAACCCGCACACGGCGCACCGGTGCTCGTAGATGCGCAGGATCGCGTCCCGAAACCCTGGTTGGCGCGAGCGCGCCCTGGCGACCGTGACCCAGGGCATCTGCACCGCGTCGAGGATGTCCTCGTGCATCGAGGGGGGGAAGTGGGCGTGGAGGAGGCGAGCGGTAAGCTGGTTGACGTGCTCGGGGTGGGACGAGAGCAGCTCGTGTGCGGAGGTCGAGAAGCCGCCGTGGGCGCCGACCTCGTGGAGGATGGAGGGGGGCAGGTCGCCTTGTCGCTTTCGTCCGGGGAGTCGCTGCTCAAGGGCGGCGCGCTCGGGGATCTCCCAGAAGTCGCCGTCGTTCTGGAGGCGCCAGAAGGGATACTCGGGGTGGTGGGACCGACGAGGGGGGCCGAAGTCTGCCAGCAGGCGCGTCAGGTCTTCTTCGACGAGGGCGAAGGGCATCAGGCGCGGCTCGCCGCGCTGGACCGCGGCGAGCGCCATCAGGAGCAGGAGCGGCTTGTGCGGGGCGCGCGCCCCGCCGTGCTCCCAGACTCTGATGTTCTCGAGTTGAGCGAGCAGCTTTTCCATGAGCGTTCCGCGATCTGCGTCGGCGGCGAGCGCCGGGTTGCTCTGTGCCTGATCGCCCGCGCCCATGTTGAGATTTTATGGGCGTAAGCACTTGAATTTAATGCCTAATTGTCTTCCCAGTCGAAGAAGTAGTCCTTGTTGGTCAGCTCGCTGTTCTCGGGGGGCGGGGGTGGGGCGTTGTCGCCTTCGGCGACGATGAGGCCGGCGAGGTCTTCGAGGTCGCGGGTCTCGTCCTCCCAGTAGTCGGGGCTGTCGAAGTGTGGCCAGGTGCGGGGGAAGATGGGGTCGTGCCAGCGTCGGGCCAGCCAGGTGGCGTAGTGGATGACGCGCAGGCCGCGCAGGGGCTCGATGAGGTTGAGGGTGCGGCGGTCGAAGTCCCGAAAGCGGGTGTAGCCTTCGAGGAAGGCCTCGCGCTGTCGGCGGGCCCAGGCGTCGCGGCCTGGGATGATGAGCCACAGGTCCTGGACGGCGGGTCCGACGACCATGTCGTCGAAGTCCAGGACGTGGAAGACGTCCTCGCGCAGCAGCAGGTTGCCCATGTGGAGGTCGCCGTGGACGCGGTGGACCTCGACGCCCTTCATGCGGGCGTCGGCGATGCTGGCGATGAGCTCGGCGGCCTTGATGTAGCGGCCCTCCAGGTGCCTGGGCAGGATCTTGTGATCCTGGAGGTATTGGAGGTTGTCGCGGACGTAGGTGTCGGCGTTGATGTGGACGCGGTGGTTGGCCGCGCGCCGCGCGCCGGTGTTGTGGATGCGGGCGACGAGCATGCCGAGGCGCTCGGACTGGGCGTCGGTCAGCTCGTCGGGGGCTCGGCCGCCTCGCCGGGCGAAGAGGCAGTAGTAGATGTCGTCGATCTGCTTGAGGGAGGAGCCGTCGGGGAAGGGCTCGGTGGGGCAGACGGGGATCTCGTCGCTGTAGAGGTCTTCGAGGAACTGGTGCTCTTCGAGGAGCTGGTCGCGGCTCCAGCGGCCGGGGCGGTAGAACTTGGCGATGATCCGGGAGCGGTCCTCCAGTTCGACCTCATAGACGCGATTCTCGAATGAATTCAATGGGTAGCAGACGGGGTTGCAGCGCAGCCCGGAGGCCTCGACGGCGGCGAGGACTTTTTCGGGGGTCAGGGACAGGAAGAGGTCAGTGGGGGTGTCGCTCATGGCGCCTCAAGGTTGGAGGGCAGGCGCGCCAGGGCCTCGGAGACCTCGGCGGCGCGGGCGTGGTGTCGGGACAGGATCCATTGGACCTGGGCGAGCTCCAGGGCGAGCCGGGCGCGCTCGGGCTGGTTGTGTGCGGCGGCCAGGGTGCCGGCGAGCTGTGCGGGCCAGGCCACGTCGCGGTCAAAGCGTGCCGTCTCGCCCAGCAGGGCCTCGGCGGCCTCTCTGTGGCGGTCGAAGGCCGCCCAGTCGCCGCTGGCCGCCGTGCAGGGCAGCAGCATTGCGTGGGCGCGGCCGACGTCGTCGCGCTCCTGGGTGTCCACGAAGATCTGGCGGCAGGCCTCGATGATGGCGGCGGCCTGTGCGTGCTCGCCGCGGTGGAGGTGGAGCAGGCCGAGGGCAAGGCGGGTGTGGACTGCGTCGCCGGAGCCGCTGGCCTCGTGGAACTGGAGGGCGCGCTCGTAGCCGGCGCGGGCGGCCTCGAACTGGCCCTTGAAGCGGGCCACGTCGGCCAGGGACTTGAGGCAGTCGGCGACGTGGCGCTGGCCGCCGTGGTGCTGGAAGATCTGAAGCGCGTCGTGGAAGAGCGCCAGGGCCTCGTCGAGGTCGTCTCTCTGGAGGGCGACCTGCCCGAGCCCGCAGAGGGTCCCGGCGACGTCGTCGTCCTGGCCCAGCTCGCGCGCGATCTCGAGGACGCGCTCGAAGGTCTGGCGGGCGCCCTCCAGGTCGCCGGTCTGGCACAGGATGTCGGCGATCCCGAAGTGGGCCTCGGCCAGCCCGCGCCGGTCCTGGCCGTGCTCAAAGAGGCTCATGGCCAGCTGGTAGATGTTGGCCGCCTGGTGCATGTTGCCCTGGATCCGGGCCACGTCGCCGGTGTTCTGAAGGGCGCGCGGCAGCAGGCTGGACCAGTTGTGGGCTCTGGCCTCGCGCTCGATGTCCCTGGAGAGCAGTCGGGACTCCTCCAGCCTCCCCTGTCGCCGCCACACGTGCGCCCGCAGCAAGCCCCCTTCGCCCCAGCGGGGGTCCGACTTGGGCAGGGCCATCTCCCTGAGGCCGCGCTCTCGCCGCGAGAGCACTTCGAGGGCCTGGGCGTACTCGCCGGCGGCCATGTGCTCGGCGGCGGCCCGGTGCAGGTGGGTCAGGGCCTGCTCCAGATCGCCGGCCGTCAGGTAGTGCAGGCCGACGCGCGCGGCCACGCCGCGGGCCCCGTGGCTGTAGCGGGCCTGGAGCATCCGGGCGCACATCAGGTGGTTGCGGTCGGCGCGGCCTCGATCGTGGGCCGAGCGCTCGATGCTCTCGCGGATCATGCCGTGGGCGAAGGACCAGCCCTGCGAGGTGGCGTTGACCAGGTCGCCGTTGAGCATCGCCCCCAGCAGCGCCGGCGTCGGCTGGACCCCGGCCAGAGCGCACACGTCGCGCCACTCCAGGTCGTCGAAGTCCTGGCCCAGCGCGGCGCCCATCTCCAGCGCGCTGCGGGCCACGTCCGGCAGGCCGTCGAGCATCCGGGCCAGCCTCCGATCCATGATCTCGTGGATGTCGTCCGGCAGCAGCGCCTGCTCGCCGGCCTTGAGCGCGAAGCCCGACTCGCGCACCTCCAGGACGCCGCGCTGGACCCAGTCCCCGACGAGCTGCACCGCGAAGAGCGGGTTGCCCTGCGAGCGGGCCTCGACCTCATGCGCCAGCGCCCCCTCCAGCCCCAGCAGCTCCTCGACCAGCGCCGCCCGCTCGACCGCGTCCAGCGGCGCCAGCTCCAGGGCGCTGGCCAGCGGGTGATCGCGCAGCAGCCGCGCGATCAGCGCCCCCTCCATCGGCCTGTCGGCCAGCGCCTCCTGGCGGACGGTCATCAGCACCAGGATGGGCTGCGGGGTGCGGGTCCGGATGGACATCAGGTGGTCGGCGAAGCCCAGCGCGTCGGCGCCCCACTGCACGTCGTCGAGCCACACGATCACGGGCCGATCCTGGCTGGCCCGGCCCACGGCCCGCCGCACCAGCGAGTACCACTCCGAGGGCGCGCCGAACTCCACCCGCGCCCCGTCGTCGACCGCGTCGGGGCCCGCCGGCGCGACGATCTGGGTCAGCCCCTGCCACTCGTAGGGGTCGGTGACGCCGCAGCGCCGCAGCGCCCGCTCGATGTGCCTGAGCGCTTCGGCCCGCTTGAGGCCCACGCACCCCAGGTGGCGGGCCACCATCCTCGGCAGGCCGTCGCCGAGGCCCAGGATCGGGCCGTGGTGGGCCGAGAAGATCGTGGCGGCGCCGAGCTCATGGGCCCGCTCGCACATCCACTCCACCAGCCGGCTCTTGCCCAGGCCGCTGGCCCCCTGGACGATCAGCAGGTGGGCCTGCCCCTCCTGGTGGGTGGCGTGCAGCGTGTTCCAGATGATGTCGCGCTCGGCCTGCCTGCCCACCAGCGGGATCGCCCGCAGGCCGAAGAGCCCCAGGCCGGCCCCGATGAGCTTCATCGACGGCGGCGGCGGCACCGAGCGCCGCCAACTCTGCGACAGCGGCGGCGCGTCGCCCTCGGGCAGCGGGACGGCCTCCGTCCGGCTGGGATCTGACGCGCTGGCTTGCCCAGCGGCCGCGGCCTGGACCTCCGTCCCTGGCCCATCCCCCCCTTCGGAGCCGGTGCCGTTGCCGATCGTGGTGTCCTTGTCGTCGTCCCTGACCCAGGAGAGCGGCTCGAGCCCCCTCAGGTCCGACTCCTCCGTCCGGCTGCCGTCCCCCAGCCAGCCCATCGTGAAGCCCGGGGCGTCCAGCGGCGCGATGATCTCGCCCTTGTCCGGGCCGCCGAGCTGCACCAGCGCCCAGGCCGCGTCCGCCGCGCGCCTGAAGCGCCGCCTGGGGTCCTTCTCCAGCAGCCGCATCAGCCACGCCTCGAAGCCCGCTGGCGCCCGGTCGCCCAGCTCCATCGGCGGCGCCTGCGTCTTGAGGTGCTTGTAGGCGTGCACGACGAAGGTGTCGGCCTCGAAGGGCAGCCTCCCCGTGGCCAGCTCGTAGGCCATGCACCCGAGCGAGTACAGATCCGTCCACGGCCCATACTCTCGCCACAAGCCCTCGAACTGCTCCGGCGCCATGTAGTTCGGCGTCCCGATGCTCCGCTCCGTGCTCCCGGAGCGGCCCTGGTCGTCGGTCGCCTGCGCGATCCCGAAGTCCGTCAGCTTCAAGCTCGCCGGCCAATCCTCCCGCGCCGTGATCAGGACGTTGGCCGGCTTGATGTCGCGGTGGATGACCCCTCGGGCGTGCGCGTGCGCCAGCGCGTCGAGCAGGTTGAGCAGCGTCGCCTTGAGCGCCCACCACTCCAGGGGCGCCCCGATCCTGTCCAGCGCCCCGAAGGGCGCCAGCTCCATCGCCAGGTAGGGCGTCCCCGGCCTCAGCTCGCCCCCCGAGTTGGCCGCCACCACGTCGCTGATCTCGCCATAGTCCAGGATCATCACGATGCCAGGGTGGGTCAGCCGCGCCACCGCCTTGACCTCGCTGCGGAAGCGCTCGACGTGCTCGGCCTCCCAGCTCCCCGCCCGGCCCATCACCTTGACCGCCACCGGGACCTTCTGATCCCGGTGCATGCCCGACCACACGTCCCCCATCGCCCCCTGCCCGATGATCGAGTGCAGCGTGAAGGGACCCAGCTTGATCGGCCGCTTAGAGCTCGAACCCGACATCCTCGATCCCCTCGACGATCATGATCTATCGGATCGTTCGATGGATCTCGAAGAGGTCCATCAATTATTCAACTGAAGGTTCAAGGGCCCTGCCATCCTCCCCGACTCTATCAGAAAAACAGGCGGCCGACCTCTCAGATCCTCGCCCTGGAGAGGCGCGCGCACATCCTGGCCAGGACCAGCCGGTCGAGGTGTTCCGAGAGGCGATCGAGGCCATCGGGCAGCTCGATCTCCGTGACCGGATCCCAGATCGTCGGCGGGTCGAGGTGGATCTCCCGCACGACCCCGGCGGCCTCGACCCCCTCGGCCCGCGCGAGCACGTCCACGGGCGGCAGATCGGCCTCCCCGGCGAGCCGGAAGCGGTGCACCCCGACCTCCTCGCGCAGCAGCGCCTCGGCCCCCTCACCGACCGCCGACAGCACCCATCCGTCCTCGTCGCCGCCGACCTCGACCGCCAGCCCTTGCGCCTCGATCCAGGCCCGGAGCTGCTCGGTCAGCCCCCGGGACAGCCGCAGCGCCTCCGGGTGCAGCGCGCCCGGCTCGATCACCAGCCTCGCCCGCGGCTCCCCGCCGAGCCCCGCCAGGCACAGCGCCCGCTCCAGCGCCCCCAGCCGCCTGTTGATCGCCGCGCAGGCCGCTTGCGCCGCCGTCCGCGTCGCCTCCTCCAGCCCCCCCAGGCCCGCGGGCGCGGCGCGCTCAAGGATTTGGAGTTCAAGGAGGATCGCCTCGGACTCGGCGACGGCGGCGCGATCCCCGCGCTCGATCATCGAGCGGATGAGCTGGCTCTCGGCCCACTCCTGGAGCCGCAGCCTGATCTGGTGCAGCGCCCGGCGCCAGAGCGCCTCGTGCCAGAGCGCGGGGCCGACGAAGACCGGCGCAGGCGCCCCCCCGACCCCCCGCGACGAGACGACCTCCGCGCGCCCCCCGTCGACGTAGAGGTCAAAGCGCTCGGGCCGCTGCTCGGGGTCGTCGCGCCGCCGCACGAGCCTGCGCGAGAGCGGGATGAGGACGTGCTGCTCGACGGCGCGCTTCATGGGCCTTGCGCCGTAGCGTGGGTCAAAGCCGCGCTCCATGAGGAGGTCCAGCATGGCCTCCTCGTAGCGCACCTCGATGCCGCGCCGGGCGAAGCCCTCGCGGCCCAGCGCCGAGTCGAGCATCTTGCCGGCGATGCGGCGCACCGAGTCGGCGCCGAGGTCGTCGAAGGGGACCACGAAGTCGACGCGGTTGATGAACTCGGGCTTGAAGAAGCGCGCGGCGGCGTCGGTGTAGTGGGCGCCGAGGTCCCTGCGCTCCTGCCGGGCGTCGGCGAAGCGGATCGGCGCCTTGCGGTCGGCGCCCAGGTTCGAGGTCATGATGATGATCGCGTGGGTGAAGCGCGCCGTCCGTCCCGTCCCGTCCGTCAGGCGGCCTTCGCCGAGGACCTGGAGCAGCACGTCGAAGACCTCGGGGTCTGCCTTTTCGATCTCGTCAAAGAGCAGGACGCAGAAGGGCTGCTCGCGGATCTTGCGGGTCAGCTCGCCCTCCCCCCGGCCGTCGCCGACGAGCCGGATCGCCGAGCCCGGCCAAGCGTACTCGCTCATGTCCAGCCGGACGAGGCGCTCCCGGTCGCCAAAGAGGTACTCGGCCAGGCTCAGCGCGGACTCGGTCTTGCCCACGCCGGTCGGCCCCATGAAGAGGAAGGAGCCCAGCGGCTTCTGGGGGTCGTTGAGGCTGGCCTTGACCAGCACGACGAGGTTGGTCAGCAGCGCCGTCGCGTGGGGTTGGCCGATGACCTTGCCGCGGAAGAAGCCCTCGACCCCCTCGACGTCCAGGAGCTGGTCCGGGTCGATGAGCCCCTGGGGGAAGCCGCTGACCCGCGAGAAGGCCGCCACCGCGTCCTGGGGTGTCAGCGCGGCGCGTTCACCACCTCGGCCCGGCGAGGGGGGCGGGGCGACGCGTGCCATCTGCTCGATGAGCGAGAGGCCCGAGCCGGGCAGCGCGTCGGCGTCCCCGAAGCGCGCCAGCACGTCCAGGGCGCGCGACAGCGAGGCGGGCGAGAACTGGAGCTTGTGCGTCTTGGCCAGCTTGCGGCTGTGGAGGTCGAGGATGGCGTAGGCGCGCTCGGTGGAGAAGGAGGGGACGGGGACCCGCCGCAGGGCGTGGACGAAGGCGGCGCCGATCTGCTCGGCCATGATCTGGGCGTCCGGGGTGGCCTCGGCGACGACGGTCAGCTCCCCGCTGCGGATCGCCGGGAGCAGGAAGCTGGCCACGTTCAAGCCCGTCTGCGACGATCCCGACAGCATCAACTCCAGCAGGCTGTCGACGTAGAGGATCCCGCGCTCGGCCCGGATCTCCTCGACGATGGCCTGGCAGCGCTCCTGCCACTGGCCCAGGTACTTCATCCCCGCGATGATCCGACCGCCGGAGACGTGCCACAGCGGCACCTCGCTCAAGGTCGGGGGCACGCGCTGCTGGGCGATGCGCTGGGCGACCTCGTGGACCAGCGCCGTCTTGCCGACCCCCGAGGGGCCGACGAGCAGCAGGCTCCTGTTCTGCTGGCCCGACAGGACCCCGATGAGCTCGTCGACCAGCCCGTCGCGGAAGTGCGCCTTGTCCAGCCGACCCTGCCGGGCCTCCTCGGTCAGCTCCACGCCCACCTCGGACAGCGGCGTCTGCCACCGGACCGCCTCTCGCTCCTTCAGCTGCAAGCCCTTGATCTTCTTGAGCTTACGGGCGCCGTGCCAGGTGACGTCCAGCCGCTCGATCCGCGCGCCCCTCTCGTACTGGTAGTCCAGCAGCCGCTCGACCCCGGACATATGGAAGAAGCCCCGCACCAGCTCCTCGGACCACGGCGCGATGTTGTCCTCGCCGTAGATCGCGAAGCGCTGCCCCAGCCTGGGCAGCATCACCTCGAAGTGATCGTCGTCCTCCAGCGGGCGCACCAGCATGGTGAAGCGCATCGGGACGGTGATGAGCCGATCGTGCTGCACGGCCCGCAGGTCGAGGTACAGAGCGCGTTGGGTGAGGGACTCGAAGAAGGTCGGCCGCGACGCGTCGGCCAGCTCGCCAGCGCTGAGCGCGTCGGCCAGCGCCTCGCGCAGCTCCTCGCGCAGCGGCCCGGGCTTGGGCCCGTAGACCGCGTACTGAGGGTGGGTCAGCACCGAGGCCGTGTGCCAGTCGTTGGCGTGACGTCGGATGAAGAGGTGGAAGCTCTGCAGCATGGGCGCGCTCCTGATCGCTGTCCAGATACCCCCACCGGGCCGCTCACTTCAACCCCGCCACCCCGGCGCGCCCGCCTCGGCGCAAAAAAATCCCTTGACTGATATCAAGTTCAGCCGATAATTTGTTCAGGTTTCAAGCTTCAAGACAAGAAGAGGCAAGGCATGGAGATCAAAAAGAGCGTCGTCGAATCCTTTGGAGCCAGGGCCCGGGTGTGCTGGTCAGGACCCAACGGGGAGCCGGTGCGCGGCCAGTGGGAGCCCGAGCGCAGCGCGCTGGGGACGGTGGAGATGATGAGGATGCTGCTCGGCGAGGGCCTGTGCTGGATCGAGTACCAGCACTGAAGGTCGCGGGGTCGGGGTTCAGAAGCCATCTGGAAACGAAAGGACGGGTTGCCGGATGCTTCTCAGAAGGGGCCGCGGCGGTTGGGGTAGTTGACGCGGTGCAGGTTGGGGTTCCACATCCTGATGCACAGGTTGCCCCAGGAGCGCTCAAGGTGGGGCTGTCGCCCGTCGGGGAGGGTGACGCGGACGATGACCTCGGGATCCGGCGCGGCGAGGTAGGGTCGGGTGGGGGTCCTGGACCATCCCGTGTGTGTCCGCGAGTTGAGCCGTTGCGCCTGCCGGATCTTGATGAAGCGCATCGCGTCTCCGACCTGACACTCGTCCTGGATGGTGTTTCGGGTCGACGCTGCGTTCAGTGGATCGATCTCATCGCTCTCCTCAAAGAAGAATCCTTGGACAGGGAAGGGGCCGATGGCGGAGGCGCTGGAGGAGTTCATGGACCACCTGACCGTTGAGGTCTTGACGCCCTTCAAGTGTCTGTTTGGGGGGTGACGTTGTCAACCCTGAACGTAGGTTCTGTTTTGTTGTTTATGGTCTCTCGTCCGGGGGTTGGGCGGCGCGCTGGCTTGGGGGAGGTTTTTGGGGTCCAATGGACAGCAGGAGTTCGACTTGACCTGAGGCGCGATGGGGAGAGAGCGGCTGGTGGTGTGCCTTGCGGTCCTGTGGGCCTGCGCGGCGCCAGAGAGGCCAGCGCCGCCGGGGGCAGCGGGGGGGCTCGTCCGGGCGTCGCCGCAGCGGGCCGTGGCCCTGAGGGGCGAGCCGGCGGCGGAGGTGGTGCGGGCGCTCCCGCGGCGCGCGGCCGAGGTGGACGAGGGCGAGGGGCGGCGGTGTGGGGTGTGGCCGTCGCCGGGCGCGGGGGAGGCGCAGGCCGCCGATCGCCTCTTCCCCGAAGGCTTTGCGTCGGCGGAGGTGAGATCGAGGAGCGCGGTGATCTGGGCCAGGGTGGGCGGGCCGTCGAGGTTGCGGGTGCGGATCTCGGCGGGGCCGAGGTGCGCGGAGGTGGTGTCGGCCGAGGTCGTCAGCCAGGCTGCGCGAGGCCACGCCGTCGAGATCCCGCTGTCGGGGCTCCGGCCCGGGACGCGCTACAGGTATCGCCTGGAGGTGGTCGGGGGCCCTGGGCCGACGCGGCCGGGTTGGTTCACGACGGCGCCTGAGCGCGACGCGCCGGTGAGGCTGGCCTTCTCGGCGGACGTGTCGGAGCGGGCCTCGATGCACGGGCTGATCGACGACCTGATCGCGGCGCGCCCCGAGGTCTACCTGTCCCTGGGCGACTGGCCCTACTCGGACCTGAAGCCGCCCGCCGAGCGGCTGGACGACTTCAGGGCCAGGCACGCCGCCTCGCGCGCGCAGCCTTGGATTCAGGCCATGACCCGGGCGATGCCGATCCACGCGGTCTGGGATGACCACGAGATCCTCAACGACTGGGACGGCCGAGACGGGCTCAAGCAGCCGGCGCGGGTGGCGGCCGGCGTGCGGGCCTGGAAGGAGTTCTTTCCGGTGGCCGGGGCGCCGCCGGGGGAGATCTACCGGCGCTATCGGTGGGGGCCGGAGATCGAGGTCTTCCAGCTCGACTGCCGCAGCCACCGCCACGACAACCTCGCGCCAGAAGGGGCCGGCAAGACGATGCTGGGGGCGGCGCAGCTCAAGTGGCTGCTCGACGGGCTGGCCGAGAGCGAGGCGGCCTTCAAGCTCATCGTCACCACCGTCCCGCTCGATCACGGCACCACCGGGCTGGATCACTGGATCGGGTTTCAGAGCGAGCGCCAGTCGCTGCTCGATCACCTCGTCGAGCGCCAGATCGGCGGGGTGGTCTTCTTGACCGCCGACCAGCACTGGCTCTCGGTCCATCACCTCCAGGAAGGCTTCAAGGTCCTCCAGGTCGGCCCGCTGGCCCAGTTCCTCCGGCACCCCTCTCCGGACCAGCCGCCCTGGGTGCTGCTCCAGAAGCCGGCGCTCAACTTCGGCCTCATCGATTACACGCCTGGGGTCGCGGGCGCCTCACCGCCGACCTTGAGCTTCAAGGCCATCGGCGAGGGCGGCCAGGTGCTCTACCAGGAAGAGATCCAGGCCGGCGTTGGCCAGATCCGCGTCCGGTCGCCCTCGCCGTGGTCGGCGTGGAGCCTGGAGGGCGCCCACCGCTTCTACGGCCACGGGGATCAGACCTTGAGGTGGGCGACGCCCGGCGCCTACACGATCCGCTGGACCTCGACCTTGCCCGGCGCGCTGGCCCCGGCGCCGCAGACGCTGGTGCTGGAGCCGGGGCGCTCGGCGGACTTCATCGCCCCCGGCGCCGCGCGCGATCAGGCCGAAGGCTTCGAGGGGGGTTTTGGCGGGCGCTGGCGGGAGGCCGTCGAAGGCCAGGAGGCCAGCGCGCCGGTCTGGGCGGCTCAGGGCGGGGCGGCGGTGGCCGCCCGCGCGTGCCGGGGCAAGGCCGACCGCCTCGGGGTCCGGCGAGGCGCGTCGCTGACCTCCGCCTCGCTCTCGCTCGACCAGGGGGTGCTGGCGGCTCGCGTGATGGCGCCAGCGGGCGCTGGGCTGGGGTTGAGCTACGGCGCGAGGGGGGCGCGGGCGGGCTACCGCGTGATGGTCGACGTCGACCAGCGGCGCGTGTGGCTCGTGCGCCTGGATCCGGTCGGCGGGGCGGTGCTGGCCGATGTCTACGGGGTCGACTGGCCCGTGAGGCGCTGGGCGGTGCTCTCCGTCGAGCGCCGGGGCGCGCGCCACCGCGTCGCGCTGGGCGGCGCCGTGCTGATCGACGTCGAGGACGACACCTACGGCGCCGGCGGGGTGGCGCTCCAGAGCTGGGGGGCCGCGGGGCTTCAAGTGGACGACGTCGGGCTCCTGCCTTGAGCGGGGCGTCCTGGGTTGTCTGGCTGCCCTGGGGATCGCCCTCTCCTCAACAGAGGCTCTTGCAGGGCGTCCGTAGATGTCTGGCTGCCCTGGGGATCGCCCTCTTCTCAACAGAGGCTCTTGCAGGGCGTCCGTAGATGTCTGGCTGCCCTGGGGATCGCCCTCTTCTCAACGAGGGCGCCGCCTCAGACATCTGAGGGGGGTCCGGGGCGGGCGGCGGAATTCCGGATCGGGAGGGGGTCGTGTTGGACGCTTGTGTTGCCTATCTATTTGATTTCAGGTGATAATTTTTCTGAGGGTGTTATGGCATCGTCTTTGCTTTTGGTTTTGGAGCCAGCACGAGGGGTGCGGCGGCCAGGGAGACGAGAGCGCAGGGGGGTCGGGGATATGAAGCTGAACGGGGTTGAGCGTATCGCGGGGTTGGGGTTGATGGCGTCGCTGGCGTTCCTGGCCGGTTGCGAGAGCGTGGACTACTCGGAGGACGGCGACGACGGCGGCGAGAGCTGCGCGTCGCTCGGGGAGGCGGAGTGTCTGGAGGCGTCGAGCTGCGAGGCGATCTACGCGCCGGGTCGGTGCGGCGAGGCGACGGAGAGCGAGGGCTTCGTGGGGGGCGATCAGGCGCCGGGCGAGCGCCGCTGCGACGCGGTCTTTACGGCGTGCGAGGCGATCGAGGGGCCGGAGAGCTGCCAGAGCGACGCCGACTGCGCGGAGGGCTTCGCCTGTGAGCTGGCCCCGTCCCAGGAGGACTGTCTGTGCGCGCCGTGTGCGCCGGGCGAGGACTGCGAGCCTTGCAGCTGCGGCGGCCCGGTGGTGGGTGAGGGTCAGTGCGTGCCCGTGGCGGTGAGCTGCTTCGAGGACTCGGACTGCGGGCGCGGCGAGCGCTGCGAGTTCGGGTTGGAGGGCGGTCGTCAGCCCGCGCCGGATGATGGCGCGGACATCTGCGTGTGCCCAGACTGCGAGGAGGGCTCCGACTGCCCGCCCTGCGAGTGTGGCGGCGGCGAGGGGCCGAGCCGGGAGGAGGGCGTGTGCGTCGAGGACCTGCGCGAGTGCTACAGCGACGGCGACTGCGGTCGGGATGAGTATTGCAGCTTCGACGAGGGGCAAGGCGAGCGGCCCGAGCCGGCGCCCTGCGCGTGCGACTGCGAGCCGGGGACCGACTGCGACTGCGCCTGTGAAGATCCGGGCTTCGTGGCCCCGGCGGGTGTGTGCGTCGAGAGGCCGCTGGTCTACTGCTATGACGACAGCGACTGCGGCCACGGTCAGATTTGCGAGGCGCGGGAAGGTGATGGCGAGAGCGACGAGCTGTGCGACTGCGCGCCCTGCGATGAGGATGATGAGAACTGCGCGCCGTGCAATTGCGGCGCGCCTGCGCCGCGGCCGGAGGGCGTGTGCGTCGACGCCCAGGTGCAGGAGTGCGAGTCCGACACCGACTGCCCGGGCGGCTACTGCGTGTTTGATTGTGACGGTTCGGACGCCTGCGGCAGCCGCTGCATACCCTTGGGGTGCGACGACGGTTCGGATGTCCTCTGCGACGCGCTGCCGCCGGAGTGCCCGGAGGGTTTGATCGTGGCGGCGCGAGGCGGTTGCTGGGCGTGCGTGGACCCCCAGAGCTGTGAGGAGCCTGGCCAGACCTGCGAGGGTGCGTGGCTGGACGAGCGCGGGGAGTGCCGTGGCCCCAACGACGGGTCGCTGCCCTTGGAGTGCTGCCAGATGCCGGAGGGCCTCTACAACAGCGGTCGGGTCATGGACGACTGTGCGCCGCACGACGGCCCTGCGTTGACCTTCGTGCTGGCCGACGCGCCGCTGGCCTGCGGGATCGACCCGCAGGAGGCGGGGGATCGGATCGAGCTGTCGATCTGGGACAGCCAGATCCTGAGCGGCGGCCACGTGTCGCTGAACGACGGCTTCGCGGGCACGGTGGCGCGGTGTGTGGGCGAGCGCTGCGCGCCGATCCGTGAGGGCGAGTTCTCCTTCAGGAGCACGGGGTTCGACGCGTCGCCCTACATTGGGTACTTCTTCTTCGTCCTGGAGGATGGTCAGGCGATCACGGGCGAGTTCGAGGTGCCTTACTGCCAGGGATTCCCGGGCTGCGGGTGAGGGAGGAGGTCGCGCGGCGGTGATCGCGCGGCCTGGACACAGTCAAGAAGATGCGACGAGCGCCTCGTCGGCCCTGGGGCTGGCGAGGCGCTCGTCGGTTTTTGGCGGGGTTCTGGCGAGGCGCTCGTCGGTTTTGGGGGGTCGGTGGAGCGTCGTCGGTTTTGAGAGGTCGGGGAGCGTCGTCGGTTTTGAGAGGTCGAGGAGCGTCGTCGGTTTTGGGGGGTCGGTGGAGCGTCGTCGGTTTTGAGAGGTCGAGGAGCGTCGTCGGTTTTGGGAGATCGGTGAGCGTCGTCGGTTTTGGGGGGTCGGGGGAGGGTTGGAGCGGGTCGCGGTTGGAGGAGGTTCGGGGAGGGTTGGAGCGGGTCGTCGTTGGAGGAGGTTCGGGGGAGGGGGCGAGCGGGTCGCTGGAGGTTGTGGCGTGTTTGCGCGGGTCTACTCGACGGAGAGGGATTCGGCGCCCATGTCGAGGAGGACCTTGTCGCCGACGGACATGCGTCGCTTGAGGTCGGGTCTGGCTTCGACGATGTCGAAGTACTCCTTGGAGAGGTACTTGACCTTGCGGGACTTCTTCTTGTCGGCGCCGACCTCGTTCCAGGTGCCGTCTTCGAAGACGAAGAGGCGGCCTTCGATGAAGCGGGTGCGGTTGTTGTTGGCCTCGTCGTTGGACTGGACGTTCTTGAGGTTGTTGGTGGCGATGGAGACGTCGACGGAGCCCTTGCCCTGGTCGGCCTGGAGCTTGGAGATGTCCTTGAGGGCGGCCTCTTGTTGTCCGCGCGCCCAGTAGTTGCGGGAGTCGCGGCGCAGGTGTCCTTCGACGAGGTTGTCGCCGTCGAAGTTGTAGGAGCCGCCCTCGCTGATCTCGGGCAGGTGTCGCTGTCGGATGTCGTCGGGGCGGGCGTCTTCTTCGAACTCGGAGTCATCGACGGCGAGGAAGCTGGTGTAGGGGGTGACGAGGCCGTAGGTGGTGGCCAGGAGGATGACCTCGTCCTTGAGTTCCTTGAGTTCGCCCTTGTCGCGGATTTCGTCGAGGAGGTAGCCGACCTTGCGGGTGGCCCAGAGCTTGGGGATGAAGTCGTGGGCGGTGGCGCGTGCGGCGTCCTGGGGGCTGGGTTGGAGCTCGGTGAAGTTGATGGTCATCGGCTGGTCGTTGAGGGTGCCGGAGAGGGCGATGTTGGGGGGTAGCTCGCCGGTGTAGCGGCCGAGGACGACGATCTGTCCGCCGCGGAAGAGGTCGGGGAGGCGCCTGGGGTAGACGTCGTGGACGCGGTGGGTGTTGTAGTTGATGGAGAGGTTGGTCATGACGGGGTAGGCGATCTTGTTGTAGAGGGCGGTGACCTTGATCTGGATGTCCTCGCGGGGTCGGACGTAGTCGCTGTAGCCGTGGTGTTCGCGTGCGGTGGCGTCGAGGAGGATGGGGTTGACGTCGTAGCCGAGGCCGACGGTGAAGACGCGGGCCTTTCGGGTGTTGTTGGCGCGGGCGTGGGCGAGGATCTCGGCGGGGTCGATGGCGCCGACGGTGGGTCGGCCGTCGGTCATGAAGATGACGGAGTGGGGCATGCCGGCGGGGGTGTTGGCCTTGAGGGCCTCGGTCATGGCGTCGTCGATGGCGGTGCCGCCGGCGGATTCGAGCTGTGCGGCGAAGTCGAGGCCCTCCTTGACGTGGTTTGCGTCGGCGATCTGGGGGGCGTCGAAGAGTCGCCGGACGGAGGTGGAGAAGGCCAGGATGTTGAAGCGGTCGGTGGGTCTGAGCAGCTTGAGGCAGCCGGCCAGGGCCTTGCGGGCCTGGTCGATCTTCTCGCCGGCCATGGAGCCTGAGGTGTCGATGACGAAGGTGACGGCCTTGTCGGGGATCTTGGATTCGTCGAAGGACATCCTTGGGGTCAGGACCATGAGGAAGGTGCCGTCCTTGCCGCCGGCGCCGTCGGGGTCGTAGGTCATCAGGGAGAGGCCGACGTCGTCGTCGCTGGTGCCGATGTAGAGCATGAAGTCCTCTTCGAGATCGGCGGCGGTCTGCTCGACGCCGACGACGGCCTTCTGGTTGGACTTTCGGTGGACGTCGACGCGGTGGGTGGGTGAGTAGATGGCGGCCAGGGGCGCCTTGGAGTCGATGTTGACGACGATGGTGAAGTCATCCATGAGGCGTGCGGCGGTGCGGCCGGTCTTGAGGGGGTAGACCATGCGGCGCAGGGGTCCGACCTGTTCGAGGATGGAGGCGTAGGAGATCTCGAGCTTCTGCTCGCCGCGGGGCGGGATGGGGAAGATGCGGGCCTGGAAGATGGCGCCGTCCATGTACTCGATCAGGCCGGGGTCGCGGACGCGCTGGACGATGCGCTCGTAGATGGCGCGGGCCTTGTCTTTTTCGAGGACGGCGCCCGGGGTCTTGTTGCCGTTGATCCAGAGCGAGAAGTCGGAGACCGTGGCGCCCTGGGGGACGGGGAAGTAGAAGGTGGCCTCAAGCTGCTGGTCGGTGTGGTTGACGAAGACCTGCTCGATGCGCGTGAGGGCGGCCTGATCGGTGACGTCGATCTGGACGCGGTGGCTCTTGATGGCCAGGGGCGGGAGGGCTTCCTGGGTGGGGAGCAGGAGCCCGGTGGCGGCGGCGGCGCCGGGGAGGAGGGCCAGCAGCGCGGCGGCCAGGGCCGTCGAGAGCGCGATCCGGGCGCCTCGCCGGGGTCTTGCTGGCGGTTGAGGTGCGTCGTAGTGGGTCATGGGTTCGTCTCCCTGTCCAGGTCGAGGTCAGCGTGCGAGCTTGGCGGTCCCTTGTGCGCGGTCCGCCCTGGGTCAACGCGGGCGGGCGCGAAAGGATCAGAATTTGCTGCGGGTCGTCGTGGAAGGGCCATAGCGAGCGCAGGCTGCATCTGTTAGAACCTTGACGCATCTGGCGGTGCGCGGCGGTGATTTCTGGACGCGGTGCGCGCGCCGGAGGGCCCCCTGGGTGGGGCGCGGCTGGGTTTTTCGGGCCGCTGTCGGGACGGGATTGATGACGCAAGCGCAGCCATGGCCTGAACACCTCGCGGGGCTCTTGCCGCCGGACGGGATGCTCAAGGAGCAGTACGAGGTCACGGGCTTTCTGGGGGAGGGTGGCTTCGGCGCGGTCTTCGCGGGGGTGCAGCACCCGCTCGACAGGCCCGTGGCGATCAAGGTCATGTTCCCGGGTCACAGCCCTGCGGTGCGGACGCGCTTCTTGCGCGAGGCGCAGGCGGCGGCGGGGTTGCACCACCCGAACGTGGTGACGGTCTTCGATTACGGTTTGATCGATCAGCGGCGCCCCTTCATCGTGATGGAGTTGCTCAAGGGCGTGGATCTGGGCTCGGAGCTGCGCGAGGGCGGCCCGATGGAGCGGGCTCGTGCGCTGGGGCTCTTCATGCCCTGTCTGGAGGCGCTCTTCGAGGCGCACGAGCGAGGGCTGGTGCACCGGGACGTCAAGCCGGAGAACCTGTTCCTGTCGCAGCTGCCGCGGGGTCGGGAGGTGTTGAGGATCCTGGACTTCGGGATCGCGCGGATGATCGACGCCGATCCTGAGGGGAGCCGCCAGACGCCCTCGGCGCCGAGGTTGACGCCGACAGGTCAGAAGGTGGGGACGCCGCACTACCTGTCGCCGGAGTATTTCGAGTCGGGGATGGTGACGCCGGCCCTGGACGTGTACGCGATGGGGCTGGTGCTGGCCGAGATGATCAGCGGGTCGCCGGTGGTGCAGGCGGAGAACCTGTATGGCTATGTGATCCGGCACATCCGGGGGGAGCTGAACTTCGCGCCGGGGCTCTTGAGCGATCCGTTGATGCCGGTGTTGAGGCGGGCGACGGCGCGCAACCTGGAGGATCGCTATCCCGACGCGGGGGCCTTCCTGGAGGGTCTGGAGGGCGCGCTTGAGCGGCCGTCGGTGATGATCACCAGCGGGTCGCTGGCGCACGGCGCGGTGACGGGCTCGATGAGCGACGTGCAGCTGATGAGCCACGCGCACAGCCCGACACAGGCGATCCCGGACGGCTTCGTCTACGTCAGGCCCGAGCCATTCTTGATGGGTTCGCCCATGCGGGAGCCGGGTCGTGAGGTCGACGAGGCGCAGCGCCCGGTGGTGTTGACGCGGGGCTTCTTGATGCAGCAGATGGCCGTGACCCAGGGTCAGTGGTCGTCGCTGATGGGCAATGATCCGTCGTGCTTCAAGGGCGAGAGCCGGCCGGTGGATCAGGTCAACTGGTACGACGCGCTGGCGTACTGCAATGCGCTCTCGGAGCGCGACGGTCTGGAGCCGAGCTACCGCTTCGTGGGCGTGTCGGGCACTCCGGGTGGGCAGTTCTCGTGCAAGAAGGTGGTCTTCGCGGGGCTGGCGTCGGAGGGTTGGCGGCTGCCGACGGAGGCCGAGTGGGAGTTTGCGGCGCGGGCCGGGGTCAAGGAGGCGCGCTACGGGGAGATCGGTGACATCGGCTGGTACGACAACAACAGCCGGCGCAAGACCCACCCCGTGGGGCAGAAGGCGGCCAACGCCTGGGGCCTGTACGACATGCTGGGCAACGTGTGGGAGTGGGTCTGGGACATCTACGCGGCCGAGCACGACGACGAGGGGATCGATCCTCTGGGTGCCGAGTCGGGCGCGGATCGTGTGCAGCGGGGCGGTTGCTACAACAGCGCGGCGAGGTTGTGTCGGCTGGGCAACCGCGGGCACTGCCCGCCCTTTCGCAGCTTCAAGACGGGCGGCTTCCGGGTCGTGCGCACGTCCGTCTGATCTTCATATTTCGTCCATGAAATTCTAGATATCGAACTCGTCGAGGCCGGCGAACCACGGCGCCGATCTGAGCGCGTCGAGGGCCTCGTCGTCGAGGGCGTTGGCCTGGATGTGGAGGCGCCGCAGGTTGTGGAGGGGCGCGCGGGCCAGGGCTCGGGCGCCGCGCGGGCCGATGTGGTTGTCCCAGAGGGCCAGGTCGGTGAGCTGGTGGATGAAGGGGGCGTCGGCGAGGGCCTCGACGCCCTCGTCGCGGAGGTTGCAGGCGCCGAGGTCGAGGGCCTTGAGGCGGGCGAGCTGGTGGGGTGAGGTGGCCAGGGCGGCGGCGCCCTCGGGTCCGAGGGGGTTGTCGCTCAGCGAGAGGGTGTGGAGGTGCGCGAAGGCGACGGCGACGACGGCGGCGCCGAGGTGGTTCAGGGCGCAGTGGCGCAGCGAGAGGTCGTCGAGGGGGGAGGCCATGAGCTGGGGCGCGATGAGCGCGATCCCGGGGTCCTTGAGGGGGTTGAGGTCGAGGCTGAGGCGCTTGAGGTTGTTGAGGCGGGCGGGCCGGAGGAGGGCGGCGGCGGCCTCGGCGTCGAGGTCATTGCCGCGGAGGATCAGGGTGCGGAGGTTGCTGCAGAGGGCGGAGGGTGGCAGGGCGGCGTTGGCCAGGGGGTTGAAGGAGGCGGAGAGGGCTTCGAGGTTCTTGAGCGCGGAGGGGTGCCCGAGGAGGGCGTCGAGGCCGACGTCGTTGAGGTTGATCTCGTCGATGTGGAGGGATCGCAGGGTCTGGGGCGCGTGGGCGGCCAGGGCGCGGGCGCCCTCGTCGCTGAGGTTGAGGCGGTTGAGGGCGAGGTGCTGGAGGGAGGCGGCGGCGCGCGATCGGAGGAGGCTGGACAGGGAGGCGAAGCCGAACCTGTTGCCGGAGAGGTCGAGCCATGTCAGGGCGCGCAGGTGCCTGTATTTTTCGAGGGGCGCGATCTCGTCGTCGCCGAGCCAGTTGCCGCGCAGGTCGAGGTGGGTCAGTGCGGCGAGGTGGGGCTTGTCGGCGATGGGAGGGCCGGCGGAGGCTCTTGGGAAGTCGAAGATGGCGGCGAGGCCGAGGCGGGTCAGGGCGTTGGCGTTGTGCAAGTTGTTGATGTTGTTCTGGATATCCTGGCCGCCTCGGAGGCTGAGGGTGAGGTCGATCATCGTGAGGTGATCGTGGGGGGCGTGGGCGAGGGCCTGGAGGTCGTCGCGCAGGTCGGCGTGGAAGTGTCGTATCCAGGGCCAGGTGGGCGGGATGTCGCCGTCGAGGAGGCGCTGGAGGTCGGCGCTGGAGGGCGTGCGCAGGGCGTCGGGGATCTGTTCGAGGTGGCCTTCGGCGTAGTGGAGGGCGGCGGGTTCGGGGTTGGCGTCGAGGGTTCGGGTGATGGCGAGCCAGGCCTCGCGGCGCTGCCGCCAGGGGCGGTCGGAGGAGGCGGTGTAGATCAGGTCGCGCAGGGCCTCCAGGGTGGTGCATGGGGCTTGCGGATCGGGGTCATCGGGTTCGTGGCGGCCTCTGGGGCCGCCGATCAAGTGAAGGCGGCGGGTTCGGGGGTGGTCTTCGTCGGTGAGGCGGGCCAGCAGGGGGGCGCGGTGCTGGGGTTGTGGGCCGGGGGCCTCGGGCCAGTCGAGGTCGAGCGAGGGGACGGCGACGGCGCGGCAGTCGATGCTGGCGAAGTCGTGGATGAGCGCCTCGGCGCGCTCCCGGGTGATGTCGAGGGCGACGGGGCCAGGCAGGGTGTGGAGGATCTGGACGGCCTTGGGCAGCGTCATGTCCGGGCGGATGGTGCGGAGCAGCTGGGCGGCGGCGATCTTGCGGTTCAGGCTCAGCAGGACGAGGTCGAACATCGGCCCTCCAGCGCGTCGAGGCGATGATGGTGGGGGTCAGGGTGTGCTCGCAAGTCAAGAAAAAAGATGGAAAAACCGGTTGACGTGCGCGGCGGGTCGGGGTTAGGGTGGAGTTGGTTGAAGATTGAATTCAAGAGGCGTCGCAAGTCGCCAGTCGGAGGGGTAGGAATCGCCGCAGGGGGTTTCTCCTGGGTGGTTTTATCTTGCCCTGGCGCTCGCGCCGTCCGTCGAGGGGAGGTGAGAGATGGTCGCGCTTTCTTTGATCTTCATCCTCGCCGGTCTTTCCATCGCCCACAACGCCTTGTACGCGCATAAGATCCCGCCGAGGCCGGTCTTCGAGAAGTAGGCGGTCCGATCCTCCCACCCGCCTCGCGCCGCGGCCGTGTCAGGTCGCTGCCGTCTCGCCTTGCTCGGCGGCGGTCGTTGAGTCTCCGTCGGCCTTCTGCGCTCCCTCGCTCACCCGCTCTCTGACGTGCTTCTGGAGCCACTGGTCGGTCTCCCAGGTGACGTGCATGATCGATTCGAAGGCGCGGTAGGCGTGGCTCTCGTGGGGGAGCATGACGAGGCGGCAGCGGCCGCCGTGCCCCTTGAGCGCCTGATAGAAGCGCTCGCTCTGCATCGGGAAGGTGCCGGAGTTGTTGTCCTCGGCGCCGTGGATGAGCAGCAGCGGGGCGGTGATCTTGTCGGCGAACATGAAGGGCGACATCGCGGCGTAGGACTGCGGGGCCTGCCAGAGCGTGCGCTCCTCGGCCTGGAAGCCGAAGGGCGTCAGGGTCCGGTTGTAGGCGCCGGAGCGGGCCACGCCGGCGGCGAAGAGGTCGCTGTGCGCCAGCAGGTTGGCCGCCATGAAGGCCCCATAGGAGTGCCCTCCGATGGCGACCCTGGCCGGGTCGGTCACCCCGCGCGCCGCCAGCGTCTCGATGGCCGCTCTGGCGCCCGCGGTCAGCTGCGCGATGTAGGTGTCGTTGGGCTCGGCCTCGCCCTCCCCGACGATGGGCATGGTCGGGTCGTCCAGAACGGCGAAGCCGCGCGTGACCCAGAGGATGGGCGACCACCAGCCGACGCGGACGAAGCGGTGGGGTGAGTCGCGGACCTGACCTGCGGCCTGGGCGCTCTTGAACTCGCGGGGGTAGGCCCACAGGAGGGTCGGCAGGGGGCCATCGGCCGCCGGGTCGTAGCCCGCCGGGAGGTAGAGGGTGCCGGTCAGCCCGACGCCGTCGTGGCGCTCGTAGCGGATCAGCTCCTTGTGGATGCCGAGCAGCTGGGGCGTCGGGTGCGGGAAGTCGGTCAGCGCGCGCAGGTCGCCGGTGTCGAGGTCGCGCAGGAAGAAGTTGGGGGGCTCCTCGACGGCCTCTCGCCGGGTCAGCAGCGTGCGGCCGTCCTCGAAGAGGTCGATGGGGTGCTCGTAGAGCTCGCCCTGGCATTGCCAGAGGCGCTCGGTGGCGTGGGTCTCCAGGTCGAGGGTGTCCAGGAAGGGGCGGTTGCCCTCCGGAGAGGCGCCCTCGCCGATGAGGTAGATGGCGCGGCCGTCCGGCGTGGTGCGCAGGATCAGGTCGCCGGCCTTCGTCTCGGTCATCAGCGGGTGCCCCGGGTCGCCGTAGCGATCCTCCCAGCTGCGTTCGAAGAGGACGCGCGGGGGGGCGTCGTGCTGGCCGGGTCGGATCTGCCAGGTGCGGATGCGGCGGGTCTTCCACCAGGCCTCCGAGACCAGCAGGAGCTGGTCGTCCCGCCAGGTTCCGCCGGAGATGCGCCAGGCGCAGCGGATCACCTCCCTGGGGGGGGCGTCAAAGGGCGCGTCGAGGGTGAAGAGCCGGTCGCGATCGCCGCCCGCGTCGATCTCCGGGTCGCCGCCGTCCTGGGCCTCGATCCACGAGAGGGTCGAGGGCTTGTCGGGTCGCCAGGAGACGGCGCGGGGGCCGGTGCGCGCGGCCGAGAAGCCGATCGGGATCTCCTCGGCCAGCGGCAGGTCGGCGACGAGGTGCACCCGTCGGCCCTGCTGATCCCAGACCTCGACTCGCCTGGGGAAGCGGCCGACGGGGACGAGGTAGGAGAAGGGCCTGTGCAGGACGTCGACGAGGAGGTGGCGCCCGTCGGGCGAGGGCGAGGCGCGGGTGTAGAGGTCGGGGGGGCCGAGGGGTGTGGTGCGGCCGTCGAGGTCGACGCGGGCGATGGTCGAGCGCCCGAAGTGGTCGAAGAGGGCCTCGTCGTGGGGGCCGGTCAGGAGATCCTGCCAGGTGCGGGCGGGGGCCTTTCGGCCGTCGTTCTCCTCGATGATGGGGCCGGCGGGCACGGCGGGGGCCTGGGGCGTCGGGCCGCGGTCCTCGGGGATGAGGCAGCAGATGAGGTGCTCGCCGCAGGAGCTCCAGCGGTAGGGGCCGCAGAGGGTGGCCGAGAGGGTGGCCTCGGAGAGCTTGCGGGCCTGGGCGGTGGCGACCTCGATGATCCAGAGCTGTCCGCCCTCGGGGGTCATCACCGTGACGGCCAGGCGCGCGCCGTCGGGCGACCAGCGCAGGCGCCGCAGGCGCGGCTGCTCGGGCAGGCCCTGGACGGGGATCAGCGTCGGGTCGTCGATCTTGCGCAGCGCCACGCCGGTCAGGTGCCCCTGCCGGCTGTGATCGCTGGTGAGCGGGTTGATCCGAATCCCGGCCAGCCGCAGCTCGGGCTCGGCGACCTCCTCGATGGGGGGCAGGCTCGGCAAGGAGGCCATCGCCATCCAGATCCGGTTGGGGCACATCGAGACGGAGGGCGTCGGAGGGGCGTCGATGAGCTCGGCCAGCGGCGAGGGCGGCGTGCGGTAGATGGGGTTCTGATCGGGCATGGGCGGCTTCGCTGGAGGTGGGCGGTGTGGTCGAGGACCGTGGGTTCTGGTCCCGGAGAGTGAAGGATGTTGACGCCCAGCGCAAGGCATTGACCCGGCCCCAGCGCCGCAGGTACTCTGTGGTCCCACTCAACAGGGTCCAGGAATGCGCAACCACAACGAGCACGACGAACCCCCTATCACCCGGCTGACCCCAGGGACAGTCCTGGCGGGTCGCTATGAGATTACAGGCGATCTGGGTGAGGGGGGGTTCGCGGTGGTCTACCGCGGCAGGGATCTGGAGATCGATCGGGAGATCGCGGTCAAGGTGCTCAACCTGTCCAGCTTCGCCCACGACAAGGCCACCCTCAAGACCGTCGTCGAGCGCTTTCGCCGAGAGGCCCGCACCGCCGCCCGCATCCACCACTCCAACGCGGTGACGATCTTCGACTTCGGCGACACCCCCGACGGCTCGCCCTTCATCGTGATGGAGCTGCTCGAAGGCTACGATCTGGACGTGGAGCTGGCCCAACACGGCCCGATGTCCATCGCGCGCTCAGTGCGGCTCTTCATCCCCGCCCTGGAGGCCCTCGGCAAGGCCCATAAGCTTGGAATCGTTCATAAAGATCTCAAGCCCTCCAACCTCTTCCTCACCCACCCGAGGACCGACGAAGAGCGGATGATCATCCTCGACTTCGGCGTCGCCCGGGTCAACTCCGGCGACGACGCAGGGCGCCTGACCACCGACGGCCAGGTGCTCGGAACGCCCCAGTACATGGCCCCGGAGTACATCGAGTCTCAGACCGCCCAGCCCACCCTGGACGTCTACCAGATGGGCCTCATCCTCGCCGAGGCCATCATCGGCAAGCCGATCGTCAACGAAGACAACATGGTCACCTGCCTGATCATCCACACCACGGGCAAGCTGGAGATCCCCGTCGAGCTCCTCAACAGCCCCGTCGGCGAGATCATCGGCAAGGCGACCCGAAAGGACCACACCAAGCGCTTCACCGACGGCAACGACTTCCGCAATGCGCTGATGGCGCTCAACCTCGGCGCCGCGCCGCCCCCCCGGCCCGGCAACCCCACCACGCCCCCCGATCGCGCCGACGTCGCCAGGACCGAGGTCGTCGACTTCGACGCGCCCGGCGCCGCCGCCGTCGTCAAGGCCCCGGAGAAGCCCACGAGCTGGCTCGTCAAGCTCGGCGTCGGCGCCGGCGTCCTGACCGCCGTCGGGGTCGGCGCCGGGGCCCTCTTCTTCATCGTCCTCGTCGCCCTCTTCGTCGCCGTCTGCTTCTAGAACGCTGACCGGTTTGACTCCCGTCGGCCAACGGGCCGACAACGACGCCGTCGGCAAGATCGATGCCGGCGTCGTCGATGCGAGCACAGCTTGTGCCGGCGGGCCAACGGGCCCGCCTGTGCGTCACCCACTGGGTGCTCCTCCTTGGCGTCTATCTGGCCGACGGCGTCTTCGCTGT
>SXGS01148203.1_pt1 | contig 29269 bp, 22 predicted proteins | sample 3174681 | NCBI WGS metagenome assembly SXGS01 (sample SAMN11356861, study PRJNA531348) | freshwater metagenome | isolation source: freshwater sample F1-80 | place: China: Fuxian Lake, Yuxi | collected 2017-12-25 | reverse complement strand
GTGCAGCCGATGCTGGACGCGGTGGTACACTACCTCCCGAGCCCGCTGGATGTCGGTGCCGTGCAGGGTGTTGACCCTCGCAGCGGGGCGCAGGTGGAACGTCGCCCCGCCGCGGACGAACCATTCAGCGCCCTCGCCTTCAAGATCATGTCCGACCCGTACGTGGGACGCCTCACTTACTTCCGGGTCTACAGTGGGCACCTGACGAAAGGGTCCTACCTGTACAACGCAACGAAGGGGAAACGGGAGCGTATCGGGCGCATCTTGCGCATGCACGCAAACCACCGCGAGGACGTGGAGGACGTTTACGCGGGAGACATCGCGGCGGCAGTGGGTTTGAGCGACACCACTACGGGCGACACTCTCTGTGTGGAACAGAATCGCGTGCTGCTGGAAGCAATCACCTTCCCACAGCCGGTGATTTCCATTGCGATCGAACCGAAGACCAAGGCCGACCAGGACAAACTCGGGCAGGCGCTCGGGCGTCTCTCGGCCGAAGACCCGACGTTCCGCGTCCACACGGATCAGGAGACGGGCCAGACGATCATCAGCGGGATGGGTGAACTGCACCTGGAGATCATCCAGGATCGGCTCACCCGCGAATTCAAGGTCGAGGCGAACGTGGGCCGTCCCCAGGTGGCCTACCGGGAGACGATCACCCGGACCGCCCGGGGTGAAGGCCGCTTCGTCCGCCAGACGGGCGGCAAGGGGCAGTTCGGGCACGTGGTCATCGAAATGGAACCGCTGGAACCGGGCGCCGGGTTCGAGTTCAAGAACAAGGTGGTCGGCGGCTCGATCCCGCGGGAATACGTTCCTGCGGTCGAGGCAGGGGTCCGGGAGGCAATGGATGGCGGGGTCGTAGCCGGGTACCCGGTCATTGACGTGCGCGTGTCGCTGCTGGACGGCAGCTACCACGAGGTGGACTCCAGCGAAATCGCCTTCAAGATCGCGGGATCAATGGCTTTCAAAGCGGTCGCGCAGCGTGCAGGCGCCGTGCTGAAAGAGCCGATCATGGCGGTCGAGGTCGTCACTCCGGAGGATTTCCTCGGCGACATCATCGGCGACCTGAACAGCCGCCGCGGCCGCATCGAAGGAATGGAACCGGCGCAGGGCGGCGCACAGGTCATCAAAGCACAGGTGCCACTGGCTGAGATGTTCGGCTACGCGACCACCGTCCGCAGTGTTTCCCAGGGTCGGGCCAGCTACAGTATGGAACCGAGCCATTACGAGGAAGTGCCGCGAAACGTGGCCGAAGAGATCGTCGCACGCGTCGGCGGACGGGTCGCGGTGTAGCATCGCGATCGGCCCGCACGAAAAGCCCCCGGTTCCCCGGGGGCTTTTTTCATTCCGGCAACTCTCTTCCGCGCGGTCCCGGGTGTGAGCAGCCCCGGCACGCGGCGCAGGATTTCCCGCTGGGCGCCGGGAACCTGAGCGTTCTGCGGCCGCACCGGGTGGCCGCGAGGAGAGAATGGGAGAAGATGTCTCTACCGCAGCTCGGCTTCATCGGCCTGGGAATCATGGGCCGTCCCATGTGCGCGAACCTGCTCAAGGCGGGCTATTCACTCACCGTCTGGAATCGCAGCCAGCCGGGGATTGATGAGGTCGTCGGGTACGGCGCGCGGGCGGGAGCCACACCCGCCGACGTGGCCGCACAGAGCGACGTGGTGATCACCATGGTCACCGACTCGCCGGACGTTCAGCGTGTGGTGCTGGGCGACGACGGCGTGATTCACGGAGCACGCCCCGGCTCCGTGGTCATTGACATGACCACGATGTCACCCTCCGTCACACGGGAAATTGCGGCGGCGCTCGGCGACAGGGGCGTGGAGATGCTGGACGCGCCGGTAAGCGGAGGCGACGTGGGGGCAAAGGCCGGCACGCTTTCGATCATGGTCGGCGGCAAAGAAGAGGTCTTCGAACGCTGCTTGCCGGTCTTCCAGGCGATGGGGAAGAACATCATCCACATCGGAGCGAACGGAGCAGGGCAGACCTGCAAGCTCTGCAACCAGATCGCAGTGGCCATCAACATGCTGGCCGGGTGTGAGGCGATCATGTTCGCCGCACGCAGCGGGATTGACCCGGGAAAGATGCTTTCGGCAATTTCCGCCGGCGCCGCCGGTTCCTGGATGCTGTCGAACCTGGCACCCCGCATCGTCAACCGCGACTTCGCGCCGGGGTTCATGATTCGTCTGGCACAGAAGGACCTCCGGCTGGTCCTGGAAGGCGCGAACGAGATGCAGCTCCCGCTGCCGGGAACCGCGCTGATGAACCAGGTCTGGCGGGCCGTTCAGGCGGACGGCGGGGATGACCTGGGGACGCAGGCGGCCATCGTCGCGATGGAGAAGTGGGCAGGCATCAAGGTCGGAGAGTAGGCACGCGGTCGGGTGCCGCCTCTGCGCGGCACCCCTCCACTTTCCGTGCGCGCCAACCCGAAACGCCCTGCAGGCATTCCATCTCCTGAGGGCGAGCGTCAGGGATTCCAGCCGACCGCGGGCCCACATACGGAAGTGAGCGTGGAGCGGCACATGGAGCAACCGGATCCCTTCCTTCTGCGCAACATCGAGCGAGGCGAGCCACGGGCGCTCGAACAGCTCGCCCGGCAGTACGCCGGGCCGGTGTATCGCTATTTGGTGCGCCTCTGCGGCGATGCAACGCTGGCGGAAGACCTGGCTCAGGACGTGGCGGTCCAACTCTGGCGGGCACTCCCGGGGAAACGATTTCCAAACGAGCGCGCGCTCCGGTCGTGGATCTATACCGTCGCCACCAACGCATTCCGCATGCACCACCGGCGCCGCAGGGTCTGCGAACTGCCTTTCGATCACGGCGCCGATCATCCGGCAGGCGAGGAAAGTGATCCGCAGCATCACACGGAGCGCGGCGACCTGATTCGCCTGGTTCGAACCGCCATAGACGAACTGCCCGACCCGGAGCGTCAGGCGCTGCTCCTGAAGGTGTTTGGACAACTCGACGTGCGGGAGGTCGCCGCGATCACCGGTGAACCGGCCGGCACGGTCAAGTGGCGGTTGTCCCGTGCGTATGCTCGTCTCCGGGAACTCCTGATTCCCGAACTCAAATCCGATGAGGAAGATCATGAGCCTTTGCAGCCCGCTTCCCGAACCGCCGAGCCGCGCTCCGGGACTCGTCGAGCGTTGGCGCTCGGCGCTGCACCGGCGGCGGTGTCCAATTTGCTCCGCCCGCGCAACCGCTGAGCGGGGCCTGCACGCTCTCTTGGAAGCCGACGCCGCCGGCGCCCTGCCGGGGGAACGGGAAGCCGTGGAACGGCTGACCCGCGCGTGGGTCGCCGCCGTCCCGGCGGCGATGCCCGGACAGCCACATCCCCAGCAGACCCTCCAGCAGAAGGCCATCGGGTGGTGTTCGCCTTCGCGCTGGTGGACGGCTTCGGCCATCGCAGCAGTCGGTGTCGGCCTGTTCGCGATCGGAGCGGCGACGGGCCCGCGGCGCGCCTTCGCTCAGGTCGCGGATGCAATGTCACGAGTCCAGGTCTTCCAGTTTCGACTGGAGGTCCCGGGCTACGGAGTCGAATACCGGGTGTGGGGCGCCCGCAGCACCGGCGCGCGTGTGGAAGAATGGGAAGGCAACCATCGCTCGCTGGTGCTGGTGGACGACGGAACCCGTCTCTGGCGCTACGATCCGGACGACAACGAGTTACGCTCGGGGACGACTCGCGTGCGGGAATTCTATCGAAAAGTCGCCGGCTTCAGTGCGGCGCGCCTGCTCCGGCAGGCGGCGCGAGGACGCCTGTTCGGCGGCGACGGATGGCTGGGAAAAGCCACCGCGCGCGAAGTGCGCCCCGTGGTCCGAGACGGCCGCCGGCAGCGCCAGATCCAGGTGGATCTCACCGACGGCTTTTTCGAGCGCATGATGATCTACGCCGACGCCGGCACCGGCCGTCTCACTCAGGCCAACCTGTACACCGACAGCCGCACTCCGCCGGCAGAGCCGTTTGCCCGTGCTTTCTTCCAGTACCCCGACCGGGTGGCGCCGGACCTCTTCCGCGCCCACTTCCCACCGGATGCCCGCGTACGACCCGGAAGTCCGGTGCAGGGACTGCACCCCTGACCGACTCGCGCCTACGGGAGTATGCCGCCGACCAGCCGCTTCAGGATGAGCCCCGCCTTTGTGCTGCGCGAGAGTGCGGGGCGCCGGGACAGGACGTCGAAGCCCTGCTCCTCAATTCGATCCAGGATCTTCTCACCGCCCCGCGTGAATATCTCCAGATCCAGCCGGAGACGGCGCGGCGCCATGTGGACGAGGGGTAGCCCGCGGGCAAAGAGCCGGCGCGCCCGGTCCACCTCAAATTGCATCAGTTCCCAGAAACTGTGGTCGAATTCCCGCCGGCCGATCTGTGCCTCGGACACGCGGAAGCGCTCCAGGTCTTCCAACGGGAGGTAGACCCGCCCCTTCTCCCAATCCACGGTTACGTCCTGCCAGAAATTAGCAAGTTGGAGGGCTGTACACGTGCAGTCGGAGAGTTGCTGGCGCTCGGCGTCCCGAAAACCGAAGAGGTAGAGTACCAGGCGCCCCACCGGGTTGGCGCTGCGAGTGCAATAGAACTCCAGGTCCCCATAGGTGGGAAACCGCTTCACAGTCTGGTCCTGTACGAAAGCGTCAAGCAGGTGGTGGAACGGCTCGGAGGGGATCTGGAATGCGTCTATGGTCTCGCGCAGGGCAACAAAGACCGGATGCCGGGGCTTGCTGGCGTAGCAGGCCTCCAACTCCCCCCGCCACCAGTCAAGTGCGCGGAGCGCCTGTGCAGTGTCAGGGATTTCATCCCCCAGGTCGTCCGACCATCGGCAGTACGCGTACACGTTGAACATATGTCGCCGCAGGTCGGACGGCAAAAACCAGGACACCACGGTAAAGTTTTCGTAGTGCGTGCGGGCCAATCGCTCGGTGTACTGCTCGGCCTCGGGGACACTGTAGGCGTGGCCCTCCGTGATCCGGTAGTAGGACGGCAGGTATTCGTAGACGCTCACGGGAACTCCCATGGGGGAATGGTCGGCGCAAAGACGGTCGGCCCGGCTCCGGGGCCTACCGGTGGTTTCGGGCTTTCCTCTCTGAATCCCTTTTTGACTGGGGACAACATCATGCGGATTCCGATCTATCAGGTGGACGTGTTCACCAAACATCTCTTCGGGGGGAACCCGGCGGCAGTGTGCCCGCTTCGCGCCTGGCTTTCGGATGACGTGCTGCAGGCGATCGCGCAGGAGAACAACCTTTCCGAGACCGCCTATTTCGTGCCGCACGGCAGCGCCTACCATCTGCGCTGGTTTACACCCGAGACCGAGGTAGATCTCTGCGGACACGCTACCCTGGCTGCAGCCCACGTATTGATCCACCACCTGATGTATCCGCACGACCGGATCGAGTTCCACACCCAGAGCGGGGCAGTCTGGGTTCGGCGCGAAGGGGACCGGCTCACGCTCGACTTTCCCAGCCGACCGCCCGAGCCGACCGTTGCGCCGCCCGCCCTCGTGGAGGCGCTGGGAGGAGATCCCATCACCGTGCTGCGGTCGCGGGACCACTTCGTCGTTTACCGTTCCGCGGACGAGATCGCGGCACTCCGTCCCGACTTCGCGCGTCTCAGCGGTCTGGAGAGCCTCGGGGTCATCGTGACGGCGCCCGGCACGGACTGCGATTTTGTCTCCCGGTTCTTCGCTCCCGATTGCGGGATCGCAGAAGATCCGGCGACCGGCTCGGCCCATTGCACGCTGATTCCGTATTGGGCCGGCCGGCTTGGGAGAACGGAGTTGCACGCACGCCAGCTTTCGGCCCGCCAGGGCGAGTTCTTCTGTCGCCTGGTGGACGACCGCGTGGCCATTTCCGGGCACGCGGTGAGCTACCTTGAGGGTGCGATCACCGTCGCGGACACGGCATGATGGTGCGGTGAGAAGCGAGTCAGCTCGTTGCACCTCTCGCTCCCCACTCTTCCCCGCTCAATCCTGAGCGCGGCGAGTTCACCACCGGGCGGATCGAAGCCGCGGCTCCCTTTCGAGCGCCGGCGCCGATGCGGTGCGGGAGAGAGTGCTCATGAGAAGGGATTTTGGGGCGCGGGGTCGAATCGAGTGCAAGAACCTGCGCGGGATCGGTCAGCGCGGCAGGCTCATCGTGAGGATCGGGGGAGTACATGCTGAATCGCCGTGATGCCATGATCGGGCTCGGCCAGATCGGGGTAGGATCGCTCGCGCTGCCGGGCCTCCTGCGGTCCACGGCGGCGGCCGCGGCCACTGGAAGCACGGGAGATGGTTTCGGCAAGGCAAAGTCCTGCATTCTCGTGTTCCTGTGGGGCGGTCCGCCCCAACAAGACATGTGGGATATGAAGCCCGACGCGCCCGACGGCATTCGCAGCCTGTTCAAGCCAATCCCCACCAACGTTCCCGGCATCACCGTTTCCGATCAGATGCCGCTCTTCGCGAAGATCACGGACAAAGTCGCGATCTTGCGGTCGGTGACTCACGGCAGCGACACTCACGAGCCGAGCGTCTATCGAATGCTCACCGGGCAAACGGATCCTGCGATGGTGATCCCGCGCAACAACCGCCGGCGCACGCACGCGCCGGGACCGGGCGCCATCGTGTCGTGCCTGAAGCCTGCGACCGGCCGCATCCCAGCCAGCGTCACCCTCCCGCGCCCAATCATGCACGACGGCATCAAGTACTCCGGGACGCACGCCGGGTGGCTGGGGGCCGAGCATGACCCGTTGGAACTCCCGGACGCCGGGTTTGTCAACGGTCGCCCGGTGTTTGACCTGGGGCTTCCGGCCGGCCTGGATGTAGAGCGCATCTCCCGGCGACGCGGGCTGCTGCATACGGTTGAGGCCACAGACCGCTGGCTGCAGCAGCACCCGGATGGCCTGGGGCTGGACGCCTACCGCGCCCGCGCATTCAGCCTCCTCGCCTCTTCGGAGGCGAAGCAGGCTTTCAACCTGGATCTCGAACCATCGGGCACCCGGGATCGCTATGGTCGGAATCACTTCGGAGAGGCGTTCCTGCTGGCACGCCGACTCATTGAGGCCGGGGCGCGGCTCGTCACCATCAACTGGATGTACTTCCGCCCGGACGGCAACCCGCTCAACCCTTGGGACAACCACGGCGGCACCGCAGCGCTTGGCTCGGTAACGGGGTACGAGATGCTCAAGGCAGAGTACTGCCTGCCGTCACTGGATCGCTCTTACTCCGCGCTGATTTCAGACCTCAACGCGCGGGGAATGCTGGAAGAGACGCTGGTCTCAATGCTGGGCGAGTTCGGGCGAACCCCGAAGATCAACGCCAACGCCGGGCGCGACCACTGGGGGGCGTGCCAGTCGGTAGTCCTGGCAGGAGGCGGAATCCGGGGAGGGCAGGTCTACGGCGCGAGCGATGCGCAGGCAGCCTATCCGACGGAGAATCCGGTCAGCCCGGAGGCGCTGCTCGCGACAATGTACCACGCACTCGGCATCGCCGCGGACACCGAGTTGCTCGATCGCGAAGCCCGGCCGCATCGCCTCGTGGACGGGGCTCCGATCACTGCCCTCTTCGCGTAGGCACAACCGGGGTTCACACACGGACCCGACCACCGGGATGGCGGGCGTGCTGCGCCGGCTCTGGGGGCTGTTCACCCAGGATTTGCAGTCCCCCGGCGCATTGGGCGTCGTCTGGCCCTCAACCTGCCCCTCGCAGGATGTGGGCCGGCACCCCTGGTTTCGCACGCCGATTTCGCGAGGTTTCTGGCGCTTCTACATCGAGCGCATCACCCCCGCCGGACGCGGGTTTCTCTGGGCGTGCTGGCTCGCGGTCTGTTTCACCGCCTGTTCCCTGGAAATCCAGGCGTACGTCTTGCTCTGTTTTGCATTTGCCTTCTGGGTGGTCGCGATTTCCGTGGCGTGGATGTTCCGTCCGCGGGTGGAAGTCCACGTCACACACGCACCGAAGGTCACTGCCGGAGGCTGGGTCCCCATAACGGTAGAGTTGATTCAGCGCGGGTCCCTGGCGGGATTGCCGGCCCGCTGCCTCCCCCACCGTCTCCCGGCCGGAGTCCGCGCCGCACCGGAGGCGGGCATTGACTTCCGGCTGAACGACGTGGGGCACCAGGTGCGCCTGGATCTCGCGCTCCATTGCGAGCGCCGCGGTGTCTACACGCTGCCCGGATTCCGGATAGAAACCGCCTTTCCATTCGGCCTCGTGTTCGCGCCCCGGGTCGCCGGCGGCCCGCGTCGCCTGCTGGTCAGCCCCCGCTTCTCACCGATCCAGGAGTTGACCGGCCTGGAGGGGCGCCGGCACCAGCCCGGGGGAGTTGCTCTGGCCGCGCGCGTGGGGGACGCGGCGGAGTACCTCGGTAATCGTGAGTATCGTGAAGGGGACAATCTCCGCACTATGGACTGGCGGGCTACCGCGCGGTTGGACCGTCCCATCGTGCGCGAGTTTCGCGACGAGTATTTCCAGCGCGTGGCGGTGGTGCTGGATAACGCGCTGCCGCGCCGGCCATCCGCCGCAGATTGCGATACATTCGAGGCGGCCATCTCGCTCTCGGCTGCAGTGTGCGAGTGCCTGTCGCGGCAGGAATGCCTGGTGGAGTTGTTTGCCACGGGGAACGCCGTGCACCATCTGACCACAGGGCGAGGACTCGGGACGTTGGATCAGGTTCTCGAACTCCTCGCGTGCGTGGACTCAGGTCACGAGGACCTCTCCACGGCGCTCGAGACAGAGTTACGCCCCTATTTGGGGCAACTCACCGCGGTGGTCTGCGTCTTTCTCGACTGGGACTTCGCCCGCAGCAAGCTGGTGGATCGGCTGTCGCGGGAGGGCGTCGCCGTGAAGGTCCTGGTGGTGCGTGCGGGCCCGACGACACTGCCGGCCGAGGAAGATCCCCGCTGCGGGGCGGAGGTGCGTCAGGTAGACCCGAGCTTGGTGGCCGCCGGGCTTGAGGTGTTGTAGCGGGGTCGCGCGTTCCCCCACGGTATGTTGGAACCGCCGAGTTGGGGCTTTCAGATGCCGGCAACGCTGTCCCAAACCCGGCGGCCGAACTCCTTACAGTACTCTGAACGAGTTCAGGAACTGCCGAACGACCGGTCCCTGACTGTCCTGTTTCGAGCTCACGGCGATCAACTGATAGAGGCGATGGCCGACCAGATAGAACCGTGCGCTGATGGTGTTCTCCGCATCCGCACCAAATTCCAGGCCGGGGTGTGCGCCAAGCTTGATTGCCTTCTCCGGCGTGGGACGGACGTTTTGCATCGAGCCCAGGAAACCCGCCTTCTCCTTCTGCAAGAGTTGTTGGGCGCCATTGCGCTTGACGACTTTTTCGGGATAGTCCGCAAACGCCAGCGTGTAAATGGCGCCCGAAACCTGGAGCCGGTAGCGGCGGACAACCACCGGCCCGTCCGCAGAGTTCAACGTGCTGGTTTTCAATTGGGGGGTGCCGGGCAGCTTCGCACTGCATTTTCCCTCCTGTGGCCGGAACTCCGCCCACCCACCCTGAGCTCCTGCAACCCCGCAGAGGAGCATCAGCCCCCATCCCACGACCCAGGCTGTCCTGGGTGCGATCCGCCGGCACGCAGCGGACCCGCCGTGATGTGTCTCCAACATGATGATTGTTTCTCCCTGTGACTGTCCACGGATCCTGCCCGCGCCCCAGTGGCCCGGGGCGATCCAGGTGGCCTACTCCGCCCCAAGAGCGCGAGTTGCCGGAATATATAGCGCGTCGGCACCACGGCTGCAAGGTGGGCGCACAAGATCTCGCCGGATACTCGCCGGAACCTGTGCCTTGCACGCCCCCACGTGGGAGAATCAGCGTGAACCGCCCATGCTTTCTCGCACGCGTCCTCCACTCGCAACGCTCCCGTGGTCGCTGACTGCGGCAGGGCTCCTCGCGCTCGCGGCGTTCGGCGACTCCCGCGGCGCGTTTGGGGCGCTGCCGTTGTTCGGGATGGCACTGGTCGCTGCGCACCTTGCGCCGGAGCGGCGCGCGGTCCAGCGACGATCGGATGCGGCGGATAGCCCCGGCGCGCCGCGGTCGCAGCTTTCCTGGGGCCTGCGCCTCGCCCTGCTTCTGGCGACGGGAATCGGGGGAGCAGGGCGGCCGCCGGTCGAGACGACGACGATTCTCCAGGCGCCTGCGATGGACTGGCTGGGACACATCGTCGCAGCCGAGTTCATCATCCTCGCGTGGTGTGGCCGTCGGGGGCTCGCAACCGGCGCCACACAGGCTTTCTTTGCAGTACTTCTCTTCCTCGCCGGCACGCACACCTACGCGGCGGGGCTGAGTCTGTGGCTGACTGCGCCCTTCCTCTGGTGCCTCGGGTTGGCGCTCCGGGGGCAGGCGCATCCCGCTGCCGGCCTCTGGCCCGCGGCGCCCCCCTGGCGCGCACTGGTGGCGGGGGCGGTTGCTCTGGCGGCGGCGTTCCTTCTGGGAGGCAGCCTGGCCGGGGCAGTCGCTCTGAACCGCGTCGCACTCAACCGGTGGGCGAACGATCTGGAACTGGGCGACGGGGCGCGGGCGCGTACCGGCCTCTCGACAGCGCCCGCGCTCGGGCGCACGTTTGGAATGCGCGGTTCCTGGGAGCGCACATTGCGCCTCCGCGGTGCTGACCTGCCGAACCACGTGCGGGCGCACGCATTTACCAGCTATCGCTTTGGCGCCTGGGGCCCGGCGCCCGACTCCCGCCGGAGAGAACCCCTGCCGGAGTGGCTGCGGCGTCCGGTTGCAGGTGCCCGCACGATTGCCGTGGAGCCTCTTGCATCGAACGATGGGGCGCTCTTTACCACGCTCGACACCGCCGCGTTGACCGTGGATCCGGACCAGGATCTCGCTTGGGATCTACGGACTGCCGGGTCGGTAGGTGCGCGCGGCGGGACGGCGGCGCCGTACGTCCTCACTCTGCGAAGCCACTCCGGGGAGCCGGGCGCCTCCATAGTGCGCGCGCTCGGACGGTTCCCAGGGAGCGAACCGGGTCCGGAATGCCTCACAGTGCCGCGCGAGCTGGATCCGCGCGTGCGCGCACTTGCACACCACATGGCACCGGCGACCGCGGGCGTTTCGCAGAAGGTGGAGGCGGTCACCGCCTACCTGTTGAAACACCACCGGTACAGCCACAGCACGAATCCCGGTTCGGGCGACCCCGTGTCCGGATTCCTCTTGATGCGCCGCGCGGCTCACTGCGAGTACTTTGCCTCGGCGTCCGCCCTGCTGCTCAGGTGCCTGGGAGTGCCCACCCGATACGTCACCGGGTACTATGCGCACGAGGAAACCGGGGTGGACACCGTCGTGGTGCGCGGACGCGACGCCCACGCCTGGGCCGAAGCCTGGACCGGAGCCACCGGCTGGATTACGGTCGAGGCCACCCCAGCATCGGGCCTGCCGTCAGAACTGGAGGGCCCGCCGCCGTGGCACATCCGGGTGTGGGAGCAGAGTCTGGACAGCCTGTCGCGCACCATCGGGTGGGTGCGGGAACGCTCCTGGCGCGCACTGCTGTCCGCGCTGGCACTGGCAGTGATCCTCGCTGGCCTGCGAGAGATACGCGCCCGCAGCGCAAGGCGCCGGCGGGCTCCGTACCGGAGCGCAGAGACTGAACTTACCCCTGTAGCGCATCGGTTCGAAGCACTGTTGGGCCGGTGCGGACACCCCTGCCCGCCGTACCTCCCCTGGTCTGAGCACGTTCAGGCGCTGGATGATCCCCTGGGAGGAGCATCCGCACTGAATCTGCCCCGCGTCCGGGAATTTGTCGCGGTATATTCGGCGGCACGCTTTGGGCGGGCCGAACCGGAATCCGTGCGCCGGCTCCACGAACTGCTGGCGGAAATGGAGAGCGCCCGCCCGCACCCCGCTCGTCCCCAGTAGCTTTGGGATGAGATGGAATCGAGGAGGAACTCCAGGGACTTCCGACACAATACAACACCAATAGGTAGGGTCTCCACGTTATTCGCGAGGGTACACATGGAAGAGTCGCACGTAGATGCAGCCGCACGCCTGTTGGGCGCTAATGATCTGGACGCGGCATTTCCCCGGCTGCAGCAGGCGCTGGTACAGGATCCCGCAAACCCACGAGCCCACGTGCTGCGTGGTGTGTATGAGGCAAGGCGGGGCAACCTCCCCGGCGCAGTGAACGCCATTGAACACGCGGCCCGCCTCCAGCCGAATGATGCCGGCATCCAGTACAACCTGGCGCTGGTGCTGGCCCAGTCGCAGCGTGCGACCGAAGCCCGGCAGGCCGCGGAGCGCGCGCTCGCCGTCAATCCGTCACAGGGAGGCGCCAGGGATCTCCTTGAGCGGCTCGGAGGAGCCGCAACCCCACAGCCACCGGCTGCGCCGGCTGCCTGGGCGCCCGCTCCAGCTTCGCCTGCTCCCGCCTGGGCGACGCCCTCGAGCGCGCCCACTCCGCCGCCTCTCCCGGTTTACCCGGTTTCTCCCAGCCCGGTTCCCACAGGGATCCCGAACCAGACGGCCACTGCTGGCGGGCAGCCCGACTCTTCCGGCCTCCGACTGCCTACCGGATGGCCGGGAGCGCAGACCGGCGATCCGGCGTCGTCCGGCCTCCGGGTCCCGCCCCCCACCGACCTGGTCGAAGGGCCGCTCCCGGCCGTTGGGCTGCGCGTCGCGCGCGGGCTCGGATGGGGGCCGCTCTACGGGCAGTGGTGGACTCTCTGGTCCACCATCTCGTTGTTTCTCTGGAGTGGCGGCAATCCGCGCGGCAATATCATCCTTTACGTTGTCATTCTCGCCGTCTTCAACGCCTTCTTCGGCGCGATCACCGGCCTCATCATTGCGGTGGTCGGGAACAGACAGCAGGAGATCTCCTCGCGGATCGGGATTGGCGTCGGGCTCTGCATGTGCTTGCTGCGGGCAGTCATTTTCCAGAGCGGCTTCCAGTTGTTCAACCTCCTTTTCTACTTCGTCACGGGCCGGTATGTCGGGACTGGCCTCCATGAGCGCGTGATGAAACCACTCACGTCATGATCTGCACGGCCTGCGGCAAATCAAACCTGCCGGGGGGTGTCCGCTGCCTCTACTGTGGCGGTCGGTTCCCGGCCACCCCCGACTTCGATCTGGACGCAGGCAGTCCGGGTGCATCGCACTCCACCACCGGCGCCGCACCGTCTCCGACGAGCCCGAGACGGGCGCTTCCCTCGGGTGTCGTCGGCCTGATTGTGCTTGTGCTCCTCAAAGGGAAGTCGCTGCTGACGCTCCTGAAGATCGGCCCACTGCTGACCACATTCGGCACGATGTTCCTCTGGATCCAGGTCGAGTCGCAACTCTACGGCTGGCGGGTGGCGGTCGGGCTGGCGCTCTGCATCTTTGTGCACGAACTGGGCCACGTGTGGATGAATCGGCGGCACGGCATCCCGTCCAGCGCCCCGATGTTCATCCCTTTCCTGGGAGCATTGATCACGGTACGGCACTTTCCAGCAAACCCGACGGTCGAGTCGGAGTCCGCAGCGGGCGGGCCGGGCGCCGGGCTCCTGGCGTCAGTCGCCTGCCTCGTACTCGCCGCCTGGACCGGCGATTCCTTCTTCACCGGGTTGGCAGCCCTGAGCTTCGGGATCAACCTGTTCAACCTGCTGCCGTTCTGGACACTCGACGGCGCCCGCATCGGGACGGCACTGGGGCCGCGGAATTGGGACGTGCTTCTCGGCGCGCTACTACTCATCCTGCTGAAGGCGCCCCTCACAGCCCTCTGGCCCATCTTCATTGTGATGGTCATCGTGCGCCTGGGACGGCCCGCGATCGGCCGGCACAATCTCGCCGCACCCGTTGATCGGTGGCGGATGACCGCGGTGTATTTATTCCTCTGCCTCAGTCTCGCCGGCGGCCTGGAAGCGAGCCGAGGAGGGTTGGAGGTCATTGTGGCGGAGCGGGTTGCGGCACGTCGTCAACAGACGTCCGCAGCGACTCCGGGGCGTCGCCCTGACAAAGATACTAGCGAAGATCCGGCAGAGCGCGATCCCGCTGCCGACGCGTCGCGCCGCAGCGCAACGGACCGAAGCAAGGGGCAGTCGCCGGCCTGGGCCGCGGCGGCCCCCTTGCTCCGATACGCCGTGCTGGCGGTGGGCAGCCTGTTTCTCTGCCTCGCCTGGCTCGGCGTCGGAGCGCTCCTGGCACGCGCCGCCGGAGAGCCCTTCGGTACACGCGGGTGGCTCTTTGCCGGCGGAATGTCCAGCGCAACACTGGCGGCGGCCAGCGCCGGAGTGTGGATTGCGAGGGCCGTCCCCGGCCTCCCAGCCAACCCGTTCCCACTCCTGGGCGGGCTGGCGGCCGCACTGGGCGCCGGACTGCTGTACGCGGCGATCCAGGCCGATCGTCCCCGGAATCAGGAAGCCCCGTCCCCGCGGGCACGGTACACCTGGCGGTGTCTGGCGTGGGCCGCGGCGGGGGCACTGGCGGGTGCGTACGCGTGGGACGAACCGAGTCTGGTGGCGACGGTAGCGTGCGTGACCATCGTCTTCTATAGCCGGCGGCCGTGGCTGGCGCCGGCGGTCCTGGGTTCGCTCTGGAACAAGCTGGGTAACGCGGACCGCACCATTCGCTTGCGCCGGCGAGCCATCGCCATGCGTCCCGATCCGGACACCGCCGCGGTCCTCTGGCAGGAGATCGCCCGGAATGAACTGGAACTGGGACACGGAGGTGCAGCGCTCACCGCCATCGAAGCCTCGGACGCAATCTCCCCGCGCGCTGCGAGCGGAAGTGCGGCAGTCCTGGCGGCACAGGCCCTCCGGGTGGAGGCGCTCCTGCTTACCGACCGCCCCGATGATGCCCTTGCACAGTGCGAACTGCTGCTGCGAGGGCCGGAACCGGACCGCAATCGAGAGGCGCGCGTACTCCTGGCCCACCTGCTGCTCGCGTCCCTCGCATCGGTCCGCGGGTGGCCCGATGAGATGCGGGCGCAAGCTGAGGTGGTGCTCAATGCACTGCATGGGCACGCTGACGGGGGGCTCAGGGTCATGACGGCGACTGCACGGCGGCTGCGCGGTGAGGCCCTGTTGGAGTCCGGGCAGGCGGATGCCGCGGCGGTGGAAGTGGAACGGGCCCGGGCCTACGGTCTATCTCCGGCGGACGAGCGAGGTCACGCCATCCTGGCTGCACGTATCCGGCTGATCCGGGGGGAACCAGCCGAGGCCGCGCGCGAGCTCCGGGCCGTGGTTGACCGCACCCCCGGACACTGTGCCGCGCGATTCTGGCTCGCCGCTGCATTGCACGCGGCGGGTCGCCGCGATGAAGCCCTGCAACTCTGGGGTCTGCTCGCACGGGAGGCCCCCGGAGACCATTGGGCACGCCGCGCCCGTCAGGCATCGACCGGTGTTCCCCCAGCCTGATCGCTCTGTCCCGACCGGTGATGGGTCACGCCGCTGGTTCCGCACGGGAGTTGTGCCCGTCCCTCCTCGCCAAACCCTGTGCGCCGGGACCGTGACAGAGCCAGCACCGTTTTCGGTTATTTCTCTCATGCGCATGAGAGAGATATGAGAGCGTCAGGTAGTATCCTATCAGTGCTGGGTTGCTAACGTTCTCGTCTGTCTGAATAGCCGGCGCGCCCGTGTGTGTCCACAACTGAACATGCCGCCTCGGAATTGTGTTTTCCATTGCCACGTCAGTTCTTACTCGTTGATGCGCAGTGTTCGTCCAGACCGGGGGAGTGTGGAGCCTCTTCCCTGGCCTGGACGGCCGCGGGTGATGCGCTGCGCTTCGCATCCGCGCCGGCGCCCGCACTTGACCCAACCCGGGAAGGAAGATCCTCGCCCGGAGTCGCATTCTCCTCATGAATCCTTACCCGGCGCTGAAGAACGCAGCCGGGCCCGAGATCAGGGAGACGCCGGTGGGAATCCAGATTCTGGTGATGATGGGGCTGGCAACGCTGGCCTGTGCCGTGGCAACGGTAGCCGCGGAGGACCGCCGGCGACCACACGTGTTGGCACGGGGAATCTACGGCGGTGTGCCCACCCAACTCTTCGACCGGGGGAAGACCCTGGAAGATTTCGGCGTCAATGCGATCTGGATGGGGGCGGGCGGCCTGTCCGAAGAGCGCATTGCCCTCCTGCGCAAGCACGGTGCACGGGTGTATGCCGAGTTCAACACGATGCATGACGCCGCGTACCTGAAGGAGCATCCGGATGCCGCCCCGGTGGGGACAGACGGCAAGGTCTCCCCTCCCCCGGATGGGTGGCAGGGTGTATGCCCGACCCACGCCGCCTACCGCCGGTACCGGATGGACGCATTCCGCAACGCGCTCACTGACTTCGACATTGACGGCATTTGGCTGGATTACCATCACAGCCACGCTGCCTGGGAGCAGGCAGTGCCGAACATGCCGGACACATGCTTCTGCGGTCGCTGCCTCATGATGTTTCAGCGGGAAGCGGGAGTGCCGCTGCCTGACGGTACCGGCGCGGAGCGGGCCGCCTACATCCTGAAGAGCAAGAAGGCGGAGTGGGTGCGCTGGCGCTGCGGCGTCTTCACCGACTGGGTCCGCGAGTTTCGGGAGATTCTAGATAAGGCGCGGCCTCAGGCCCTGCTAGGAACCTTTCATTGCCCGTGGTCGGACGCAGACTATGCCGGCGCGCGCCTCGAGAAGCTGAACATTGATCTGAAGGCCCAGGCGAAGTATCTGGATGTCTTCAGCATCATGCCCTACCATGCTCGTTTCGGGCATCACACGGACCCGGAGTGGATCTACCGCCAGGCCCGGTGGCTGGGAGAATACCTCGGCATCACGGGGAAGCCGGGTGAGCGCCACAAGATCTGGCCGATCGTCCAGCTTTCCGATTGGGGGGAAAACGTGCCGACCGACCAGGTGCGTTCCGTGTTGGACTACGGAACGCGAGCGCCGTCGTCGGGGGTCATGATCTTTGCGTGGGGCCGGCTCCACGAAAGCTGGGAGAAGGTCGAGGAGATGGGACGATTCTACCGTTCCATCCGCTAGTCCGGAGGCTGCGTTAGCCGCGGGAAGGAAAGAGGAGAAGAATGTCGCTCTTCAAGCGTCGAGATGCGCGTACCGCAGGACGGGACAGCGTCACGCGGCGGTTCCTGGTCGGGGGGATCGGCGCCGTCGCCGCCGGCCTGTTCCCCCGGCGGGCTGGTGCGGCGGACCGGGGCGAAGCACGTACGGTCGCCCTCCAGGGCGACGGGAACCAGCCTGTTGATCCCCGCACCCTGTGGGAGGGCGGCCTGGAGCGGCTTGCCGGCCGTTACGTGTTCCACCAGATCGCGAGCCCCGGCGGCCTGTGGGAGCACACCGATCGGAAAGACGGCACGCGGACGCAGCGCCAGGTCTCGATCAATGAAATCCCCGCCGATTTCCGGGAGAAGCTCCAGAAGGCCGAACTGATCATTTCGGACCTGAAGCTCCCCACAATGGTTCAGGGGGACGCCCGGAAAAGTCCCAGCGGACGCGGTGTCCTTCGCTTCTACGCGGAAACAAGCCCCGGCCGGCTGCAGGTCAGGAACATCCCCGGTGCTTCCCTGGATGAGCAGGGCTCTCTGAACTTCGACGGTCCGGTCACCTACAGGCTGGAGCACCAGAGCCACTCCAATCCCTCCGTGGGCGGCGTGCTCATCGTCCGGCAGAACTCTGAACGGACGTGGGGGGCGGCCACACTGGACTTTGCGGACCTCAACGCCACCGCCCTCCCCGCCAAGGACAAGCCGGACACCGACCCGGCGACGATCCTGGCAAACGTGCGTGTGCTGCGGAGTGCCGTCGAGGCGTTTGCTTTCGTCGAATGGACGGTGCAGGACGCCGACCCCCCCAGGAAGTACCTGGGCTCCGTGCGATTGGCGAAGGTCGGCGTACTCACGCAGGCGCCGGAGAAGAGCGCGTAGCCGGCACCGGGGCCGGAAACAAGAGGCGGCAGGAAGAGATGCAGGTGCGAAGTCGCGCGATGTGGGGGCTATTGCTTCTGCTGGTCACACCGATCGTGGGAGTCGAGGCGGAACGCGAGTCCGCGCCCCACGGCGCGCGGCCGAACATCGTGCTGGTGTTGGCCGACGATCTGGGGTATTCGGATGTAGGCTGCTACGGCAGCGAGATCCGGACGCCGAATCTCGATCGGCTCGCGGCAGAGGGAGTGCGGTTCACGCAGTTTTACAACGCGGCACGCTGCTGTCCGACTCGCGCTTCCCTGCTGACCGGGCTCTATCCGCATCGCGCCGGCGTAGGGCACATGCTGCAAGCCTGGCATCCGCCGGGCTATACCGCCGGGTTGACCGAACAGAGCGCCACCTTTGCCGAACTTCTCCAGTCTGCCGGCTACCGCACCTACCACGTCGGCAAGTGGCACGTGGGAGGTGTCGGCGCGACAGTGGGGCGGAACCATCCTCTCAACCGCGGGTTTGATCGTGCGTACGGGACAGGCGGCGGCGGTAGCTTCTTCCGACCCGACCCGCTCTATTTGAACCGCACGCCGGTCCGCCCCGGCCCGGGCTACTACACGACCGATGCCTTCTCGACACAGGCCGTGGAGTTCCTGGAGGAGCATTACCGCGAGCAGCAGGATCGTCCTTTCCTGCTTCACCTCTGCTACACCGCGCCCCATTTTCCGCTGCACGCCCGGGCCGAAGACATCGCCCGCTATGTGACCCGCTATCGGGACGGATGGGATGCACTCCGTGAGCGGCGATTTGCCCGCCAGCGGGAACTCGGGTTGCTCAACACGAATTGGCGCCTCTCCCCTCGCGACCCCATCGCGCGGCCCTGGTCCGAAGTCACCGACCGGGATGAATGGGACCTCCGTTACGCCGTACACGCAGCGATGGTGGACTCTATGGACCAGGGAATCGGTCGCGTGTTGGAGACCCTGCGGCGACAGAAGGCGGAGCGGAATACCCTGGTGCTGTTCCTCTCCGACAACGGCGCCAGCGCCGAAGCCCTCGACTCCTGGCCGAACCCGGCGCGTGGACACCGTCCCGGCTCCCTGGTGGGTGCGGCGGACTCCCATCGCTGTCTCGAGATCGGGTGGGCCAACGCGGCAAACACACCCTTCCGGGAAAACAAGATGTGGGCGCACGAGGGAGGCATCGCTACCCCGCTGATTGCCCGGTGGCCGGCCGGAATACGCGGCAAGGGCGTGGTGAATCGCAGCGTGGGACATGTGCTCGATCTGGCGCCGACCTTCCTCGACCTGGCGGGGATCGAGTACCCTGCCACGTTCCGGAACCGCACACTGCACCCACTGGAAGGGATCAGCCTCACTCCGGCTCTGCGCGGGGCCACTCTTCCCGCACGTGAACTGGGATGGGAACACGAAGGAAATCGCGCCTACCGCGCCGGTGACTGGAAGATTGTCGCGCCGGTCCGGGGCGAGTGGGAACTGTACGACCTCAAAGCCGATCGGACCGAGACACGCAATCTGGCTGCGCGGCACCCGGAACGAGTCCGGGATCTGGCCTCACGCTGGCAGGCCTGGGCGGATCGCATCGGCGTTGTGCCCTGGGACACGCTGCCGGGCGCCAACTACCGGCCCGCGCCGGGCTATCGGAAGAAGTCGGAGTCAGTGCGGTAGCCGGGACAGACGGGCAAGCCGGAACACCCGTTTATCCCGGCAACGCTCCTGCGCGAGCAGGGCAACACTACAGTGTGACGAGCACTCGATCCCCCTCCACACGCACCGGATAGCGCCGCAGGCGCCGCCGCGGATCCGCAAGCGCCTGCCCGGTCAGGAGGTCGAACTCCCAACCATGCCACGGGCAGGCGAGAATCTCCCCTTCTCGTCCCCAGCAGAACTCCCCCGGGAGGGAAGGGAGAGTGGTGCCACCCACTCGCCCCCGGCACACCGGGGCCAACTCGTGTTGGCAGACATTGAGCACAGCCACAATCTCACCCTGCACATTGAAGAGCCCGAGGGAACGGCCGGCCACCTCCACCAGCTTGCGCGCCCCCACAGGCAGTTCATCCGGAGAAGCGACCACGTACTCCACGGCCCCGCCGGTCCCCACACTCTCCATCACTCCACTCCCGCGCTCTTGCCATCCCGGGGACACAACACCTTCGGCAGGCCCATCAGGAGGACTGGCCCAGCCGAGCCCGCATTTCGTTCAACTGACGTTCCATTTCGCGCAGTTGGGCTTCTGCGGCGACGCGCTGTGCGGCTTCTTCCCGCGCTTGGGTCTCGGCAGCAGCGCACCGAGCGGCTTCTTCCGCGGCCCGTGCTTCCGCCGCGGCCCGCTGCGCGGCTTCTTCCGCAGCCCGCGCTTCCGCCACGACCCGCTGTCCGGCTTCTTCCGCAGCCCGCGCTTCCGCCGCGGCACGGTCCGACTCGGCCATCTGCCTGCGATCATGGGCTTCGCGACTGCGAGCCTCCGCATCCGCGCGAAACTCCGACTCCTGCTCGGTCCGCTCCTCGGGGGTGAGGACGAGATTGCCATCGGCATCCGCGAAGCGCACCCACTCCCGGGTGAAGCCACGATAGGTGCCTTCCCAGCGGACCAGATAGAGACCCAGCGAGGCGAGCCAGTACCGCCCCTGCGCGTCGGGGCGCAACTCGGCGAACTGCCCCGCCACCCGGTGGAAGACTCGCAGGCGACCATCCACCGGATCGTAGAGCACGTAGTCCTGCACCCCCCACTCGTGCTCGTAGATCCGGCGCTTCTCGCCGAAGTCCCGCGCCTCCGTGCCGTCGGAGAGCAGTTCCAGCACGAAGGACGGCAGCCTTCCCCCCTGTTCCCAGCGTACCCAGCTCCGGCGCAACTCGGGGGTCGTGTTCGGGACGACAAACAAGTCCGGGCTCAGCTTTTTCGGAAGCAGCGGGTACGCCGGCGGCACCGGTTCGTAATAGACGAAGTTGCTGGCGCCGATGGAGGATTCCCGGCCGTGGCGGGTCAGGTAGAGAGTACCCAGCAGGAGTTCGACCTGCATGAGCGCATCCCAACTGTCCGTCGGCTCGTCGTCGTCATACGGCAGATCATACTGGGTGGGCAGTTTCAGCGGGGGCGGGGCGACGGGAAAGGACATTGCGGGTCTCCACAGCACAGCCGATCCGGCAAATTCTACCACAGGCGCTGAGATCCCGCGTTTCCCTCCCCGTACGCCTGCTGCGAAATCAGAACCTCCGGAACCCAATCCGATGCCGGCGTAGCCGGCGCCGATCAATCGGAATGTGTCTCGCACAGAGATGACTTTGTCCGCTCCGGCAACCGGTAGAGTTCGCGGGCAGTTTCACTCATTACCCGGTCGCGGAGCGCCGGGGGGAGCGCGCGGGCGGCGAAGTCAGGGGTATCGCCGTCCCAATGCGGGAAATCGGTCGAGAACATCAGCATTCGACCCGCATCGAACATTCCCAGGATCTGGTGCAGATGCACGCCGTTCGGCGGCTCCTCCACCGGCTGCGTCGTGAGCAGGACGTGGTCGGCGACGATCTCGCTGGGCGGACGGTCCACCCAGGGAGTCGTCTGGCGCAGCGCCTTCCAGTTCTTGTCGAACCGCCACAGAAGGGGAGGCAGCCACGACACCCCCCCTTCCACAAGCACAAAGCGCAGCGCCGGAAACTTCGCGAACACCCCCTCGGTGACCAGGCTGATGAGGTGCGCCAGATAGCTCCCCACCAACCCGGTGTGCCACTCGAAATAGGTAGTCGGATACCCGGCAGCCGTCGGCGCGCCGGAGATGCCCACTCCCTCGGAGCCGGGGTGAATGGCTACGGGGAGATTGCATTCGACTGCGGCTTCGTAGATCGGATGGTAAAACCGCTGCCCGTACGGGATACGCGCGCCACTCGGCATCATCACCTGAACGAATCCGGGATGCCCGGCCCACCGCCGAATCTCGCGTGCGGCCAGAGCCGGGTCGGCTGGTGACACGGTGAGTGAAGACCGAAGCCGCCCGTCCGCCGGCAACCAGTCCGCCGCTACGATGTCGTTCTCAGCCGCCACGTAGGCCGCCGCGTAGTCAGGGTCCGGCGACAGTCCGATGTGCAGGTTGCCCCCGGTCAGGATGCCGAATTCGATACCGTACACGTCCAGAAAGTACTGCCCCAGCGTTTCCGGGCTGCCTTCGATCCGGCGTCCGTCTCCCAGACGGGTGTCGGATCGCATCACTCCGTTCGGGTTCCAGTACCCGAGGTGTCCCGGACCCCGGCTGCCGGACAGGAAGCGACTCCGGTAGGGTTCCCGCAGAAAATCGGTCATGCGCCGGGAGTCGAGCACCTGGTGGATGTCCGTATCAATCACTCCCTGCGGGCTCGCGTCTGCGTTCATGCCCGCGTCTCCTGAGCCGCGAGCGACGTCTGCGCGAGAAGGTAGGTACGCACGATGTCCGCAATCAGCGCCACGTCATGGCGGGCGGCAGACAGGGGTGTGTGCGGATCTGCACCCGATCGGATGCACGCGTGGAAATGGCGCAACTCCCGTACGAATGGGCTGTCCCACGCTACCGCCGGCTGGTGAGCGACCGGATGCCCCTCTGCGTCCAGGTCCTGGACCGAAACCGTGGAGAGTATGCCCCGGGCGAAGCCGGTCGGGTACGAGAGCAGCACACGGCCGTCGTCGCAGCACACCTCCAGGGTCTCCTTGAAGTCACGCACTGAGCGCAATTCCACCCATGTGACGGCACTCCGGGCGCCGCCCTCAAGCTCCAGCAGAGCGTTGATGCCCCATCCCTCGTTCCACAGTTCTGTGTGGAGCACACGCTTCGCCGGACCCGCCAGATGGCGCAGTCCGTACAGATCGTGGATCACACTACCCGCCAGCCGGAAGAACGCCCCCTCCACCGCCGGAGCCACGTCCCCGATGGCCTGACGTAGCTCCGCCGCACGCGCGACGCGAGAAGCCTCCCGTGCAGCGTCGGGCAGATCCGCCGCCCGGTGCAGCCGGAACTGCGCAAGATGGTGGCTGTTGTCCGTGTGGTAGTGATGGATCTGCACGAACCGGACGGTCTTCAGTCGCCGGACTGCGGCCAGCGCCAGTTCAAACGCAGGATCGTACACCTTCATGTATCCCGCCAGGCCGACTGTTCTCGCCGCCTGCTGCGCCTCCACGAGCGCATCGGCCGCCTCAACCGAGAAGCAGACCGGTTTTTCGATGAAAACGTGCTTTCCGGCCGCGAATGCGTCCAGTGCTACCCTGGTCTTCGGGTCCGTGTGGCACAGCACCACCGCTTCCACATCGGCTGCGAGGACGTCCCGGTAGTCGCTCACGGCGCGCGGCACATGAAAGTGCTCCGCCACTGCTCGAGCGAGCCCCGCGGAGGCATCGCAGACGACCTCCACCGAGAACTCCTCCCGCAGTGCGGCAAGATTCGGCAGGTGCTGGACCTGTGCAATCGCACCGCACCCGATGATACCCAGACGTACCGGCCGCATCGTCCCTCATTCTCCTACACGGTCGGCCCGAGGCGCGGCGCCAGAGCGTTCCAGAGATCCACCATGTCGTACATCCGGGTCATGGTTTCGCGCAGCGCTTCCCAGATTTCCTCCCGGACCACAGACATCTCCGGCTCAGAAACACCGTCCGCAAGCCGCTCCGCGCTGAGGCGCTGGCCGTCCGCGCCGGCACAAGCCGCCCGCGCGAGCGCGTCGGCGGCGGCGAGCCGGACAGCCAGTTCGGTGATGGGGGTCTCGGTGTCGGTCTCTGTATCGTAGGCGCTCGAGGGCATGAACCGGGTGGGCAGGCGCGTGCCGTCCGGGCTCCGCATGGTGTGCGTCGGCTGCACATGCGGCGTCACGGAGAGGTACATGATGAGTGGTTCGTCGCCCAGGCAGCGCACCTGGTGAATCTGATCCACCAGGGCCACGCACAACTGGCCCGGTCCCAACTCCCGTTCGCCGCCGTCAATCTCGAAGACACAACGGCCCTGCAGGATCAGAAAGATCTCGTGCCCCAGGTCATGACTATGAAGCGCCGCCACTTGACCCGGTTCCATGCGCAGGAAGCGGGCACGGATCTGCGGGGTGACCAGCAAATTGCGGATGTCGTGGCGGAAGTCGTAGACGGCAAAACTCACAGGAAGGGTCCTTCCACCGGTGTGGACGAAGCGTGCCGACTGGGGGTGAGGGGAGGCCTCTGCGCGGGCACTCGCACGGTGCCGGGACCACGCGCGCCGAGTGGAAGTTCACTCCCACAACCCGATCTCCCTTCCGCTCTAGCGCCGCGGAACGACCGCTGTCGGCGCTGCATCACAGTGTGTGGCTCGGGCGGGGGGCGTCGCGTAGACGCCCTGGTAAACTGCGATTCGCGTGAAGGATTCCTTCGGACCGGGCTACAAACGACTCGGCAGTACTTGAATCACGGGGGCGGACACTATGGATCGGCGTGAACTACTTCTGGGAGGATTCGCCAGCGCCGTGGCGGCGGGGGCGGTCGCACAGGGCGGAGGCACCGGCGTCCCGCAGGCCGCGGGCCCGCAGGCGGGACAGGCGGCGCTGGAGTGGGACTACGATGTGCTGCTCCAGGGCGGACGGGTGCTTGACCCCGCCAATGACCTGGACGCGGTGCGGGATATCGGCATCCGCGGCGGCAAGATCGTGGCGGTGGGACGAAAACTCTCGCCGAAGCGGGCGCGCCGGGTCCTCTCCGTTTCCGGCAAATTGGTACTGCCTGGGCTGGTGGATATCCACGTGCATGGGTTTGGCTACTTTGGGTCGCTGGGCCTGGAAGAGCACGCCTTCATGAACGGGACCACCACGGTGGTGGACGCAGGCGGCGGCGGTTGGAAGACATTCGACGGACTGGAGCAGGCGCTCCGACCTCGCCCCAGAGGGCGTTTCGGATTCCCGGGCGGGTTGGGTGATGCCGGGGGCGGATTCGGCGGACCACCGGGAGGCGGGACCCGTCCCGGCAGTCTTGAAGCGCCCCGCACGCCGGGAGGATCCGGTGGCGTCGGTGGTAACCGCACGGGCGGGGGAACGCCGGGCGCCCCGGGCAATGCCGGGCCTCGCGGCCCTGGGGACCGAACCGGCGGCGGCGCGGGGGGGGCAGGAGGTCCCGGGGGCGGCGGAGGCTTCGACCCGGCCCGCCAGGGGGCTTTTCAAAGCCCGCGCCTTCGCACCTACGCCTTTCTCAACATCGTAGGGGAAGGCATGGTCGGAGGGCGCGCCGAGAACAACATGGCGGATATGGACGCGGAAAAGGCGGCCGCGTGCGTTGCCGCCCACCCGGACTTGTTGATCGGCATCAAGACGGCCCACTTTGGCGGCCCTACCGGTGAGCAGGGCTGGACCGCCGTGGATCGCGCGGTGAAAGCGGGGCAACTCTGTGGGAAGCCGGTGATGGTGGACTTCCAGCCACGGCCGGATCGGCCCTATCCCGAACTGCTCTTGAAGCGGATGCGCCCCCACGATATCCACACGCACGTGTTTGCGCAGCATTTCCCGGTCCTCGACGAAAGCGGGAAAGTGCAGTCGTACATGTGGGAAGCGCGCCGCCGCGGCATCATTTTCGATGTTGGGCACGGTGGGGGGAGCTTCTGGTTCCGGGTGGCTGCTCCGGCCATTCAGCAGGGGTTCTACCCTGACTCCATCAGCACCGATATGCACAAGACCAGCATCATGATTCCGCAGTCAACGATGCCGATGGTCATGTCGAAACTGCTGAATCTGGGCATGCCGATGCGCGAAGTGGTACTGCGGTCCACGGTACATCCGGCCCGGCAGATCAGCCATCCGGAACTGGGCACACTGAGCGTGGGCGCCGATGCTGATGTCTCCGTCTTTGAGCTGGAGGAGGGCGATTTCGGCTTCGTCGACTCGGGGCATGCCGGAATGCGCGGGAAGAAACGCCTGCGCTGCCACCTCACTCTCCGCAACGGCCTGGTGGCGTTCGATCTAAACGGTCTGTCCTGGAAGGACTGGCGCCAGGCCGGGCAGTATCGCGACCTGGACCAGTATGGCCAGGAGAGGCGGCGCGGCTTTCGGCGACCGGCTGGAACGCCCAACCCGATGCCGTAGCGGCGTTACCCTCGATCAGGCGCGGTAAACATCCCCTCCCGCAGGACCGGGGCCGTGGGGAAAACGTCCAGTTGTGCGCAGAACGGTACGTCTTCCCCCAACCCCTTCGAGATCAGCTCCCGACCGCTCGCACAATCCAGGAGCAGTACCTCCAGATCTCCCCGGGAACTGCTGAACGATCGCGCGCAGACCACCGCTTCGGGGGACAACGGGCCCGGCAACTCCGCCAGAACAGCACCGGCCCCGAGATAATCCTCCAATGCGAATCGCAGGCCGCCGTCTCCGCCCGCAGACAGGGGGAAGTTCCGTTCGCCGCAGGCAACGACAGTCACCGGACCGGGCGCGGCGGCCAGTTCCGCTCGGACGGCACGGGCGACGGCGGTTGCATTCAGCAGCGAGCCCGCGAAGACCGCCCGCGCCGTCCGAGCGCATCGTGCACAGGTAGCGCCGTTCGGGGACGGGAGGAGAATGCGCTCCCCTGCCGCCCGGTGCACGTACGTGCGGGGCGACAGGCCCGCGCGGCGGGCCGCCTGATCCCACGGGTCGGGCAGGCGAATGCCCAACTCCGCCGACAGCGCCATCTCGTCTTCCCCTTCGGCGCAGGGAACGACGGCCAGGCCACAATGTACGGCGGTTGTAACTGCAGAAGTGAACCGCAGCACATCTACAACCACTATCAGGTCACGGCGCACCGCGGCAGCCCGAGCCCCCTCGCGCCCCCACTCCAGCCGGACGGCGAAGCCCGCCTGCTCCATCCAGTCGTGCCTCACCAACGAGCGATTCGATTCCGTGCCAGGGGCTCGTCGCTTGCGCGGCGCGGCGGCCGGGCCAGCCAGACCGCAATCTGCCGCGCCTGAGACGGACGGCCCGACGGTCGCTCGCGCCCCACTACCTGCACTCGCACGCCGGAAGCCAGGTCCTTCAGGCTCAACCGGGTACGTCCGGGGGCCACCAGGAGCTCCGCCTCCCAAATATCAAGGATGCGACTGCGCCGCATCAAGGAACCGGCAGGCGCGGAATCGGACCGCAACTCGGTCACCTCGATCGTCAGCCAACCGCCTTCGACATCCACCGAACGCACAATTCCCTCCCACCGGCTCTCGTTCCGACGCGGCCGCAGCAATGCGGCCATCTGCGCGAGTCGTTCCTCATCTACTGCGCGCGGCGACCCGGCGCCGGTCTTCGTCCCCGGCCGGTTGCCGGCCCGGCGCCCGGGAGCAGCGCGGGAAGCGGGCGCCGCGGTGATCCGGCGCGGCGCCTCGACCTTCCCTCGTTTACCGGTCGACTCCGCAGTTCGTTCCGGACTCCGGTCATTCCGGGCAACCGCGACCGTGCGCCCCGAGTCGCGTGCCCGGTCCGGGCTGGCGCCCCGCGACCGTGCAAGCGCTCCGGTGATAGGCCCACTCAAGCGCCGGGCCGCTCGCAATGATGGCGCGGGGTTGACCACCCCACCGGGTCCGTGCAGCTCGAAGTGACAATGCGGCAAGGTGCCTTCCGCATTCCCGCTGTCCCCCACCCAGCCGATCAGTTGCCCCGCCACCACCCAGTCGCCGCTGCGCAGCCCGGGAGCATAGGCGTGCTCAGAACTACCCAACCCATCGTCAGTGCCCGGGCTGTCATTGTTGAGGTGCATATACCACGCAGTCCACCCATCCTCGGAGCGGAGGATCAGCATGTTGTGCGTGCCTCGTTGATGGAGTTGCACGCGCCCGTCAAAGACAGCCACCAGCGGTCGCATTTTAGGCGCCATCAAGTCCTGGCCCAAATGACGCCGCTGGTCGGGGAGCGCGACCAGACTGAACGTGTCGGTCCAGTCTACGCGTCCGACGACCGGGAACACCATCGGAACGACCACTTCAGAAGGGGTTTCTAGTGGGCGAGGGGGCTCTCCCTCGGCGCCATCGCGGTCCATCGGAACCGGCCGGGGCAACCGGGCAACGGAAGTGACGGCGGGGAGTGCCCGCACACGTGCGACAGTCTCCTTCGCAGTCAGCACTCTTCCGACTGGAACGGCACGCCGCCGCGTTGTTTTCCTCGGTGAGGGACGATCCCCCAACAGCATCGAGCGAACCAGGTGACCGGTCCGCCCGCGCCCCCTGGACGCAGCGCGGCCCGGCTCGCCCCAGGCTGTGCGGCTCACGCTCCGGCGGTGCGCTCCGGTCTCCCGTCTCGTCGAGATGCGGCGGCCCGCCTGCGCGGTGACGGGTGCGCGGTCGGCCTGCGACTGGCTGCCGGGCGCGCGCCGAGCGTGGGCGCGGGAGCGACCAGCCGGCGCCGAAGCACGGCGAGGGCGCGGCGCTGACGACCGCGCTTCGCTCCCTCGCCCTGCGAATGTGCGGGACCGGGCAGGCGCGGCCGGCGCCGCACGAACCGATGTGCGTCGCCCCACCCGCGGGCGATCGGGGGCCGGGCGAGCATGCGCCGTGGAACTCCGACGCCGGGGAGAAGCAGCACCGAGCCTGCCGGGCAGGCGCAGGCCAGGCGAGCGGCGGGCTGCCTGCCCCACTTGCTCCGCCGGCGTCGCCGCACGGCGGGTCCGGGCTACGGCACGTCGGTTTCGAGGAACGGGAGCACCTGACGTCGTGCGCACCCCCGGTGGGGGGCCGGTCCCGGGACGAACGCTCGTACCTTCCACCACCGGCCTGCGCCGCCGCCGCGTTGATCGAGTGGTGGGCGGCGCGTGCTCCGGATGACCGGCGATCCTTACCGACTGACGCGTGCGCCTCGACGGCTCCGCCTGGACTACCGTGGCGGCGCGATCGCGGCGCGCGTCCACGGGGGCCGACGCGGTCAGCGCGAAAAGGAGTGCCGCGATTCCCACCAGTACCGATCCGTACGCGCGCATTCTGATCGCCTCCCCGGACCGCAATTTCTCCCCAGGGATGTGGGCAATCCGTACGGAATATCGTCGTCACGTGCGCACAGGCTGGGCAGGAAACTTGCGTGGTCGCTCTACGACCAATCACCCGGAAGAGAGTTCGTTGCCTCCCTCAAGGAGCCTGAAGTCCGGCGGGCGAACTGTCTCCCGACACGCCGCCGGCTCCAACGGAGCGCCACACTGATGGGAGAGGGGAGATCTGGCATGGGAGCAACCGCAGCAGACGCAAATCTACGTCCGGAACCCGATTCCGAACTGGCTGCCGTGGCCGACTTCGTCACGGACGGGCCGGAGCCGAGCACCCTCGCGTTGGAGACCGCTCGGTACTGTCTGCTCGACAGCCTTGGCTGCGCGATGCTGGCGCTGCAGTTCCCCGCGTGCCGCCAACGGCTCGGACCGGTAGCGCCGGGCACACTGGTTCCGGGGGGGGCGCGGGTACCGGGCACCGATTTCGTGCTGGACCCGGTGAAGGCGGCCTTCGATATCGGGGCCCTCATCCGATGGCTGGATTACAACGACACCTGGCTCGCGG
>SXGS01260069.1_pt1 | contig 29272 bp, 24 predicted proteins | sample 3174681 | NCBI WGS metagenome assembly SXGS01 (sample SAMN11356861, study PRJNA531348) | freshwater metagenome | isolation source: freshwater sample F1-80 | place: China: Fuxian Lake, Yuxi | collected 2017-12-25 | reverse complement strand
CTTGGAAAGCCGAACGCAACCAAGCGCTGTGCCCAATGAGATGGCGCTTCACAACTGCCAAGGCGCGAAATCGCCTCGCTCGCCTCTACCCCTCATTAGATGCCTGACAGACCACTAGTCGGGACCCTCACCCTGAGTGGTCCCGACGGGACTCGGGGATCGCGCGAGGTAAGCGACGATTAGAGCCGTGCCCCGCTGGAGTTCCTACATGACGTCGCGTCTTTGCCTGGCCGGCATCGTTCTGGCCGGAGCTGCCCTGGCCTCAATTCCGCCCGCACATGGCGGCAAAGCGTCCGCTCGGCGGGGGGAAGTTTCCGCCTACTTTCACGCTCCCGCTTGGGATGACTACGCTGAAATCCGACCCGGAGGCGTCACCGTCACCCCGAGTGGGCGTTTCTTGACGCCGGCTGGTCGCCTCATCTGGACACCGATGAACGCCTACACCGCGCGCTTCAATAGTGATGGCGCGGCGCTGTGCGCCGCCGAGGGCGGCAAACTCCTGGTCGCCGAGCGCCCGACCGAAACCGACGCGGGCGAGCGGTGGGTGGAGTCGAAGGGGGCATCCCCCAGTTTCACCGTCGTTGCAGACGGCACGATCTACTGGAGTGGCGGCGACGACGGGACCGTACGGAGAGTGCCCCGGGGGGCAACGGCCGCCAACGCAACATGGAGCCTGAACGTAGGGACGTTCAAAGACAGCGTCGTGGCGGATCTCGCGGTCAGTCCGGACGGCAAGCGCCTGTATGTTGCTGATGTTACCAACTTCCGAATCGTCTGTTTCGACACATCGAACGGCGCCCTCGTCTCCAGCACATCAGCCGGCCGCTACCCCTACGCACTGACGCTCTCTCCCGACGGGAAGCGCCTGTGGGTAGCGAACATCGGTGTGTTCCGGTACCAACGCATTGCCACGCCCACCAGCGGCAAGTTCGACCGACGTGGATTGTCACGTCCGGCTTTCGGTTTCCCCTCCAGGGAAGCGCGTGACGGCGTGGAGTTTGAGGGCCGTTGGGTGCCGGGGCTCGGTGATCCAAACAACCCCGAGAGTTTCAGTGTGTGGGGCATGGACGTGTCCGACCCCTCCCACATTCAGACGACTCACCGGATCAAGACCGGCGCCCTCGTCAACGCGGCCTACGAGAATGGTCGCACGGTGGGCGGTAGTTCTCCGTGCGCCCTGCTCCAATCCGGGGACCGCCTCTTCGTCGCCAACAGCAACAACGACACGGTCGATGTGATCGACACCCGCAAGGGCGCCGTCTCCGCGACGATCCGCATCCGCCCCGTCCGTCAACTGGAGCGATATCGGGGGGTAACGCCGTACGGGATGGCTCTGAGCCCGGACGGCAAGCGCCTCTTCGTCTGCGAGGCGGGGATGAACGCCCTGGCCGTCATCGACACCCAGAGGCTCACGGTCGTGGGCCATATCCCGACCGCGTGGTATCCCACGTCGGTGGATGTGTCTCGCGATGGAAAATGGCTGATCGTCGCAAATGCCAAGGGGCTGGGATGGGGCCCTCGCGACGATCGCAAGCCCCGCCGAGCGGAGCAGACGCGATTCGGATCCGTTCCGGGGTGCCTCCAGGTTTTGCCGGCGCCGGATGCCGACGCGCTAAAGAGCCATACCCGACAAGTACTGATTAACAACGGCCTTGTTGCGGATCCGGCACGGCTTGCGGGACTGCCCCGGGAGCCGATATCGCCACTTCCGGGATCGCCGAGCCGCCAGATCAAGTACGTGGTCTTCATCACCAAAGAGAACCACACGTATGACGGCATCCTGGGGGCGAGTCCCGGCGGGAAAGGCGACCGGGAACTCGCATGGTGGGGCGCGCCTCGAAAGATCGGCGAGCACGACAATGTCGTCGTCATGCCGAACCACCTGAAACTGGCAAAGGAGTTCGCGCACTCCGACAACTTCTATATGGAACCGGAAGCGAGCGGCGACGGACACCGCTGGCTCGTGGGCGCTTACCCCAACGTCTGGTGCCAGCGCATGTTCGAGCAGGGGTACTCCTTCAAAGCGAACTCGCCGGCGCCGGGTCGCCTGGTCTCGTTCGGCTCCAACGGCTCTATCGCCCCCGAGGACTACCTCGAAAGCGGTACCGTGTGGGAACACCTCTCCCGAGCAGGCATCTCGTTCCGAAACTATGGCGAAGGCTTCGAGCAGGCCGGCCAGTTGGAGGAACCCGGCACCAAGCCGACCGGATCCATCCTGCCGGTGAACATCCCGATGCCGAAGCCGCTCTTCGACAACACCTGCTTCGATTTCCCGGCCTACAACAACAACATCCCTGACCAGTACCGAGTGGATCAGTTCGTAAAGGACCTGGAACAGTACGGCGCGGGGAAGCGAGCTCCGCTTCCAAGGTTCCTGAACGCCGCGATCTGCAATGATCACGGGGCGTCACCCATGCCGAAGTATGGCTATCCCTACTCGGCCAGCTTCCTGGCGGACAACGACCTTGCCCTTGGGAGAATGGTTGAGTACCTGACGAAGCGTCCGGAGTGGAAGGAGATGGCGATCTTCGTGACCCAGGATGACAGCGGCGGCGATCCGGATCATGTTGACCGGCATCGATCCATCTGTATGGTCATCAGTCCCTGGGTGAAGCGGGGCTACGTGTCGCACCGCCATACGTCGATCAGCAGCATCCTGAAGACGATCTACCTGACGTACGGGCTCCCACCCTGCAACCTGTACGACGGACTATCCAGTGATCTGACGGATGTCTTTACGACTCGACCGAACTACGACGGCTATCGACACGTCGGGGTGGATGCGCGAGTATTTGATCCGGCCAGGGCCCGAGACCCAGGTGACCCGGACTACAAACAGGCGCGACTCCGCAGGAGCATTCCAATGGATGATCCGAGATTTTCGCACCACCTGCGTCCGGATGGAGACGCCGACGACGAATAACCGACGGCCGGCAGGGAGCGAGCCCGGTCAATCCACTCGCTCCTTGCCACGCTCAAGTCAGGGGTTGTTGCGGTCCTACGGACGTGTGTCCTCTGACTTTTCCGACTTCGGTTTCTGATCGCCGGATTTCTCCTTCGGCCCACCGGGCACGCGCGCTTGAATGCGGGTCCCTTCATCGATCGTGACGTGCTTGCCCTTGATGAAGGCCCCACCCACCAGGCCGACCGGTCCCAACACCACGAGGCCGGCGGTCGCGGCCCCCGGTCCCTCGGCGCTGAATCGTTCGCCCGATTTGTACGCCTCAAGCGCCACCCGACTGCCGTCAATCGCCTGCACGTTGTCCAATCGGATCTTGAGGCGGCCACGCTTCCCGAACCCGCCGGGCCTGCGCACCTCGGTCACCACCCCCACTCCCGGTGCATCCTGCGCGATCAGGGTCTTCCCATCGACCACCACGTTGGTGTAGACCCGAAGCCGGATCTTGTCGCCCTTCTGCGCAGTCTTCGTGCTGATCGTCTCCATGAACTGGAGCATGACGGGAGTGCCGGGAGGTACGGGAGCGGCGCTTGCCGAGTTCACCGACAAACACCCGAGGGACAGCATCCCGAGGGGCACAACCTTCAAGAGTTCTCTGCGGTTCACAGCGGATCTCCTTCGCGGCGCGGCGCCGAACCGCGCTCACGCCAGTCTCTTTCAACGGCAACCGGGCCGATTCGTAACGAGGTTCGCCCAGTATAATAGCCTGAGGGCGAAAGTTCCTCATGCAACCTGCCGACCCGTCAGACATCCGCACCGTTCCATGCATGACACTCTGGCGCAGAAACTGAGCCAACTCCCCGATCGGCCGGGCTGCTACACCTACCGCGACGTTGAGGGGAAAGTCTTGTACGTCGGCAAAGCAGAGTCGCTGCGAAGCCGAGTGCGGTCCTACTTTCAGGACAGCGCCGCTCATTCGAGCCGCATACGCCTGATGGTGGAGCGGATTGCCGACTTCGACATTCTGGTAACCGACACGGATGCCGAGGCTCTGCTGCTGGAATGCAACCTCATCAAGCGGCACCGCCCGGTGTTCAACGTTCGGCTCCGCGACGACAAACACTATCCCTATATCTGCCTGACCATGGATGAGCCGTTTCCTCGTCCCATCGTGGTGCGCCGAGTTCTGAAGGATGGCCGCCGGTACTTCGGACCGTACACGAGTTCCCAGGCCATGCGGCAGGCCCTACGCCTGATCAAATCGGTCTTCAAACTCCGTGGCTGCTCCAGGACGATTGAAGAAGGCGACACCCAACGGTTGTGTCTCGATTATCACATCGGACTTTGTGACGGGCCCTGCGCCGGACTCGTGAAGCGGATCGAGTACCTGAAGGCGGTGGATGAGGTAACCCAGTTCCTCCGCGGCAACGCCGGCCGCGCACTGGAGCTTCTGGATCAGGAAATGAGCGCGCAGGCCGAGCAGCTCAACTTTGAGGCGGCGGCACGTCTCCGAGATCAGATTCGAGCGATTCAACAGGTCGTGGAGCGTCAAAAGGTGCTCTCCCCCGGTCTGGAGGAGCAAGACGTCATCGCTATTGAGGCCAACGCTTACCAGAGCTGCGCCTCCGTGCTGCAGATCCGGGCAGGCCGGCTGGTAGGTGAAGACTACTTCTTTCTGGAGGGCGCAGAGGCGGATGATCTCGGTGTCGCGCTGCGCCAGTTCTTGCTTCAGTATTATGAGCGAACGCCATCCATCCCACGACGCGTCCTGGCTCCTGAGTTGTTGGAGAATCGGGATGAGATGGAGGGGTTTCTCAGGGCTCGGGCCGGCTACCGGGTCGAGGTGACCCACCCCCAGCGCGGGGATAAACGCCGCCTCCTCGAGTTGGCGTCCGCCAACGCCCGCCAGCACCTTGAGGAGCGCCGTAGCCAACTGGTGGAGGATCAGGCGAAGGCGGAGGAGTCGGTTTACGGACTCCAGGACGAGTTGGGGCTGCAGACCATCCCGCATCGGATCGAGTGCTACGACATCAGCAACACCCAGGGATCAGCGATCGTGGGAGCAATGGTGGTGTTTGAGGGTGGTCGGCCCAAGAAGAGTGATTATCGAAGATTCAAGATCAAGAGCGTCGAGGGTCCCAACGACTTCGCCTCGATGCGAGAGATGCTCCGGCGAAGGATTGCTCGGAGCACCTCCGGCGACACGCGATTTGGGGAACTGCCCGACTTGATGGTGATCGACGGGGGCAAGGGACAGCTTGGGATCGCTGTGGAGGTCCTGGCGGAGACCAGTGTCGAGATGGAGGTGATCGGTCTGGCCAAGCGGCTTGAAGAGGTGTTCGTGCCGGGCCGATCTGAGAGCATTTTGCTGCCCAGAAACTCGCCCGGCCTGTTCCTCTTACAGCGAATCCGGGACGAAGCGCACCGTTTTGGGCTGACCTATCATCGAAGCATTCGCGGCAAGCGGCAGACCCACAGCGCGCTGGATGACATTCCGGGAGTGGGGCCGAAGCGCCGCCTGGCGCTGTTGAAAGCGTTTGGTTCCGTGGATAAGATTAGGGACGCTTCGCCCGCGGAACTGGCTGAAGCCCCGGGCATGAACGCGACCGTGGCGGCTCAGGTCCACGCGGCGCTCCACCGCACCTGAAAGGCGCGCCGCCATGAGTCTTCTGCTCCGCTGGGGTGTTGCCACCCTGTCCCTGTTCGCCTCCGTCTGGTTGCTCCAGGCGATGCACCTGGCGGTCATCGAAACGAAGCACTGGTTCACCTGGGCCTGCGCCGCCGTGGTGATGGGTTTCGTGAATGCGTTTATTCGACCCATCGTTGAGCTTCTCGCAGCTCCGCTGAACTGTCTGACATTCGGGTTGCTCGGCATCGTGCTGAACGGAGTTTTCTTCTTACTGATCCCAGCCATCATGAATTCGCTCGGCCAGGATGTTTTTGAGGTACGCTTTGTCGGCGCCATTGTCGGAGCCGTGCTCGTGGGGCTGATCAACGGCGCCATGGGTTCGCTCGTGCTGGGTTCGAAGAAGAAGTCCTGAGTAGATGCCAACGCCCGCCCATCCCGCCGCGCCGACCGACGAGTTCTCCACGCGAGCCAGCGCCGCAGTGCGACCGGACCGCCCCACCCGACTGGTGTTGATTACAGGCATCTCCGGATCCGGCAAGACCTCGGCCCTCCGAGTGTTTGAGGACCTCGGTTATTACTGCGTCGATAATCTCTTGCCGCAACTTCTCCCCCAACTCGCCGATCTTGCGGGCGACGAGATGGCCAACATCGCCTGCGTGGTGGATGTCCGCGCCGGCGCGGGGCTTTACTCCCTGGAGCCTGCACTGGAAGCGCTGAGCCACCGAAACGTGGTTACCACGATCGTATTCTTCGACTCTTCGGACCCCGTTCTGGTCAATCGATTCAAGGAGACGCGGCGCAAACACCCCCTCTTGCTGGACGAAGGTGGGATTCTCCCCTCTATCCAGCGCGAGCGGGAGTTGTTGAGCGAGTTGAAGTCGCGCTCCCATAAGATCATCGACACGAGCGACCACACTCCCCGATCGCTCTCGCAACTCCTGGAACGTCTCTTCGGGGAGCTCGAGGGCCCACAGGCGGGCCTGGTGATCACAGTTCAGTCGTTTGGCTTCAAACATGGTCTCCCTCTGGATGCGGACCTGGTCTTCGACGTCCGGTTTCTTGCGAACCCGCACTACGTTCGCGAATTGCGCTGGCAAGACGGCCAGCAGAGCGCCGTGGTGGATTACGTTCGACAGGACCCCTTGACGCAGCCCTTCATGGATCGGCTGCTGGACCTCGTGACGTTTACCATCCCTCCGTACATTCAGGAGGGCAAGGCGTACCTCACCATCGCCATCGGCTGTACCGGGGGCCGACATCGGTCCGTGATGGTGGCGGAGGAGATGGCGACGTTCCTCCGATCCCGGGGATATCAACCGCTCGTACAGCATCGGGACATCCGGAAGTGATTCGCCGTCGGGGCTCTACTCGCGGAGCCCCGACGGCGGTGAGTGTCTCCATGCCTTCAGACAACAAGCCGCAGGCGCCGAAAAGGGGCCCGATCGGGACCCTCAGCCGTGTTGTCACAGACGTGCTGGCACAGATTCTCACGCTGAGGAAGTGGCTCCGGTACGGCCTCCATCTCAAGCGCTGGCTCGCCGTGAGCCTGCTCGGGATTCTGATCCTGGTGGCGGGCGTCGACTTGATGCTGCTGTTGCAGCTCGCAGAGCTCGGCGATACGCTCGATGCACTGATGTACCAGGCATTCGGCATCGGCTTTCGGGACCCATCGCCCCTTCGGGCGCTTAGCTACCAGCTTTCGATCGGGCTGCCGCTGTCGGTGCTCGGTTTGCTCGTGTTTCTCTACGGTTTGAGGAACACCCTTACGTCGCTCACCAGCGCCGTGCTACCGGCCGCGGAGGAACCCATCGTCGACGTCATCTGGAGGCGGCGGCAACTCACGCAGGGCGCCCGGATTGTGGTGATCGGCGGCGGCACCGGTCTCTCAACGATGCTTCGCGGGCTGAAGGAGTACACGAGCAACATCACCGCCATCGTGACGGTTACCGACGACGGCGGCAGCAGCGGGCGCCTCCAGCGTGAATTCAATATGTTGCCGCCAGGCGACATACGAAACTGCCTGGTGGCGCTCGCCGACGCCGAGCCCTTGATGCAGGATCTCTTCCAGTACCGCTTTCGAGATCCATCGGGGGGTGGCGAGTCGTCTGGCCTGTCCGGCCACTCCTTCGGAAACCTGCTAATTGCCGCGATGCTCGGCATCACCGGCGACTTTGAGGACGCTGTTCGGGAGACCAGCCGGGTTCTGGCGATCCGTGGCCGCGTACTCCCGTCCACCACCTCACACGTGAAGTTGGTGGCGATTATGGATGACGGAACCGAAGTGGTGGGCGAGACTTCCATCACCTCCCACGGCGGACGGGTCAAGAGTATGCGGTTGAGTGATCCCACCGCAGAACCCCTCGAGGAGACCTTGCAGGCTATTCGGACCGCCGACGCGATCATCATCGGTCCCGGAAGCGTCTACACATCAGTCGTACCAAATTTTTTGGTGCAGAGGGTGGCTGACGAAGTCGCCGGAAGTCCCGCGCTCCGGGTCTATGTCTGCAACGTGATGACACAGCCCGGTGAAACGACCGGATTCTCCGCCTCGGATCACGTGAAGGCGCTCCACGAGCAGGCAGGTCGGCGCGTTTGTGACTACGCGTTGATCAATGTGGTGGAACCGAGCGCCGAGGTGAGGAGCCGCTATGATCAGGTGGGCTCGCACTGGGTGCTTCCCGATGTGGAAAAGGTTCGGGCGCTCGGAGTTCGACCGATCCCCGGCGACTACATTGCCGAGGGAAATGTAGTTCGACACGACCCCAAAAAACTCGCGGCGCGCATCACCCAACTGATTGCGCGCCGCGATCACAGCATTCTCAGGATTTGACGCTGATAGGTTTCGGCGCCGCCTCAGCTCGTTACGACCAGAGTTCCTCGATCGGCTCTCCGCCGAACGCCAGGATCGGAACGGGCCTCCCCGTGTGATCCGTGTAACTGGTCTCTAACGGAACCCCCATGTGCTTGTAGATGGTGGCCGCCAGGTCCCCCGGTTCCACGGGCCGGGATGCGATGTCGCTTCCGTCAGGCTCCGATGAACCGATCACCTGGCCATGATGCAGGCCGCCGCCGGCGATGGCCATGGAGGCGATGTTGTTCCAGTGGTTGCGACCGTCCGCTGCAGTCATTTGCGGCGTTCGGCCAAACTCACCCATGCAGAGCACGAGCGTGGTCTCAAGGAGGCCCCGCTCTTCCAGGTCGCTCACGAGGGTCGTCACCAGATGATCGAAGAGCGGCAGGATCGGTTTCAGGCCGGACTGGATGCCGCCATAGGGTGGCACGTCGTCGCCATGGCTGTCCCATGTGCCTGAAGCTGTGTGGTAGCTCAGGTCGAGCGTGACATAGTTGACGCCGCGCTCCACCAGCCGTCGACAGAGAAGCGCCTGCTGATGCCACAGGTGCTTGCCGTAGCGCTCGCGCACCTTCTGGGGTTCGCGTGAAATGTCGAATGCTTCTCGAGCTGCGTCTCCGAGGATCAGGTCCACGGCCTTCTGCTCAAGGTTGCTCATCGCTTCCATTTCCGGGTTGTCGTCCACCTTTCGGCGAACGGCATCTACGGCCTGCCGCAGCGAACGGCGGCGGTGCACTCGATCCGCGGTGAGGTTTCCCGGAAGTTGAAAGAGGTTCCCGGGCGACATCTGCCCCGTGTCATCTCCCAAAAGCGAATAAATGGGTAATCGGGCAGCGTCGTTTCCGATGAAGGGATCATACTGCTTGCCCAGGAAGCCGGCGACCGCGAGGTGGCTATCGGAACGGCGAAACGCCACGTAGGGCGGAAGTTCGGGATTGTTTGGCCCCATGTGCTTGGCGCAGATGGACGCAATCGCGGGGTACTTCCGGGCGTTCGGATTGACTCGGGGTTCTGCGGCCAAGTTCGCGGTCTGAAGCACCATATTCGGCTCATGGTTGCTCTTCTTTGCGTTCAACGACCGGATGACCGTGAACTTGTCCAGCATCCCCGCCATTTTGGGCAGGTGTTCGCAGATCCGTACTCCGGGAATGCGCGTGGGTATCGTCTGGAACGGACCCCGATTCTCGATCGGCCGGTCCGGCTTGGGATCCCACGTGTCAATGTGGCTCGGCCCACCGGTCATCCAGAGAAGAATGACGCTGCGCTTTCGAGCAGTGGATCTGCCTTCTTTAAGTGCCTGTTGGTTGGCTTCGACGAGGCGCTGGACGCTCAAGCCCCCCATGCCCATCATCCCCGCCTTCAATAGGTTACGGCGCGTCTGAAGGTAGAGTCCCTCTCGCACAAGCGGGTTCAGATCAGTAAACGCGTGATCTTCGCGATGCTGCCGCCGATTACAACCCATGTTTTACACCCATCCGGCCCAAGACTTCTGGTAGGTTGGGACACCTTCGAGGCCTGGATGTTTCACCGGGTGCGGCCCGGCTCAGGCCTGTTGTTGAGAACGGGGTCGAGCCGGAACCGGGTCTGATACCGAGACTGCCCCCTGTGAGTTATAGCCGCCGGGGGATCTGAGACCAATAACCCTTGATTAGCGGCGACGAGTTCCAGGCGGTCGCCAAAAGATCTCAAAGTCCTGCTTGGGTGTGGTTACCGCGTTCCACTTACTGTCGCCGTAGAGTACCCCCCGCGCCGAGTAGACTCCGGGCTTAACCTTTCGTCCATCCAGGGCCCGCTGGTCCCAGGTCGACTGTTCGGAATGGTCTCCACCGGGAAGGAGCGTGAGAGGTGGCGCCGTAAGCGCCGTCGGGCGGTTGGCCGCCGAGGACCAGATCAACTCGTCGCCCTGAATGACCTGGATCTCCATAGGAACACCCGCCGCGAAGCGCAGGGTGGACTCAGTTTTCCCGGAGTTCCGCACGGTGAATCGGAACGGGATGGTTTCATCCACGTAGAAGTCGCCGTGACTGCCGATCTCCAGTACGGCGCGAATCTGCTCTGCCTCCCCGTCGCCCCGCGGAATGTTGTCGAATGGGGCCGCTTTGGGAAACAGCCCACCCGAAGTTGCCGTTGCCGGATTCCGAGCAGCGAGAACCACCCCCGGACGTCTCTCGCCGGGGGCCGGCTTTTTTGCGGTGGCGCCTCGCCGACTGTCGGCGGGCGTCATCTCCGGAATGTCCGGCACCGGGTTTCGGACACTCCGGGTAGCAGGCTTAGTCCAGTCTTCCTGAATGGGAGGTGGACTCACCTGTGTCGCGGCAACGGCGGCAGTATCGCCCGGGTGCGGGGCCTCAATGGTCGATCCGATCGCTCCCATCAGCGCCATGGCAAGTACTCCGCACGCGCCCGCGATGGCAGCGCGATTTCGACCGCTCTCCGCTACCGTTGGGCGCGGCGGGGGAATAGGAATAGGCTTGCGCACCGGCTCGGCCTGTACGGCGGCCCCCTTTGCCGATTGCTTTGACCTGCCGGTACGGCGTCCGATACGGAGGACGTTGAATGCATCTCGCCCCCGTCGGGCGATCTGAAGGAGTTCCGGCACGCCCAGGCCAAGACGGGCGAGTTCTTCGAGGGGGATGACGCCTCGGACCGCCTTGTTGAAAGCGTCGTTCTTGAGTGCGGCCTCCTGTCGACGGAGTCGCTGACGAGCGGCCGTGACTTCAGCCTGTGGGTCTGCCGAGCGAATGAGTTCACGCAGGGATTCGTGCGGCTTCACCAGCTCGTAAATCCCAACGGAACCATCCAACCCGGACATTTCGCACAGCGTGCAGCCCGCCCCCCGTCGAAAGTGGCTGTAGGAGAGCCCGCCGAAGTTCCTTTGGAGCGCCCACTGAATGGCCGGCTCCAGCCGATCCGGTTTCGCACATGCCTTGCAGACCCGACCGGCCAGGCACTGCCCGATGGCGCCAAGGAACACCTCTGCGAGCTGGTCCGAGGGGGCTCCCATCTGCAGCATGCGCCAGATGCCACCCACTCCGTCCGCAGCGTCGACACAGACCAGCACCAGCCGGCTGCGGGCCGCTTCCACAACCCGATTGCAGGTATCGTTGTCTCGGAGCGCCCCCACTCCGACAACCCCGCCCTCGAGCTCCAGGAGCGCCTGAAGCGATCCAACGGCGGCGCCCTCCATCTGGATTGCGCCCGGCACAAAGCTTTCTACCGACTCCTCAACCGTGGCGACCTCGCGACCCGCCGCCAGAAGCAAGGATACGATGGAGTAGAAGGTGGTGGTTTTGCCGGATCCCTGGAGCCCGGCAATGACGACCAGACCTGTTTCCCGCTGCGGCAACTCCTCCACGAACTTCTGCAGTTCCGCTGAGAGCCCGAGCTCCGTCGCGGGCCGAACGCGATCCGTTCCTGCCACAAATCGCAGGTAAAAGCCCTCGCCCGCAGTACTCGGGTAGGTCGAGACCCGGAGGCGACACTCATCATCCCCGAGAAGCAGCGTAACGGCGCCCTCCTGGAGGGTGTCTGAACGAGAATGATCCAATCCCGCCGAGGCTTTCAACGACCGTAGATCTTCCGGTCCGATCGCCAGGCCAAGCGAGACTCGACTGCGGATGCGACCCCCAATCCGGAAGCGCACTCGGAGCCCCGAAGCCTCCGATTTGAGATGGATATCGGTGGCCCGTTCCTCGGCAGCTTCGGTCAAGAGCCTCAGGATCGCAGCAGTCAGGGGACTAGGGTCGACGCTGGTGGTCGGCGTGGACCTCTGCGAAGTCGCATCCCTCGGAGGCTGCAGCCACCCGGTCTCTTGTATCAAGAACTGCTTGACCTGCGAAGGAGGCGCCAGCACGGCACGAATACGATAGCCGGTGAGATCCCGCAGGCGTTCCAGCGACGCATCGTCCAGGCCAGTCGCCGAGGCAACCACGAGCATTCCCCGCTCCACCCGGAGTGGAACCGCCCCCAACTCGATCTGGATCTCGGTCGGGATGGTTCGAGAGATCCCCTGAGCAGGGCCCTCGCGTTGAATGTCGACGAGCGGCAGTCCGAGTTGTTCGGCTCTGAGCCCACAGAGTTCCCACTCGGAACAGGCTCCGCACTCGATCAGCGCCTCAAAGAGCGAAATGCTGAGTACAGTGGCCCGGCCCTCGGCGATTGCGAGCGCTTCTGGCGTGACAACTCGGCGGCCGACCACCCACTCTCGAAGTTCGCTATCGCCAGACGGCATTGCAGCGCTTTCTCTCATCACCAGCATTGGGGAATTGTCACGCACCCGAGTCCTCGCCCGAGCATGCTTCCACACCGCATGGGGCACTGCCGCCCCCCGATGCTCCTGTCCCATGAGGACCGGGATCGGAGAGGTCGTGTACTAACTCAGGTGCAACCATACGAATGCCTCGTGCAATACGGTGCTCGTCCCCACCGATTCACACTGTAGCCCACCCTGGGCACTGTGGCACATACTTCCGCACGCACGCGGGTGCTCCCGCGGCAATATCTACTCGCTAGCGCCCAACTACCATACTTCCGCACGCACGCGGGTGCTCCCTGAACCGCGAACCTATCACAATCTTCCCAAGGAACAAATCGGGAACCGGGATCTGCTCGTTCCGCGTACATAGGTATGATCGTGGACTCCCCGCGCGCACGATTCCGGAAATGGTTCGGCACATCGGCTCCTAAGCTCAATCCGGTGTGATTGAATCAGACGTGAGCAATCTCGACATCGAGTCCGGTTGGGAGCAGGGCGAGTTTAGCCCTCCCGATGACCTCATCGCAGAACGCGAGGCGTTTTCGGCACGCAACGGTCGTTGGCGTTTCAGCGCCAGGCGGCTGGGTCGAGAATGGGAGCGGCTCAGTGGTGTTCGAGGGGATAAACCAGACTCTGAGGAGGCGAGCGAATCGAAGGGTTCTACTCGCCGAGTTGGCCGGCGAGTGACCCCGGCGAGGAGAGATCATTGAGACGCGGCCGCATGAGCTCCACCGGCTGGCTACTGACCGGGTTCGCTGGGATCCTGCTGATCTTCGGGACGGAGATGGCGCTCCGTACGTTTAATCCGAAGCCGCCCCCACCTCCGGAAGATCCGTTGGCGAAGGTCAAGCCTCCGTTCGAGGTCGGAGACTCGGCGCCTGACATCATCCTCCCCGACAGCAAAGGACAGATTCAGCAGCTGTCAAAGGTGGTCCGCAAACCGAGCTTGATGATTTTCTCGTGCGGATGCGCCAATTGCCGTACGTTTCAGACCTATCTCGGGATGCTTGTGAAGAAGCTCGGCCCAAAAGCTCCGGATATCATCAGCGCGGGATCCACGGACCCTGCCGCCGAGGAGGCCTGGGTTCGGGATACCGGGCTGCGCCAATACGTGATGATGTACGAAAAGGGGGCGGGTCCTGAGGCCACTCCGAAAACGCACTACATTGATGACTGGAAAGGTCATCCCTGTCCCAGAGCGTTTGGCCTCGACAAGAAGCTGAAAGTCTCCTGGATCGGCACATCGCCCGAGCAGACTCAGGGGTCCATCTACCCTCTGCAACTCGAACTCGCGGAGAAGCTTGGATTTGTCGTTCCCGGCCCGGAAAAGAAAGCCGCCAAAGGGCGCCTAATCGCTCCGGACCCTATTCCTGACGGACCCGGAGCTCCCTCGCTGCCCCAGTCGATGGGCAGCCTCCCGGGAAGCACACCCGGCTAGGGCTCCGAAGTATCGGTCTGTCACAAGAAAAGAGGGGGCGTCTCGATCGAGACGCCCCCTTCTGCTCTTGCCGGGATCGAGATTTGCGCTAGAAGCCGGCCCCGGAGGATCGTACCCGTACCCAATACACGACATCAGCCAACGACACGGTGACGTCGCCCCGGATCCCACTCAGCTTGATGCCGGTGGAGGGAATGCTGGTGAGCTTCCCCGAAAAGCTCTCGCCGTCCGCCGTGGTCACCACAGCGGTGCCTCGACCGATATCGCGACGGAAGGTGACCAGTTCGGCAAGGGGCACTCGCACTCTCACGCCGGGAACCGGCTCAAGGGTCATCTCGCCCGGGATGGAACCGGTCGTATCCCCCTCCAGCGGAAGTGCTTCCACGCTTCGGATGCGATCCAGCGGTACGCGGAGAGTACCATACAGCGGCCCGGACAGCGTCAGGCTGCCCGCGGGCAGCTTCAGCAAACGCCAACCGCCCCCACCGCGGGATGCGTCACCCGCCGAAGTTCCGCCCGAGGAGCCGCTCCCATAGCTGCTGGAAGCCGGCGCCTTGAAGCCTTCACCCGGCTGCGACAGCAACTCCACATAGAAACTCCCAATGGGCAGGCCTGCCGAAGCCTGGGTGATACGGGTCAAGCGGAAGAGATCCGTCCATTGGCCCTGGCGCGTGCGTCCGGCGCCGTCCGTCAGGGGGAGCAACGCCTCAGGAGACTGTTCGAGCGTGCCGATTGTCACCAGCCGGCCGTAGTCTCCTTCCCACTCGATCTGAAATCGGGGCTTGCGAGACACGTAGATGGTGTTGGGCTGCGGGATGGATCCGATCTCTATCTCCAGATCCGTGGCCGTCGCAGTCTTCGGAGGCTCCGCCTGTCGTCCCGCCTGCGGGAACGCCGCCGCCGGAAGCAGCGCCAGAGCCAGCAAGGAGCCCGCGAGTTGCTTTCTCATCCAGACATGCCTCTCTTCTGCCGGCTGTTAACCAGCGAAAAACCGTTCCATTGAATTCCGTTCGCCGGTAGGGCGAACCGACGATTAGGTACGAGTGCGGACGAGTTCCGTCTCAACCCATCTTCGCACTCTGGAGTAGTCTATTCAACGTGTCGACCCGAACCCCCCTCTTCCGGCGACAGTCAACCCTGAGGGAACTGCTTTCCGGTGTCCCGAATCTCCCGGGAATCTACCGCTTCTATGACGCTGCCGACCGGCTCGTCTATGTTGGGAAGTCCGTGAGTTTACGGGATCGGGTGCGCAGCTACTTTACTGGCGATCCACCGACCGCGAAGCTTCGACGGATGAGGCTGGAGGTGGTCCAGTTCGATTGGGAACTGACCGGATCGGAACTCGAGGCGCTCCTGTTGGAGAGCCGGCTCATCAAACAGCACCAACCGCGCTTCAACGTGCTTCTGAAAGGGTTTGTCCCACTCCCCTTTGTTCGGGTGGACTGGAGCGATCCGTTCCCCAGGCTCGAAGTGACCCGCGAGCCTCAGCGCGATGGAAAGACCTACTACGGACCGTTCCACCGTCGAGAGGTCCTCGAGTCGGCGGTTCGGGCACTCTCGGACACACTCGGGTTGCGCGATTGTGAACTACCGGGTCGCTCGCTGCGGGGCACCCCCAGTTGTCATCGATACGATCTTGGCTTTTGCACCGGACCGTGCCTCGGCAACATTGAAGAGGCCAGCTATAAGGAGGCTGCTCGTACCGCTTGTGAGGTGTTTGAGGGACGGGATCAAGAAGCACTCGCAGTGCTGCGCGAACGGATGCATCGGGCGGCGGAGCGCCTCCGCTTTGAGCAGGCTGGACGCCTGCGCGATGCCCTTATCCAGATTCAAGGCATCGCCGGCAGGCAGCAAGCGATTCTTAGTGCCGTGGAAGAGCTTTCTCTCATTGCAGTCTGCCCTTCTCGGTCCAATGACCGGCTCGTCGGCTTTGTGTTTCGAAACGGTCGATTTGTCGGGCAGATTGACCTGGCTCGGGATGACCTGATTCGGCAGGATGGGCGAATGGCGCTTGCGGGACTGCTGCTGGATGTCTACGGAGCTGCGGACTCGGTGGGGGGAATGGCCCTGAACTCGGCCCTTCTAGATGAGGTTCAGATCATCTCCGCATGGATGCGCCAGAAGACCCGGGAGGGGCAAACCTGGGTGTTCCCCCGGGACGCGACCCCGAACTCCATGCTTTCGGGCCTCAACCGATTTCTGGAATCTCTCATCTCCGAGGCACTACCCGACCGTCGAGAGTCTGCAGCTTAGTTGTGGGTATCTCTGATCTTCTTGAGGGCGCCCACATTGCGGATGGTGATCTGACCCCGTTCGTCAACAGAGACGTGCCCCTGTCGCTTGAGGAAACCCATGACCTTGTTGACGCTTTCTCGAGAGGCCCCCACAAGGGCCCCGAGATCCGTTTGGGTCAACTTCAGATCGATCCGAATCCCGTTGGTGCCCACGATTCCATTTTGCTCGGCCAACCGAAGGAGTTGGAGCGCCAGGCGACCGTTCACATCCAGCTCGGAGTAGGCGAGATAGATTTCAGTGGTCCGGCGAAGCCGCCCCGCAAGCGTTTCGAGGAGCACGAGTGAGATGCTCGGGTTGCGGCGGATGATATCGTGGAGATCATCGCGGATGAGCATGAGCAGTTCGGTGGGAGCCAGGGTGGTCGCATCCGCGGATCGCTCCTCCCCATCCAGCACCGCCAACTCTCCAAAGAACTCCCCGTCCCCTAGAATAGTGATGATATGATCTCCACCATCGTTGGTTTCATTGTGAATCTTCACTTTGCCGCTGACAATGATGTACAGCGCCACTCCCGGATCATTCCGGTGGAAGATGTTTGCTCCCTCTTTGCGATGTAGTTGTCGTACTCGCGCCGCAACGAGGTTTAGCTCGACTTCCGAGAGACCCTCAAACAGCGGAACCTCGGCCAAAAGATCTTTGATAGCGCTCATGGAACCCACCCCGATCCTGGCAACCGACAGCCGAGTCAGACTGCCGCAGATTGCTCGCGGGGACTGGCCAGGGCGGAGAAGAATCGACATACTGATGTCGACTGGAACACTGACCTTCCGGTTGCCGTGTCTCCGCGAGCCTCGGGCAGCCTTGGAGCGTCGGATCCCGTGTGCCACGATTCCCCGAGGACTTCGTGGGCCCATTTGATCCAGCCGCCAACCTATGCACAATCTTAACACCAACCTGTCGGGCCGCCGAATTCTCGTGACCGCAGGGCCAACCTGGGTTCGAATCGACGCGGTCCGCCATATTGCCAACCTCTCCAGTGGTCGAACCGGATTGCTGATCGCCCGCCGGCTCGCCGATGCGGGGGCCGAGGTATGGCTGCTCTTTGGGCCCGGTCGGTGCAGTGTCTCAGACTCGGACCGAACACGGATGCACGTCGTCGACTTCGTGACCTACGACGATCTTTACGAGGCCATCTCTCGGGCGGCGGCGGCGCGATGCTTTGACGCGCTCGTTCACTCGGCCGCGGTGTCGGACTATCGTCCCATTTCGGAGTCGACCGGCAAGTTGCCCTCGGGAGAAGATGGCCTGGTTTTGAATCTGGCGCCCACCGCCAAAATCGTCGACCTGGTTAGACCTCTCGATCCGGACGTGCTGTTGGTCAAGTTCAAGCTGGAAGTCGGCAGGTCCGTCGAGGAACTTCTCTCGGTTGCGGAGACCAGTCGACAACGCTCCGCCGCAGACCTGGTGGTCGCAAACGATCTCGGAAGGATGGCGCCGGGATGCCATCCGGCCTGGATCCTGGGACCCACCGGCGCGCTCGGCCAAACGGAGACCACCGAAGCCCTGGCGCAGCGTCTCACTGAAGTGTTGAGTGATCAACTCGCGGGACGCGGCAGTCGAAAAGTCTGTTCGGTTCCGGCACTTCTGGACGCACCGGATCGTCCAAGAGTGGGTAAGACAGTGTGATGCAGATTCGCGGCAAGTCGGGTGCAAAACGGAATGAACGCTAGAACCAGCTTCGGCAAAGACTTTCAGGACGGGGCATTGGCCCGACTGATGCAGCGGCAGCAGGTTGCGACTCTCTATCTCCAGAACCGACTCGTCTTGCGGGGACGAATCCAGAGATTCGACGCATTTGTGGTGATGATCGCCCCGTTGGATGGCGGGCCGAGCCAGATGATCTATAAGAGCGCGCTTGTGTCCATCTCCGGGCCCGCCCAGCGACCGGAACGACCACCGGGCCGAGGGCGACGATCCGAGGGAGAGCCCCGACCGGAGGCTGCGGACGAAGGCGCAGCCGCTCAGGACGCGCCAGGCTGATCGGACGCACTCCCAGTTCGGGGCCGGCAGAGGCTCCATTTCAGGATTGGGGGAGTCACCACTGTTGTCGTCATTACCATGAGGACGATGGCGCCAAACACGGAGGTGTCCACCACAGGCTGAAGCTGGCCCGTTGCGTCGGGAAGCTTTAGCGTCAGACCGACATTTGCAAAGATCAGACCCACTTCTCCACGAGGGATCATCCCGATCCCAACGGAGAGGCGATCGAGACCCTTCTCCAGCACGCCTAACGCGCACACTTGCTTGCCGAGCACGGCGCAAAAGGTGAGGCCCCCTGCGAGGAGCAGAGTCTGGGGGTTACCAATGGCCGCCAGATCCACGCGGGAACCGGTGACGACAAAGAACACCGGCACGAGAAAACCGCTGATCGGGTGGATCAACTCCTCGATCGTGTGATCCCCGCGGACCCGTAAATCCTCGTAGTGCAGTTCATCGAGGATCAGGCCGGCCGCGAATGCGCCCACGATCGGCGCCAGGCCGATCTGCGACGCCAGCAGCGCAAGAGTGAAGCAGAATGCCAGGCTCGTGGCGAGAAGAATGTGCTGACCGTTCAGGAATGCGGCCAGACCGAACAGGCGGGGAGACACTTGCCTCCCCAGCCAGAGTGCGCCACCCAGGAAAAGGAGGCTCTTACCGACAATGAGCGCGACACTCATCACCGACAGCGCCGTGCCGCCAACTGCGCCCTGGATCAGCCCGGATACGACAGCAAGGGCAACGAGTCCCATCACGTCGTCGATAACGGCTGCACCCAGTACGATTTGCGCCTCCGGTCGACCGACCTGCTTCAGGTCCTTCAGTACTCGGGCGGTGATCCCCACACTGGTCGCACACAGCGTGACGCCCACGAACACCTGTGCAAGCGCTGAGACGTGGGGATAGAGCACCTTCATCAGTCCCCAGCCCAGCAGGAACGGCGCTACCACCCCGAGTGACGCAACAACAAAGGCGGACGCGCCGACCTTTCGCATTCTGGCGATGTCGGACTCCAACCCCACCTCGAAGAGGAGGATCACCACGCCGAGTTCAGCCAGCGCGTGGATTCCGCCGTCGGTTCGCAGGAAGTCGAATCCGTGAAATCCCAGAAGCCCCAGGTTTCCCAGCCCGATCCCGGCCAGGATCTCCCCCAGAACCGCCGGTTGACCCAGCCGTTCAAACAGCTCCCCAACCACTTTGGCGCCCAGCAGGACGAGCACGAGGCCGAGCAGCACCGGCTCCAGAAACGGATGCTCGCCGGAGTTGCTCGCGTAGGCGACAGACTGAGACGCCAGCACCATGGGAACGACGAGTCTCGTCAGTCGTCGCCTTGAAGATTGATTCATAGAGGTCTCGTCGACCCGAGCTGTCGGGCACGGCTACTTATTGACCGGCTCAAGCGTTAACTTCAAACGGGGCGTACGTTAGCCGCGGCGATGCCGCCGCAGTCGAGCAACCAACCACTCAGACAGCTCCTCGGAATCCGGGAGAGAACCAAGGGTCCAGGAGAGCGCCCCTCCGTCGCTGAGCGACTGGAACATTCTCTCCGTCCAATTGTAGTACTTGCGGCTAGAGAAGCCGGTGCGCTCCCGGGGGACGTTGTACAGCCAGAGCGACCTCGGCGCCGACAAGGCGGCAATCTGCGGCAGGTCGGCCACGGTCAGAATGGCGGCTACCGGAGGCAGCAATTCGGGCCGATCGTGATAGGTCGCCCCGCACACGTCGGCCACACAAATATGAATCCGGGGATCGAACGCCGAAAGCAACAGCGCCGCCAGCCCCATTTGTCCCACCCCGATGACTGCCAAACCGCGTGGATCGATTCCGGGCTGACCATGCAACCAGTTGACGGCCGCTTGTGCCTCCGATGCCACATCCGATATTTCGGGCCGACCCCACGCGACGCGCCGCCGCAACCTCAGGTCGGGGTGTCTCAACAACTCTCGACTGTCTCGGATGAACAGTGCGTATCCGGCGGCGCGGAACGCAGCGGCCACCGGGTGCACAAGGACCCGGTCCGGTGCGAGAGGCGTGTCGCGATCCGCGAGAATCAGCGCCACCGGGGCCGACGGCTGACTGCCCGGGATCAGGTGTCCCTGTACTCGCTCGGCCCCATTCCAGCCCAGTGAAACCCGAACGATGCCCTCCTGCGAGTCCCCCACAGGGCGGAGGTTGGCGTTGACCCACGCCGGTGCATCGGCCCAGTTCACCACAGCCTTCAGTTTCGCGCGCAGTTCTTCCTGATAAGTCTTCCGCGGACCTTTGCCTTCGAGTTGAGGGTGCTTGACGGCGTGCGTATCGCGAAACCACTCGACAATTCCATCCGCCGCTCCGTCATCGCCAGAACTCGCCAGCCGGTCCCGAGGCGGCGCGCCGTGAGTCACCATTTCTGCCGCCGACGGCCGAGGGGCGGATGCCGGTCGAGTGGTCGCGGGGGCGCCGGCGCAGAGGCTTCGCGCCATGAAGTCCAGGATAACGGCCGGGAGTGTTTCCGGGGAGTCAGGGTCAGGGGTTAAGGCGTTGATTTCCAACCGATCTTCCTGCCCCCAGAGCCGGTAGAGCGACCGGAGCTGAGACACTGCCGGACCGTTCGGATCGAATCCGCTACCGTCTGCAGAAGAGCGCTGGGAAATCAACTGGAGCGGCATGGGACTCTGCATTCCCAACACCTCCACCTCGCTGCTCCAGGCCAATAGCCCCGGGATTGGCTCCTCCACCGCGGAGCACAGCTCACCGGGCAACCCCGACCGACTCGCCGACGGATCTTCAACCAGGGTCACTGCTCGGGCGCGATCATCAATCGCGAGGAGCGCCAGAATGTCGCGGTTCGTGTCGGGATCTCCGACGACTCCGATGCGCCTGCGATCCACCTCCGGATTCGAGCACAGCAAATCCAGGGCTCGTGAGAGCGCCCAGGCCATCACTCCGCATGGGAGCAGCGACATCTCCATCCGGCAGAGGGCCAGCCGATCGACTTCCAGCACCACCTGACCGCCACGAGCCAGCGACAGGGGCAGCAACCCGACCTCTTTGTTCTCCCAATCAGCAGATGCTCCGCGGGCAAGGAGCACTGCGGGAAGAAGCCGCGCCGTCCCTCCGGGCTCCTCGGCGGGAGGCAATGCGAGTCGACCGGAGATCCAGACGCCGCGCCAGCATTGCCAGTGAACCCGATGAGCCACCAGCCCGTGCCAATCCTCACCAGGTTCGAGGTGGATTTGGAGTTGCGATCGGGGCGGGGCCGGCTCCATGCCGATGGCGGATCGCACACCACCCCGAATGATCTCGCGGCGGATGAGCCAATCCTGCTTGGTCTGCGGACTCGGGGCGCCCGGCGTGCGCTCACTCGGGACGGGCCCAGCCACCGGGATGGCGGCCGCCCCAACACTCTCGCGCGGTTCGATCAAAAGCGTCTCCGGTTCCTTCCCTGGGGCCTGGTCCACGAGAGCTCGCGTGAGACGTTGCAGCCGCTATTGGAGCGAACACAGAGTCAACCGTTTCGCCACGCTCCCTACCCCGTCATGATCTGACATCGGCGGGCCGGAGTCGTACAACTAAATTGAGGGCAGATTGCCCGTAAGTCGTGCTCCGTCGTGGGATGTGAGTCTCTCATGCTGAACAAACTCCGCTGGCTCCTTGCAGTGTTCGCACTGTGCGTCGCAACGCCGGCCGGCGCCGCTCCTGACAAGGTGTCCTGGAAGGCACGCCTGACGCCGTCCGATGCTCGCAGCGGAGAGTCGGCCCAGGTGGTGCTGGAAGCCACCATTCAGGCGGGCTGGCATATGTACTCGCTCACCAAACTCGACGGCCCCTTTCCCACCTCCATTGAGTTGCTTCCAGGAGTTGCGCTGAAGCCGGACGGCAAACCGGTCCAGCCGGCGCCCCACAAGCGCAAGGATGAAGGATTCGGAATTGAGATTGAAGAGTATCTGGGTCAGGCGGCCTTCGGCCACCCAGTGAAGGTAGCCGCAGCATCGGGATCAGGCAAGGCGCTCGTCAAGATCCGGTACCAGGTCTGCGACGAGAGCATGTGCCTCCCGCCCAAGACCGTGGAGGTACCCGTGGAGTTCGCGGTCGCCGCCGGGACCGCCCGACCGGATCACCTCACCCCCGTTACCTCCATCCCCGAGCAGCCGGCGGGCTACCGGAAGCCCACGGGAGCGGAAGCGCCTGCCGCCGCGGCCACGACCAATGGATCCACGGACGCCCCCGGAGGCCCAACAGGCGCCGGCGGGGAGACTGAAGGCGGGCTTTTGAGGTTTCTAGGGGTCGCGTTCCTGGCTGGATTCCTGGCGCTTCTGACTCCTTGTGTTTTTCCCATGGTTCCGGTTACGGTGAGTTACTTCGCCAAGCAGAGCGGCGCCGACGGTAAGCCGGATGTCAAGGGGGCTCTCGCCTATTGCGCCGGGATCATCGGAACGTTCACCGCACTGGGCCTTGTCTTCACCCTGGTCTTCGGCGCCACCGGAATTCAGAACCTCGCTCGAAACGTCTGGGTAAACGTCGGGCTCGCCGTACTCTTCATCTATCTTGCTCTCAACCTGTTCGGCGCCGTGCAGTTGTCGCTGCCGACATCCTGGGTGGAGAAGGCGCAGTCCGGAACCGGAAAGGGCGGATGGCTCGGTCCGGTCGCCATGGGGCTGGTATTCTCGCTGACGTCATTCACCTGCACGGTGCCCTTTGTGGGAGGGCTGCTGGCGGGCGCTGCAACCGGCCAACTCCTCTACCCAACCCTGGGAATGCTCGCGTTCAGCAGCGCGTTCGCACTGCCGTTTTTCCTGCTGGCGCTCTTTCCGCAATGGTTGGCGCGGCTTCCCCGATCAGGCGCGTGGCTGGTAACCGTCAAAGCATTCATGGGCTTCCTGGAATTGGCCGCTGCGGTGAAGTTTCTCTCGAACGCGGATTTGGCCAAGGACCTCGGCGTGATCACCCGGCCGATCTTCCTCTCGGCCTGGTCGACTCTGTTCGTGATAGCAGGCGCCTACCTGTTCGCCTGGGTGCGGCTGCCGCATGACTCGGACGGCGAGCGCCCCGGCCCGTTTCGGCTAGCGTTCGGCGCCATCACCCTGGCGACGGGTCTACTCTTCCTCTGGGGCGTACCGGGAAAGTCGCTGGGTGAGCTGAATGCCTTCCTGCCCCCAGACACTTACGGGAGTCCGGCGGGCGCCGCCGCATCGGGCCTGGTCTGGGAGGAAGACTACGACATAGGGCTTCAGTTGGCGCGCGACCAGAAGAAGCCGGTGTTACTCAACTTCACGGGAGTCACGTGTACGAACTGCCGCTGGATGGAGTCCAACATGTTCAGCCGCGCCGAGATCCGTGAGGAGATGAAGAAGTTTGTCCTCATCGAGCTCTTCACGGATCGAGAGGACGCGCGGTCGGCCCGGTATCAGAAGCTGGAGCAGGAGTTGTATCAAACGGTGGCGCTTCCGCTCTACGCCGCGCGAACGACGGGCGACCAGAAGCTGGCAGAAGCAAACTTCACCCGAAACCCCGAGGAGTTTCTCCAGTTTCTACGTCAGGCCCAGCAGAAAGTCGCCGAGTCGGAAGCAGACCCCAATCAGCAGGTGGCGCTCAACTCCGCGCCATGAGGCGGACACGATCTCTCATGGCGTGCGGAAGACGCAGCCATGGGCCGACATCCGAATCGTTGCCGGCGTGGATGCCAGCAACTCGCCATCGATCGTCGCGATGTGGGCATCTCCAGAGATCGACAGCTCTCTGACCTGGATGCAGCGAACCCCCGGGTGCCTGACGTGCGTCCCCGTGAACAACCTGGGGAATTGGCAGAGCAGCTGTCCCCGAGGAATTCCCTCGACAACAATGACGCTCAAGTAGCCATCGTCCGGCACCGCCGCGGGGGCCACCTTCATGCCGCCCCCATAGTACTGCCCGTTTGCCACCGCGACCAACCAGGCGGAGCCATCCCAGGCGCCGTTCTCCCAGTTGAGTTTCACTCTCATGGCCTTGTAGCGTGGAAACACGGTGAGGAAACCTGCAACATAGGCGGCCGCCCCCGTCAGGAACTTGAACCGCTCATTCACGACTCGGGCAACTGCGGCATCCATTCCGACGCCCGCGACGTTGACGAAGGGCACGCCGTTCCAGAGCCACACATCCAGCCGGCGAGAGCGACCGGATAGCGCGATCCCGACCGCCCTCTCGACGTCGACAGGAATCCCGAGAGTCCTCGCCAGGTCATTGCCCGTGCCGGCAGGCACAAGCCCCAATGGCACCCGGCTGCCCTGCAGCCCCGCCATGACGTCCCTGACCGTTCCGTCGCCTCCCACGGCGATGACGAGATCCGAGCCCATTGAGCAAGCCGTACGTGCCAGGTCCTCCGAGTGTCCGGGCGCCAGCGATTGCATGCACGTACACTTAACGCCATAGGTGCTGCAGCTTTCCGAGACCGCGGTCATTCGTGCGGCTCCCGTGCCGCGGCCGGACGCCGGATTGCCGATGATGACCACTCGGGTCGACGGCTTCACGAGTGACTCCCTCTCCACCGCGGCTACCCCCACTCCAGCCGGCGCCCGGCGGGTTCCCGACACCATCCACACGACCCGACACTCACCGCCCTGTTTCGGAGCGCCACCGCCTGTTCCCTACAATCTTCCGAAGAACTGCGGGTAGATTGCCTGACATCACAGGATTCCGGGCGATATGATCCGGTTGGTGGAAGGAAATGGAGCAAAGAGGGATGAAAGTGGCATGACGAGCGTGATCGCTTCGTTCAGCGGCTCCCTCGGGAGCCCAACTCCCCACCGACAATTGTCGGAAGGATGGTCGGGACATGAGTAGTCGAGGTTCAGGGGGACTGGAACTCTGGAGTGTGTCGGCGACGCCCCCGCAGCCGGGATGCCGAGCCATGTTCCTGGCAGAGACACGTACGCCCCGGGAAGAACGGCTGCTCAAGGACTTGTTCAAGCAAGCGGCCCGTGTGGCCGACGTGGTTTGCCTGTCGCAAGGCGTCATCTCGTGCTACGCCGTTCGCACGGACGGCGACACCGCTTTGCTGCAGATGATAGAGAGCGTGCTCAAGACGCAGTTCCCGTTTTGCATCATTGAGCGAAACCTGAACGAGGTGACGCTGAAGTTGGTGGAGAGCCTCTGTGCCGACACCAAGGGAGAAATGGCCGCCCTGCAGCCGTGTGGGGTGTGTGGCGCCCGAGACCCTTTTTCAACGGTGGTCTTGGCAGAGTGCCAGGACGGTCCCCTTGAGCTCGACTATTGCGCCCGCTGTGCCGAACACCACTCGGACGTAGATGCCGAGCAATTCGCAGCTTCTCTGATTCAGGCAGACCGGCGGGGGTACGTTGTCGTTGGACGCCCCACAGACGCTCAGGCTCGGCCGCAGCGGCTTCTCGCTGCCGTCGGCACCTAGGTCGGAGATAGGACTCGGATCCCGTGCTCACCGGATACTTCGAGTACTCGCTCGACGAAAAGGGCCGATTCCGAGTTTGCTCCGCGTGGGCCACCCGGCTCGGAACGGAAGCCAAGCTGGTGCTTGGGCCCGAGCAATGTATCTGGTTGGTCGACGGCAGTTATTGGGATGAACTCGCAGACGTTGTCCGAGATCCCGTGTGGGACGCGGAGGGACGAAAGTTCCAGCGAGTCTTCTTCGGGTCCACGGCAGATGGCTGCATGGACTCACAGGGTCGTGTTACGATCCCGCAGGCGCATCGACTCCGGGCCGGGATCACTCGGGAGATTGTGGTTGTCGGCGCTGGACTTCGCGCTGAAATCTGGGATCGGGCGCGGTGGAATGAATACTCGGAAACGGTGACTTCCGATGAAGTCGTCAAGATTGCCGCACAGATGAGCCGGAAGTCCTGAACTCCCTCCGGCAGGTTGCCGGAGGCTACTTGCTTCGAAGTGCCTGGACGGCGAGCGCCACCCCCGCACCCACCAGGAGCCCCATCATCACCACAGGATGATCCCCGGAGAGTTGTTGTAACTGTCGTCCCGCCCCGTAAACGACGCCCTTGGATACCGGCCAGAGAATGGTCAGGGTCCAGAGAGCGCCCACTCCGCAGAGGGCGCCCACCAGGGTAGACCCAGCCACCCGCAATCCACTGCGTCCGACCATCCCGAGGTTCGCACCGCTTTTTCCGCTCATTGCCGCTCCACTCTCACACGCTTGAACGAGAGCCGCACCAACATCCCACCGTCATCGGAAAAAAAGTCGACCGCGTCCGAGCAGAGTTCCATCGCAGCAATACCGCTGCCGCCGGAGACCGGCCCTCCGCGAGTCGAGCGATCTCCGTGATCAAACCCCCGGCCCGAGTCGAGGACGTCGATAATCACGTGGTCTGGATCGACGTGCAGGGTGACACGCACGTGGTTGCGAGACCCCTCCGGAGAGCCGTGAGTCACTGCATTCGCGGCGGCAGCCTGCAGGCCGCGCTGCAGGCGCTCTGTCAGCGCCTCGTCCAGACCCTCCCCGCGTGCCACGGATTGAAGCACGTCGGCCAGTCGCGACAGCGACGCCGGTTCGCTCCTGAGGTGCAGCTCAATGGTCCGGCTCGGGCTGCCCAATGCGCCGCGGGTGGCAGCATAGACGGACGGACTGTGTCGCAAAAGCCCCCGTACCCCCGACTGCCGAAGACAGCGGTAGACCTGCTCACTGCACCGAACGAGCGTAACATCTCTGCCAAACTGGTGCGCCTCCTTCAGACCATGGCTCACCAGGGGGATCCAATCGTCCGCGCGACCCGGATGTCGACTGAGATCGACGACTACAGGATCTCCGCTGCTCCCAAAGCCGGGACCGCTTCGCGCTTCACCGAGATGCCGGCCCGGCTCCGAAACCAATTCTCCGACAGTCCAGCCGAGGTCGTGAGTGATCTTGAGGAGTTCTGGGGATGTAGACATGGCTTGAGGATGGACTCGCACTACCGCGCTGCGCGAGTCAAGACTCGCGGACCAACATCATTGTCGGCACTTCAGCGTGGACGGCCGCAGTCTTACAACGGTTTTGCTCGGGCAGATCCGGGACGCCTCGGCAGGTGACGTGGACACGACCGCAGTTTCTCGATGACTACCACACTTCGTCCCGCGCCGCTGTGCGGAAGCGCAAACTCTATCACTCGCGCCACTCCGCCTCCCAGCGCCAGGACGCCGGCACGCGCCTCTTCAATCTCCTCATATGGACTCGGGCCCTTCATCGCCAGCACATGTCCGCCAACCCGGGCAAATGGCAACGTCCACTCCGACAGGACATTCAGCCTGGCCACTGCTCGACAGACCACCAGGTCAAAGTGCTCCCGCATCCTCTCTATGCCGGGAACACGGGGCACTGGTCCCACGGGAGCGATCGCGGAGGCGTCTTCGGCCCGTGCGTGACAGACGTGTACGTCCTCCAACCCCAACTCGAAGGCAGCACGGGCGGCGAACAGTAGCTTCTTGTTGACCGAGTCCAGCAACACCAGCTCAATATGTGGCAATGCGATCTTCAGCACCAACCCCGGGATACCTGCCCCTGTTCCGACATCCAGAACCGATCGCACCTGACTGAACTCGTGATGAGCGATCACCGCGAGGGAGTCAAGAAAGTGCTTCTCTCGGATCTCCTCAGCATCGGCAATGGCAGTCAGGTTCAGCTTTCGGTTCCAGTCCCGAAGGAGAGCCGCAAACCCGGCCAGGCGGTTGAGTTGTCCGTCATCCAACTCCGCTCCCAACTTTCGAGCCTCTTCCCGAAATCGGAGCCACTCGGCGCCAACCGAGATTGGGCCCGGGACCTCCTCTTGAGGGGGTGTTGGTTCAGATTGACAGTCGTGTGACACGATGGTACAGTACCTTCATCCGCTTTCCGTCGCTACACCCACCACTCATGCCGAGCGAGCGCCTGCAGACACTGCTCTCCCGCATCCAGGACTGCATCCATCCTTACGCCGGGCGCGTTGAGTATGGAAACCTCCGGAGCAGGATATCCGAATGGGACTGCGGAGACGGGGACAAGATTACCAACGTTGCGCTGGTTTACGAAACCCCCGGCGGCTCTACCGACCAGATCAACGTCTCCTTCTACCACGTCTCGAGCCACTTCGTGCTGATTGACGAGCACTCCGGCGAGTTCACCACTGACGAGATCGATGTTGTTCTGGAGAGTGTCAAGCCGCGCGTGATCGGCATCCCCGAGAAGCGCAGGGAGACGCTGTATGCCGAAGTTCGGCGTGCCGCAGACTCCGGGACCAACACCGCGGGCCTCTTCGGCCACTTGAATCGCATCCTCCAGTCCGAGTTCAAAGGTGGCACGATCACACACATCGAGCTGCGGGACGCCATGACCTATGCCGTCCAGTACATGAAGACTCGCGGCGCTGGTTAACAACCCGTCTCGCGAGTTGCTCAAGATCGTTCCGCACCCAGGCACGTTATCGCAACAGCACACTGAGCGGCAGCCGCAGCCATCCACAGCGCGATCCCTCGGATCGGCAACAGGCTCGGACCTTCGACCCTCACCCGGCTATCTCACCCCGGGGGCTCGCTGCGAGCGGTCTCCAAATTCAGACCCCAACCGGAAGGCCGAAGGGGCCCGCCAGGGTGATCCCCCACAGCCTCTTCCAGCGCCGCGGCAGGCGACGGGCGCGACGGCACTCCCGACTCGCCCAGCGAGGGATTAGGCGCAAAGCTGCACCCCTGTCCTTGATCCTCCCAAAACCTCGCCAGAACGATCACCCTCGATGGCTGGCCATTAACAAACCGAGACCGCCGAGACCAGCGACATCCCGGCGCAGTGACCCTCCCCGGCCTTCAATGACCCCGGGAAGAAACAGAGACCAGGGAACAAAAAAAGAGGCCCCCTTCCCAACTGGGAAAGGAGCCTCTCGGTAATGTGTCTGGCGGCGACCTGCTCTTCCACCTCTGATAAGAGGCAGTACCCTCGGCGCTGCGGGCCTTAACTGCCGTGTTCGGGATGGGAACGGGTG